>Ga0209942_1001678_pt1 | contig 11785 bp, 9 predicted proteins | sample SalPonR1_A_D2_MG_FD_185695 | JGI IMG/M metagenome (GOLD analysis project Ga0209942, IMG submission 185695) | Salt pond soil microbial communities from South San Francisco under conditions of wetland restoration - Salt Pond MetaG R1_A_D2_MG... ... | reverse complement strand
TTTTTCGCCAAAGGCAGTCGGCATGGTGGCCAGACGAAGTTCCACCTCCCGGTTATCGGGCTTGCGGGTCTTGATACGACCGTCCTGAGGGCGGCGTTTCTCTGCCACATTGAGGCGGCCAAGGATCTTCAGCCGACTGGTAACCGCCACGCCCACGTGTTCCGGGAATTCGTAGACATTGTGAAGCACGCCGTCGATCCGGAACCGCACCTGGGTGACCGTTCGGCGGGGCTCAATGTGGATGTCCGAGGCGCGCTGGTCGAAGGCGTACTGCAGAAGCCAGTCGACGATCTTGACGACGTGCTGGTCATTGGCGTCCGGGTGTTCGCTGGCGCCAAGATCCAGTAATTGCTCGAAATTCTGGTTGCCGGCCGCACCCGGTCCCTGGCCGCCACTGGCCTTGCTGACGGAATTGGCCAGTTGGTAGAACTCGACGGTGTACCGGCGGATATCCTCGGGATTGGCAACAACGCGACGGATATCCTTGCGGACGGCCTGTTGAAGGTTTTGCACCCACTCGCTCTTGAACGGCTCACTGCTGGCGACCATCACCTCTTCTGTGCCGATCTCTACCGCCAGAATGCCGTGGCGTTGGGCAAAGGCGTAAGACATCACCCGGGCAATGGCGGGCGTGTCAATCTTCAATGGGTCAATGTGGTAGTAAGGCTGCCCGGCCCAATCGGCCAGCCAGTGGGTCAGCCGATCCAGGTCGAGGGTGCGGCCGCTTTTCTGGCTGGTAAGCGCGGCAATGGCCACCAGTTCCAGTGGATGGCGTTTGCCCTTCTGTCCTTCACCGGTGGCCGCGCCGAGATTGGCCGAGAGCACCCGTTCGGCGTCTTCCTGGCTGATTTCTCCGCTGGTCACAAGCGCGGTGCAAACATCTCTCAGGGTCAGGGTACTTCTGGGCGGCGCGGGTGGCCGCTGCACGGTTCCGGAGTTGCTTGCTTCAGCCATAAAAGGTCAGGTCCAGGTATTCAGGGTGTATTTCCATCCGCCACTGGCCGGTTCACTTTAAGGTGAATCATGGCAACAGTGAACAACAGGAAGGTCAGTACCGTCAGAATGACCGGTCCGGGGGCGCCTTCACTCAACCAGGCGGAAACCACGGCCTGGGTGAAATAGAAGATCACCACGAACGACATCCAGATATAGCCCCGATTGTGACCCTGAAAGACGATGACCGCAAAGGGCAGAAGCGGAACCAGTTTAACAGCCAGCATTAACGCTATTGAGACGCCCTCGACGGGGGCCGGGTAGAACGTCGTGATCAGCAGGGTGGCAAGCACGCCGATATACAGGGCGATCGTTGCCCGCACTGTGAAGCGGGCCTTTGGGTTTTTCAGCATAGTGTGTTCCGGGATAGATAAGTGTTAAGCAAAGTACGTCTGGTACCCTGGCCTGTATCAGTCGGCGAGCTTCAGGGCGAGCCGGGCCAGGCGTTCACCGAAGGCCTGGCATAAAGCCTTCTCGTGATTGCTCAGTGCCTGTTGTTCACCGGTTCCTGCCCAATGGGTTGGGCCATAGGGTGTGCCACCGGTTTCCGTCTCCCCCAGGCTTTTCTCGGAGTAGGGCAGGCCGCAGACCACCATGCCATGATGCAGAAGCGGCACCATCATGGTCATCAGTGTGGTTTCCTGTCCGCCATGAAGGCTGCCGGTCGACGTGAATGCACCGGCTGGCCTGCCCTCAAGGGTGCCGGCCAGCCAGAGATCGCCCGTGCTGTCGAGGAAGTGCTTCAGAGGCGCCGCCATGTTGCCAAAGCGCGTGGGGCTGCCAATGGCCAGTCCGGCACAGTTTGCGAGATCGGATTTGCTGGCATAGGGGGCGCCGGAGTCCGGCACTGCGGGCAGTGACGCTTCCGTGTCCGGGGAAACCGGCGGTACTGATCTTAGCCTGGCTTCAATGCCTCCAACACGGGCCACGCCACGGCCGATCTGGCTGGCCAGCTCCGCAGTCTGGCCGGTGCGGCTGTAAAAAAGCACGAGAACATACGGCAATTGCTCGGACATGGTCAGCGAACCTTCTGATCTGAGTCGGGGAAGTTGTGTGGGCTCACAGAATCGAAAGAACGTTTTCCGGTGGACGACCAAGGGCTGCCTTGCCGTTGGCGATCACGATGGGTCGTTCAATCAGTTTCGGCGTCGCTACCATGGCTGCGATAAGTTGTTCATCGCTGAGGTCGGGGTTGTTCAGACTCTGTTCCTTATACTCTTTTTCTTTCGTGCGCATCAGTTCTCGGGGACGCAGATTCAGGGCATTCAGAATATCCTTTAGCTCCTGCTCTGTCGGTGGTGTTTCCAGGTAGCGTATAATCTCTGGCTCAACTCCCCGTTCGGTAAGCAGTTCAAGGGTTTGGCGGGATTTCGAGCAGCGCGGGTTGTGGAAAATCCGGGTTGGTTCTGTCATCTTCGTGCCTGATTGTCTGAATGGAGTCCACGATTTCTTCGGCCGGTAGTCTAACAGGAGGTTTTCCAGTGCAGTACCCTGATCGTTTTCGTGCTCGCTCCCACTTCGGGCTGCTCGCTCTTATGCTGCTTGTTTTGACCATGACCGGCTGTGAAAAAATTGAACTCGAGCGCGCCGAGGGCACAAAACTGAACTGGGATACCCTGCGAGGCCAATGGGTGCTGGTTAATTACTGGGCGGAATGGTGTAAACCGTGCCTTGAAGAAATTCCCGAGCTCAATGAGCTGGACAAGGCGCCCGACATCACCGTACTCGGCGTTAACTTTGACGGTGTGCAGGGTGATGATCTGGTAGAACTGGGCGAGCGGATGGGCATTGAATTCACCATGCTGGCGGATGACCCCGGGCCCGGGTTCGGTTGGAAATTGCCGGTCGCGCTGCCGGCCACGTTCCTGATCAACCCGGAAGGCGATACGGTTGAAACCCGTTTCGGCCCCCAGACCGAAGAAGAACTCCGGGCCGTGATCGGCGGCTGAGGTCGCTGCCCTAACTGAATTTCAAAGCAGGAATAACCTGACGTTATGTCGCAGACTTTTGTACACCTCCGTGTCCACTCTGAATACTCCATGGTGGATGGCCTGGTCAGGGTTAAACCGCTGATCAACCGCGTTGCCGAGCTGGGCATGCCGGCTGTTGGCCTGACTGAGCAATCCAACATGTGCTCGCTGGTACGTTTCTACAAAGCGGCCATGGGCGCGGGTGTAAAACCGATTATTGGCGCGGATCTGTGGCTGGAGAACCCCGACGAACCAGAGAACCCGTTCCGGCTGACGCTGCTGGCGCGCGATAACGATGGTTATCTCAACCTCACTGAAATCATTTCCCTGGGTTACACCGAGGGCCAGCGTTTCGGTAAGCCGATCATTCAGCGCAAGTGGCTGGAGGCAAGGGCGAACGGTCTGATTGCGCTCTCCGGCTCCAGGATGGGCGATGTGGGCAAGGCTTTGATGGCGGGCAAGCCGGAACTGGCCCGCGAGCGCGCCCGTTACTGGATGGATCTGTACCCTGGCAGCTATTACCTCGAACTGCAGCGCACCGGTCGTCCCGGTGACGAAGATTGCCTGCACCTGAATGTTGAGCTGGCCGGGGCGCTCGGGCTTCCGGTGGTGGCCACCAATGATGTCCACTTCCTTGAGGCGGAAGATTTCGAAGCCCACGAGGCCCGGGTTTGTATCGGGGAGAGCCGTACCCTGGATGATCCGCGGCGAGACCGTCGTTTCAGTGATCAGCAGTACCTGCGCAGCGCTGATGAAATGATCGAGCTGTTCAGCGATATTCCGGAAGCGATCGAGAACACTGTGGAGATTGCCCGCCGCTGCTCGGTGAAGGTCCGGATGGGCGAATACTTCCTGCCGAACTACCCGATTCCGGACGGCATGACCATGGACGACTATTTCCGGAAGGTGTCGGAAGAAGGGTTGGAAGAGCGGCTTGCCAAGACCCTGAGCAAGGATGATCCGGAATACGATACCAAGCGCGAGGCTTACTACAAGCGCCTGAACTTCGAGCTGGATATCATCATCCAGATGGGGTTCCCGGGCTACTTCCTGATCGTGATGGACTTCATCAAGTGGGCCAAGAATAACGGCGTGCCGGTAGGGCCGGGCCGGGGTTCCGGTGCCGGCTCGCTGGTAGCCTATGCCCAGTTGATCACCGACCTGGATCCCCTGGAATACGACCTGCTGTTCGAGCGGTTCCTGAACCCGGAACGGGTCTCCATGCCCGACTTCGACGTCGACTTTTGCATGGAAGGCCGCGACAGGGTGATCGAGTACACCGCCCAGAAGTACGGGCGAGAGGCGGTCTCGCAGATCATTACCTTCGGCACTATGGCGGCGAAGGCGGTAGTTCGGGACGTTGCCCGGGTCCAGGGCAAATCCTACGGTCTGGCCGACAAACTCTCCAAGATGATCCCCTTCGAGCCGGGCATGACCCTGGGGAAGGCTCTGGAGCAGGAACCACAGCTGGTAGAGTTTCTCGAGAACGACGAGGAAGCCCAGGAAATCTGGGAAATGGCGCTGAAGCTTGAGGGCGTGTGTCGGAACGCCGGTAAACACGCCGGTGGTGTGGTGATCGCGCCCACCAAGATCACCGATTTCTCGCCCCTTTATTGCGACGACGAGGGTGGCAGCCTGGTTACCCAGTTCGACAAGGGCGATGTGGAAGACGCCGGACTGGTGAAATTCGACTTCCTGGGTCTGCGGACGCTCACCATCATCAAGTGGGCGCTCAACATGATCAATCCGCGCCGGGAAAAGAAGGGCATGCAGTCGCTCGATATTAACGAGATCCCGCTGGATGACGTGCCCTCGTTCGATATGCTCAAGAAAGCCGAAACCACGGCGGTGTTCCAGCTGGAATCCCGGGGCATGAAGGACCTGATTCGCCGCCTCCAGCCGGACTCTCTGGAAGACATGATCGCCCTGGTGGCGCTGTTCCGGCCGGGGCCCCTGCAGTCGGGCATGGTGGATGACTTTATCGACCGTAAGCACGGTCGCCAGCCCATGTCTTTCCCGCACCCGGATTATCAATATGAAGGTCTGAAGCCGGTTCTGGAACCCACCTACGGGGTCATCCTTTACCAGGAGCAGGTCATGCAGATTGCCCAGGTGATGGCGGGTTATAGCCTCGGTAACGCTGACATGCTGCGTCGGGCAATGGGTAAGAAAAAACCCGAGGAGATGGCCAAACAGAAACAGTTCTTTCTGGATGGTTGCGAGCAAAATGGCATCAACACAACCCTCGCAGAAAACATCTTCGACCTGGTGGAGAAGTTCGCCGGTTATGGCTTCAACAAGTCTCACTCGGCCGCCTACGCTCTGGTGTCTTACCAGACTCTCTGGCTGAAAGCGCATTACCCGGCGGAATTCATGGCCGCGGTACTCACCGCCGACATGCAGAACACCGACAAGGTGGTCACGCTGGTGGAAGAGTGCCGGAACATGAAACTTGATCTTCTGGTGCCTGACGTCAGTCGTTCGGAATACACCTTTACCGTCAACGACGAGGGTCAGATTGTCTATGGCCTGGGGGCCATCAAGGGGCTGGGTGAGGGCCCGATCCAGAGCATCGTCGAAGGGCGTGGTGATGGCGAACCCTATCAGGATATTTTCGATTTTTGCCGACGCATTGACCTGAAAAAGGTCAACAAGCGCGCCATGGAAGCGCTGATCCGGTGCGGCGCCATGGATAAGCTTGGCGCCAGCCGGGCTCAGTTGATGGCCAGCATCGATAAGGCCGTTCAACAGGCCGGCCAGCAATCCCGGAACGAATCCGTTGGCATGATGGATATGTTCGGTGAAATGCTCGAGGCGGGCGACGGTGGCGACCCCTACGAGGACGTGGCCGGTGTGCGCGAGTGGCCCGAGAAGCAGCGGCTGAAGGGTGAGAAGGACACGCTGGGGCTGTACCTGACCGGTCACCCGTTTGATGAATACGAGAAAGAGGTTCGGCGGTTTGTCCGCTCCTCCATTGCCGATCTGAAACCGAACAAGTCTCCCCAGCGGGTCGCGGGGCTGGTGGTTGCCCAGCGCACCATGAAAACCCGCACCGGCTCCACCATGTGTTTCATCACGCTGGACGACCGGAGCGCGCGGATCGAGGCGACCCTGTTTTCGGAAGCCTTCTTTGAAAATCGGGAGCTCTTGCAGTCCGACCAGGTGATCGTGGTGGAGGGACAGGTCAGCCACGACGACTATTCCGGCCAGATGAAGATGCGGGTGAGCACGGTGATGGATGTGGCGAGCGCTCGCCAGCAGTTCAGCCGCGGCCTGAAGCTGAACCTGCATGCCGATCAACTACAAAACGGCCTGCTGGAGAAACTGGACACCACCCTCAGGCCGTTCCGATGTGAGGGTAGCCCGGTCTGGATAGAGTACAGCAGCCCAGAGGCCTCCACCCGGATCGAGCTGGGTGAGTCCTGGCGTGTGCAGCCGGATGACAACCTGCTACTGGAGCTCCGTTACCTCGTAGGCGACCAGTCGGTAGAACTGGTCTATGATTGAGAAAGCTGAAAATTAAAACTTTGTCAGATAGCGGACTCATACCAATGTCCGCTTTAGCCACTGACCGGGCGCTGCTATCTTTGTGTCAAATTCTGGTTTGGCGGAGCATTTTCCCGCCTGGCAAAAAATGATGGAACATCATGAACCCTAACTATCTGGATTTCGAACAGCCAATCGCCGACCTGGAAGCCAAGATTGAAGAGCTTCGGATGGTTGGCAACGACACCGACATCAATATCACCGACGAGATCACCCGGCTGAAGAAAAAGAGCGTCAGCCTCACAGAGAGCATTTTCTCCGATCTCAAGCCCTGGGACGTGGCGCGACTGGCCCGTCACCCCCGCAGGCCTTATACCCTGGACTACATCGAATCCATGTTTGAGGATTTCGATGAACTGCACGGCGACCGCCGTTATGCAGACGACCTGGCCATCGTGGGCGGCACTGCCCGGCTAGACGACAAACCGGTGATGGTCATTGGTCATCAGAAGGGCCGTGAAGTCCGGGACAAGGTCAAGCGTAACTTTGGTATGCCGCGCCCTGAGGGCTATCGTAAGGCCCTGCGGCTGATGGAAATGGCTGAGCGGTTCAAGATGCCCATTCTTACCTTCATCGATACGCCGGGTGCCTATCCGGGTATCGGTGCAGAAGAGCGGGGCCAGAGTGAGGCCATTGCCTTCAACCTGGCCGTTATGTCCCGTCTGAAGACGCCCATTATTTCCACGGTAATCGGTGAGGGCGGTTCCGGTGGTGCTTTGGCCATCGGTGTCTGTGACCAGTTGAATATGCTGCAGTATTCAACCTACGCGGTTATTTCCCCGGAGGGTTGTGCCTCCATCCTGTGGAAGAGTGCCGAATACGCTGCCCAGGCTGCAGAGGCCATGGGTGTTACCGCTGACCGGCTGAAAGATCTCGGCCTGGCAGACAACGTAATTACCGAACCTCTCGGCGGTGCTCACCGCAACCCCGAAAAAATGTCGGAATCCCTCAAAGAGGTTCTGGCAAAAGGCGTCGCTGAACTCAGCCGCCTGCCACTGGATGAGCTGGTATCCCGCCGCTACGAGCGGCTGACCCGCTATGACACCGGGCGCTGAGCCCGGCTCCGGATTCCGCTGGCCGGAGGCCCTTTGCGCCCCGGTCAGAGAGCTCCCAGATCACGCCCGCCTGTGGGTTGCCCTGAGTGGCGGCCTCGATTCCACGCTGCTATTACACCTGGCAGTGCATTGTCATGGCCGCACTGGAACGGTGCGGGCAGTGCATATCAATCATCAACTTCAGCCGAATGCGTCGGATACCGAGTCGTTTTGCCGCGACCTGTGTGATCGTCTGGGTGTGCCGCTCTTGGTTGAACGGGTAACCGTTGCTGCAGCGGGCAATGGGGCCGGCGGTGCTGGCATCGAAGAGGCGGCCCGCAAGGCGCGTTATTCCGCATTCGAGGCGCTGATGCAGCGCGAAGACCTGCTTTTGATGGCTCACCATGGTGATGATCAGGCAGAAACAGTTCTGTTCCGGATGCTGAGGGGTAGTGGCGTGGCAGGACTGGCAGGCATGCCAGCCAGTCGCGCACTGGGCCCGGCGATCCTTGCCCGGCCCCTCCTGGGTTTTGAGCGGGCCAAGCTTGAGCACTGGGCGCGATCCGCCGGCCTGGCATGGATTGACGATCCCAGCAATATCGACCAGCGATTCGACCGGAACTTTCTGCGCCACACCGTGCTTCCGCCTCTGCGGGAGCGCTGGCCGGGGCTGAATCGCCGGCTCCGTCACACCGCGGAGTCCTGCGCCGAAAGCGAAGCGCTTAACCGCAAGCTGGCGGCTATGCAGTGGGAGGCTGTCGGCGGCGACCGGGATCGTCTGCCCGTTGATGGTCTGAAAACACTGGCTCTGGCGGAGCAGAAAAATCTGATTCGTTGGTGGGTTCGGGAGCGCGGGTTTCACGCACCCACAATTGGTGACTGGCAGCAAGTGATTCAGGACCTGCTGTTTGCACGGGAAGATAGGGAGCCGGAGTTCAGGGCCGATGGCTTCAGCCTGCGCCGTTTTCAGGGCGACCTTTACCTGGTTCCCGATCGTGGAGCATTGCCGGACGTTCCTCTCGCCCTGGAGCCGGGTGCTGGCCTGACCTTCGGCGAATGGTCACTCAGGTTGGAGCCTGTCGTTACCCCGGAAAGGGCCTTGCCGCCAATACGGATATTTACGAGGCAGGGCGGTGAGCGGGTCCGTTTCCGTCCCGATGGTCCGTCCCGTTCGCTCAAGAAGTGGCTGCAGGAAGTCGCCGTTCCGCCCTGGGAAAGGGCCCGTCTGCCGCTGGTTTTCGCCGGTTCCGGGGAAGCAGCGGAGCTCATTGCCGTTGGCGATTTATGGTGTTCTGAACAATACTCGGGAGGCGCCCATGCCGCCGGTTGGCGGCTGGTTGTAGAGCGGGAATGTGATTGAGTCAATGGGGCCTTTCTGGTAGTCTGGCGTCCCATCTTGAGATGACAATCTCCCTCCTTCACCGAACCAGACAATCACGGAATCTGCATGACGCGTTATATTTTCGTCACCGGCGGTGTCGTGTCCTCCTTGGGGAAAGGTATCGCATCAGCCTCACTGGCCGCGATCCTCGAGGCACGCGGCCTGAAGGTCACTATTCTCAAGCTGGACCCGTACATCAACGTGGACCCCGGCACCATGAGCCCGTTCCAGCACGGTGAGGTTTTTGTCACCGAGGATGGCGCGGAAACAGACCTCGATCTGGGCCACTATGAGCGCTTTATCCGCTCCCCGATGAGCAAGCGCAACAATTTCACCACCGGCCGGGTTTACGAAGAAGTGATCCGCAAGGAACGCCGTGGTGACTACCTGGGCGGAACCGTTCAGGTGATCCCGCACATCACCGACGAAATCAAGCGTCGGGTTGTGGAAGGTGCTGCCGGCGCTGATGTGGCGCTGATCGAAATCGGTGGTACCGTGGGCGACATTGAATCCCTGCCGTTCCTGGAAGCCTGCCGTCAGCTGAAGGTGGAAGTCGGTCCTCAGCGTGCACTTTTCATGCACCTGACCCTGGTTCCTTACATTGCTACCGCTGGCGAGATCAAGACCAAGCCCACCCAGCACTCCGTCAAGGAAATGCGCTCAATCGGCTTGCAGCCGGATATCCTGCTGTGCCGCTCCGAGCATGAGGTAGACGCCAGTTCACGTCGCAAGATCGCCCTGTTCACCAACGTCGAAGAGCGGGCGGTTATTCCTCTCCAGGATGCCAAATCCATCTACGCCATCCCGCGCATGCTGTATGAGCATGGCCTGGATCAGCTGGTTATTGAACGCTTCGGTCTGGATGCCCGTCCTGCGGACCTGAGTGAGTGGGACAACGTTGTTGAATCGTTGATGAACCCCGAGCACGAAGTGACCATTGCCATGGTTGGCAAGTACATGGAGCTTCTGGACGCTTACAAGTCCCTGATCGAGTCCCTGCTGCACGCCGGCATCAAGACCCGCACCAAGGTCAATATCAACTACATCGATTCTGAAGATATCGAGCGTGATGGCACCGGTGCGCTGGCCAGTGCCGACGCGATTCTGGTCCCTGGTGGTTTCGGTGAGCGCGGCGTGGAAGGCAAGATCCGCACGGTTCAGTATGCCCGTGAGAATAAGGTTCCATACCTGGGTATTTGCCTGGGTATGCAGGTGGCCGTTATCGAGTATGCCCGTAACGTGGCCGGTCTGACCGACGCCCACAGCACGGAATTCCGCGAGCACACGCCGGAGCCGGTGGTCGGTCTGATTACCGAATGGCTGGATTCCACCGGTGAGCGGGAAGAGCGCACCGAAGAGTCGGATCTGGGCGGGACCATGCGTCTCGGCGCCCAGGATTGCGTTCTCACGGAAGGTTCCACCATTGCCAACTGCTACGGCAAGAAGACCATTCGTGAGCGCCATCGTCACCGCTACGAGGTGAACAACCATTTCCTGCCGAGGCTGGAAGAGGCTGGTCTACAGATCTCCGGTCGGTCGACCGATGGTCGCCTGGTAGAAGTTGTTGAGGCGCCGGACCACCCCTGGTTTGTCGCCTGTCAGTTCCACCCGGAGTTTACCTCCACGCCCCGCGACGGCCACCCGCTGTTCAGGGGCTTCGTTGAGGCAGCACTGGCCTGCAAGAAAGGATCCTGAGTATGGCGCAGAGCACCGTAAACGTCTCGGGAATCGAGGTCGCCAACCACAAGCCGTTTGTGCTCTTTGGAGGCATGAACGTCCTCGAGTCGCCGGAACTGGCCATGGAAGTGGCGCAGGCTTATGTTGAAGCCACCGGCAAGCTCGGCATTCCCTACGTGTTCAAGGCGTCTTTCGATAAAGCCAACCGCTCGTCCGTGAACTCCTTCCGGGGCCCCGGCCTGGAGAAAGGTCTGCAGATACTGGCGGACATCAAGAGCAAGTTTGGTGTGCCGATCATCTCGGACGTCCACGAGCCGGCACAGGCCGCTCCCGCCGCCGAAGTTTGTGACATCATCCAGCTGCCGGCCTTCCTGAGTCGCCAGACAGATCTGGTGGTCGCGATGGCGGAAACCGGCGCTGTGATCAACATCAAGAAGGCCCAGTTCCTGGCTCCCCAGGAAATGAAGCACATCATCACCAAGTGCGAGGAAGCCGGCAACGACAAGGTGATCCTGTGTGAGCGGGGCAGCAGCTTCGGTTACAACAACCTGGTCGTCGACATGCTGGGCTTTGGCATCATGAAAGCCATGGACGTGCCGGTGATGTTCGACGTGACCCACTCCCTGCAGATGCCAGGAGGACGAGCTGATTCCGCCGGTGGCCGCCGGGCCCAGGTTACGGATCTGGCTTTGGCAGGCATGTCCCAGGGCCTGGCCGGCCTGTTCCTGGAAGCCCATCCGGACCCGGACAAGGCCAAATGCGATGGCCCCTGCGCGCTGCGGCTCAGCCAGTTGGAGCCTTTCCTGCAGCGGGTGAAAGCTGTGGATGATCTGGTAAAAAGCTTTAAACCTATCGACACCGCCTGATTGGCGGTGTTTGTTTTGTTTGGGAGTACGAGCAGGTGGGGGATGGCTTTCCGAAACACGCTCCTTGCGGCACATCCATGTGACGCTTGGGCTCCGCCATCCCTGGCTCCGCACAGTTTCGGAAAGCCATCCCCCACCTGCTCTATGCCCAACTTCGAGTTTGAACCGTTCAGAAATCGAAAATTTGGAGAATCATTCGAATGACAAAGATTGCCAACATCAAAGGCCGTGAGGTTCTGGATTCCCGCGGTAACCCGACTGTCGAAGCAGACGTTATCCTCGAAGACGGCACCGTAGGCAGTGCCTGCGCACCGTCTG
>Ga0209942_1001671_pt1 | contig 11826 bp, 9 predicted proteins | sample SalPonR1_A_D2_MG_FD_185695 | JGI IMG/M metagenome (GOLD analysis project Ga0209942, IMG submission 185695) | Salt pond soil microbial communities from South San Francisco under conditions of wetland restoration - Salt Pond MetaG R1_A_D2_MG... ... | reverse complement strand
ACTTTCCTGCCCCGCATTCGTTCACCGGCGAACACGTGCTGGAGTTGCAACTGCACGGCTCCCCGGTGGTGCTCGAGATGGTGCTGAGGGCCTGCGTCGCGGCCGGCGCGCGCCGGGCCGGCCCGGGCGAATTCAGCCAGCGTGCGTTCATCAACGACAAGCTGGACCTGGCCCAGGCCGAGGCAATTGCGGATTTGATCGCCGCCAGCAGCGAACAGGCGGCGCGCGCGGCGAAACGGAGCCTGGAAGGTGTATTTTCGAAACAGGTTCATGCCCTCGCCAACCAGGTCACCGAACTTCGGGTGTACGTGGAAGCCGCTCTCGACTTTCCCGATGAGGAGATCGATTTTCTTACCGAAGGCAATGTACTCGGCAAGGTGCGGAAGCTGATCGACGACACTGACGGCCTGCTGGACAAGGCACGCACCGGCCGGTTGCTCAACGACGGCTTGCGGATCGCTATCGTCGGCAAGCCGAACGCCGGAAAGTCCAGCCTGTTCAATGCTCTGGTCAAACGCGACGCCGCGATCGTCACCGAGATTCCGGGCACCACGCGCGACGTGGTTCGCGAAACCATTCATTTGGCTGGAATTCCGGTCACCCTGGCCGACACGGCCGGCCTGCGAGACACCGAAGACGTGGTCGAGCGCGAGGGCGTGCGACGCGCACGTGCTGAACTGGCCGAGGCCGACCTGGTGCTGTGGGTGGTCGACGTCAATGACCCGGAACCCGGTCCGGCGCCGGAGACGACAGCGCCGATGCTGAGACTCGTCAACAAGATCGATCTCGGGAAAGAAAATGCCGAGCCGCCGACAGCAAGTGCCGGCGACGACTCGGTTATCCGTTCGCGCGACACGGTCTTGATTTCAGTATTGACCGGGGAGGGTCTTGACGCTCTGGATCGGGCTGTTGCGGAACAATTCGTGACTGCAGAAGCATCGACCGGTGAATTCACTGCCCGGGGACGGCACGTGGAACAGATCGAGGTTGCACTATTGCACCTGAATGCTGCAAATACCGTTCTCGAACGCACCGGCTCCGGCGAACTCGCTGCCGAGGAATTGCGGCGTGCGGCCGAGGCGCTGGGCGAAATAACCGGGCATGTGCATTCGGATGAATTGCTCGGGAAGATTTTCTCTTCGTTCTGTATCGGGAAGTAGAGTTTTTCGAACCGAGCTTCTAGCTTCAAACGTCAAACCCATTTCGTCACGCGTTTATGAGGACATCAGGGCCGCACCCGGCCCCGGGCGGCAAAAAAAACAGACCCATTGACTCCAGCCATGAACCCAACCTATTCTCGACTTCCCGAGAATCGGAGCATTCCCGCATGCCGGCTGCGCTTCAACAACAGATCATCGACCGAGCGCGCAAGACGCCGGATCAGCTTTATCTGTGTCAACCCATTGATCGGGCCTGGAAGCATTGGACGTGGGCGGAGGCCTTTGACGAAGCCTGCTGTCTGGCAGCGGGCTTGAGGAAGCTGGGTCTTGGCCCGGGCGATCGCATCGGCTTGATCTCGAAGAACTGTGCACATTGGGTGATCGCCGACATGGCCATGATCCTGGCCGGGATGGTCAGCGTTCCAATCTATCCCACCGCCAACGCGCGCACGATTCGCCAGGTGCTCGATCACAGCGACGCGCATGCGTGCATCGTCGGCAAGCTCGAGCACGCCGACGCCCAGTTGCCCGGAATTCCCGATGAGCTGCCGACCGTTGCCATGCCTTATCCCGGCGCGAAGGCAAGGCACGAGTGGGACGACCTGGTGTCCGCACCGGTCGAAGGTTTCGAAGCGCACGCCGCCGCCGAAGACGATCTGGCGACCTTGCTTTATACGTCGGGGTCTACCGGTGAGCCCAAGGGCGCGATGCACAGCTTTGCCAACTTTTCGTTTGTCGGCGAGTCGCTGGCCACGGCAATCGGGGTCAGGGATGGTGATCGCATCCTGTCTTATCTTCCGCTGTCGCATTGCACCGAGCGGGCCTATGTCGAAGCCGGCAGTTTCTACGGCGGCTCGACGCTGTATTTCGTCGAGACGCTGGAGACTTTCATGGAAGACCTCCAGCATGCCGAACCCACCCTGTTCGGGTCGGTTCCGAGACTCTGGAAAAAATTTCAGCTGGGTGTCCTCGAGAAGCTACCGCACAAGAAGCTCGCGCGACTGCTCAGTTTGCCGGTCGTCAATGTTCTGATCCGCCACAAGATCAAGAAAGGCCTGGGTCTGCACAAAGGCGAATGGTTCGCCAGCGGCTCGGCGCCGATTGCGCCGGTGTTGCTCGAGTGGTGGCACCGGGTCGGCATCACGATCTGCGAGGGCTGGGGTATGACCGAGACCTTTGCCTACGGCACCCAGGTGGGGCGCGGAGAGAAGCCAAGGTTCGGCACCATCAGCAGGCCTCTGCCCGGCGTGGAGCTGGAAACCGGCGCGAACGACGAACTCCTGATCCGGTGTCCGTGCATGATGCAGGGGTACTACAAGCAGGCCGATCTGACCGAAGAGAGTTTCGAAAATGGCTACTTCAGGACAGGCGACAGAGCTTTCATAGACAACGACGGCTGGGTCAGGATCACCGGTCGGGTCAAGGAAGTCTTCAAGACCACCAAGGGCAAATACGTCGCGCCGGTTCCGCTGGAAAGCCTGCTGGCCAAGAACGAGCTCATCGAGCAGGCCTGCGTGGTCGGCGATCAACTGGACCAGCCGGTCGCACTGGTGCAACTGGGCGAACACGTCGACCTCGAAATGCGCGAGTTGCGTCGCCAGCTGGTAGACACGCTGGATGCGGTGAACAGCGAGCTCGAATCGCACGAGAAAATAAGCCATATCATCGTGATTCGGGAACGCTGGACGGTGGACAACGAGTTGCTTACGCCGACGCTGAAGATCCGGCGACCGCAAATTGAAAAGCGCTATCGCCCGGCGATCGAGGAAGCCAGCGACAAGGTTTCGTTTCACTCCGGCCCGGAAACCGAGTAGGCGCCTGTAAAGACAAAAGCAAAAGATCAGGACAGCTCTCGCGAAGACGCAAAGCCGCGAAGAACGGCTACAAGCGAAATGCACCAGCAAGCCTGTTCGATGAGAGACGCGGAGTCGCAGAGAAAAGCTTTGGACTGGATTTTCCTTGGCGGCTTTGCGCCTTCGCGAGAGCTGGTTCAGGGTTTTTCATGCGCTGGAGAAAACGCGGGTTTTGAATGCTGCCTCAAAGCCGTGTAATCTGTTGCACTTCCCGAGCCGACCTCCGGTAACCCGATGACCAGACTTTCTGCAACATTACTGCTTCTTGCCGTATCACTTGCCCCTATCGCCCACGCCGAAATAGAACCTGCACCCGATCGCGAGCTAGGCGAGGGCCCTTTCGATCAATTGATTCTGCGCGGCGGGATCCTGGTCAACGGTACCGGGGCACCGCCGATAGGACCGGTCGACATCGTCATCGAAAACAAACGCATCGTTCAGATCGCGGTGCTGGGTGCGCCCGGCGTTCCAGTCAATGATGCGGATCGCCCGGCATTGGCCGACAACGGTCGCGAAATCGACATCGCCGGCCAGTACGTGCTGCCGGGCTTTGTCGACATGCACGGACACATTGGCGGGCAGGCCCAGGGCACGCCGGCCGAGTACGTCTACAAGCTCTGGCTGGGCCACGGCATCACGACAGTCCGCGATCCGGGCTCGGGCAACGGCATGGACTGGACGATGAACGAGCGCAAGCGCAGTGCCGACGGCGAAATTGCAGCACCTCGTCTCCAGGCCTACGTCAGTTTCGGCCAGGGCCGCGACAAACCGATCACGACTGCTAAGCAGGCACGTGAATGGGTAGACGAGATCAAGCAACGTGGTGCCGACGGCATCAAGTTCTTCGGTGCGCGTCCCGAAGTGCTGCTGGCCGCGATCGATCAGGCCGAAAAAGTCGGCCTGGGCACCGCGATGCACCACGCGCAGATGGACGTTGCGCGCGCCAACGTGCTGGATACCGCACGGGCTGGGCTGACCACCATGGAGCACTGGTACGGCCTGCCCGAAGCGCTGTTCGCCGACAAGACCATCCAGGACTACCCTGCCGAGTACAACTACGCCAATGAATACCATCGCTTCACCGAGGCCGGCAAGCTCTGGCGCCAGGCTGCGGGACCGGAGCACCCGCGCTGGCAAGCGGTGCGCGACGAGTTGATTGCGCTGGACTTCACGCTCGATCCGACCCTGACCATCTATCAGGCCAACCGTGATTTCATGGCCGCGAGAACCGCCGAATGGCATCCTGATTACACGCTGCCCAGTCTGTGGGATTTCTACGCCCCCAGCCGGCAGGCTCACGGCAGCTATTGGTTCGCATGGTCCACGGCCAACGAGGTCGACTGGCAGCAGAACTATCGCCGCTGGATGGAATTCATCAACGACTACAAGAACCACGGCGGGCGCGTCACGGTCGGCTCGGATTCGGGCTACATCTACAAGCTCTACGGTTTCGGTTATATCGAGGAACTCGAATTGCTGCAGGAAACCGGCTTTCACCCGCTGGAAGTACTTCGGGCCGCAACACTCCACGGCGCAGAGGCATTGGGCATCGCCGACATTACCGGGTCGGTGGAAGTCGGCAAGCAGGCCGACCTGGTCGTGGTGGGCGAAAACCCGCTGGCCGACTGGAAGGTGCTGTTCGGCACCGGCGCAGTGCGCGTAACCGAGGACAATCGCGTGATTCGCACCGACGGCGTGCGCTACACCATATCGCGCGGCATCGTCTTCGACGCCGCCGACCTGCGCCGCGACGTGCGCGAAATGGTCGAGAACGCGTGGAACGAGGCGGGGCGGGAATTGACGCAGCCCGGCGTCAGTCCTGCGCCTTGAGCCTCGTTCTCAACCCGCTGCTGGACGGCGCGTCGTTGGCCGCACATACGGCTGCCGACCGAGTGGAACCGTTCGGCTGATAAACGCAGACGCAGGACACGTAGCACATGAAAAAGCATGAAGGGCACGAAGAACACCCGTGGCCCGGGTGTAAACCTACACTTCAAGAACAATCCATGACAATCAGATTATGTGCGCCCGTTTCACGTGTCGGACGCCTTCATGCGCCGGGTGTCGCATAACGGGCCGTTACAAGCCAGGGAGAGAAGTAACTTTGCACCACGTGATGTTTGATGTTGATGGCACGTTGGTCATGTCGGACGAGTTCGACGGCAATTGTTATCTCGAAGCCGTGTATGAAGTTCTAGGCCATAGCCTGGATACCGATTGGAAGAAATACACTTATATAAGTGACGCGGGCATCCTTGATCAGCATATACGCGAAAGCGGCCTTGACGAGCGAAGAGAGAAAATATTCGCTGATGTCAAAGAAGCGTTTGTCGAAAAAATTGCGAGCTATCTGAAAGACAACTCAGTGCAGCAGGTCTCCGGTGCCTCCAAATTCTTGGCCGAGCTAAGGCAAACGGAAAATCTGACTCTATCGATTGCTACCGGGGGGTGGCACGAGACGGCCCTGATGAAGCTGGAGGCCGCCGGGATTGAAATAGGCGATATCCCTATCGCATCGTCAAACAATCACCATGTGCGAACCGAAATAATGAAAATTGCCAAAGAAAAGGCCGTTGGCCGCAATGAAGTTTCTTGCACATATTTCGGGGACGGGGAATGGGACAAGATAGCGTGCAACGAACTGGGCTTCAATTTTGTGTTGATTGGCGGAAGAACATATCACTACCAAAATATCAAAGACTTCAGCGATGCACGACAGGCACTGGCATTCATCGGCTTATAAAAAGCGCATGGTGTCGGAGGAAGTTGCTGCCAGCCGCAGTTTGTCGCTGATACGGGGGCGTCACAACGCTCCAACGCATCTGCGCGTTCGTGCATCTCAGCGTAGGTTGGCGGGAGCTGGATGGAATGACTGAACGGGTAGGTGAGCAAAGAGTCCGTGAGATCAACCGAGGTCTCGTTCAGCAGTACACAGAGGGATCACCCTCAAACACCGACAAAAGCTATATGACGGGGATCGATCATCCGGCAGATAGAAAAATCACATGATACCACTTCATCTATTGGCTATCGTTTTCGTTGACGGATGTAGATCGAGGACCGGCGATCGCCAGTGCGCTTTCGGGCCTGTGTGCGGTAGGGGAAGGTTGGTCTGTATGGTCGACGATGGCGACTTCTCCTCAGGAAGCGTTTTTGAAGATTTTTCCGGTGCTGCAGCTGCCGAGCGCCAAAGTTATTTATTCGGTTCAAATGATTCGGGGTATCTATGAAAAAAGTGATGATGATGGTATTCGCAGGATTTCTGGCTGCGTGTTCCAATGATCGAAATGGTTCTATAGCCGATGGCTCTGAACCACCAACCGACATAATGGTTGTAAGTGTTGGCGCAGAGCGAGTTGATTGTGTCGGCGTTGCGCCAATGAAATGCTTGGTCGTGGACGGGGCGTTGTTTTACGGTAACATCCAGGGCTTTGACTTCGAAAATGGTTATGAATACAAGCTGAAGATAGAAAAGGCTCAGTCTTACACCAACGATACGGCTCCTGCCGATGCGAGTTTATATGAATACACGCTTTTAAGCGTTTTAAGCAAGGAAAAGGTTGAACACTGATACTTGTTGGATTCAACGCGTATCAACTTCATTTCCCGACGCTGACGGCATTCAAAAAAAAGCAAATGTATATCCATCGTCTACCCACATGGGCATCTATCCTTTAGCCAGTATTCAGGGAAGCCAGCAAATATCAGTTCGGTGTTGACGCTTAGTGGTTGCAGGAGCTTGCAGCAAATGCCGAGCCTGACGGGAATTAATTGATAATTGATCGATCTGCCGAATCTCAGGCACGGAAGCGCTGGCGCTGCGGCCCGATGAATAGATTCGGCCAGGAACTTATTAAGGAACCTCTGAACAACCCTGCGTGGGCGCGACGGCGCTTTTGCGGGATGCTCCGGCTCGGCTTGGGAGAGCCCGGTTTGGTTGTTCCAAATCAGCGAGCCCAAACGAGGCGGAGCGCCCGCAAAAGCCCGTCCTGTATGGGTTTCGCCGGAAAATCCGCATCTCGCGCGTTGCCAACCTCGGCCGTAGCGATGGCTACTGTCGCTCGGTTGGCACCACACGATCTGCGGCTTTTCCGACTGAAACGCGCTCCACGCAGGATTATTCAGAGGTTCCTTAAGCCAGTCGTATCGGAGCGTTCGGTTATAGCGCTCGACAACAAGTCCGGGCGCGACGACGAGATCAGGCTGATCGATCGTAAATCGCATGACAATTCGACATCGCTGTTGCTCGCGGCATCAGGTCGGACCTGCTTGAGACCCATCCCGGATAACGCCGCTTTGAATGGCGTTATCCAGGATGTCGACTAGCGTCCCGGGCGCTGGTGCAGTGCAGACATCCGGCGAAGCGCTATGCCTGCCGGGCAATTTACAGATGCAGCGTATCGGCATCCCGGCCGAACCGCACCGGGGTTACTTCGCCACTGTAGGGACAGCCCTTTTCAGGTGACGAACCGACCGCATCACTGTCGCGATGAAGTACGTCGAAGATTTCGGCCCGCAAAGCCATGCGAAGTTCTTGCGCCTGTCGCATCGTGTCCGGCGCGTGGCCGTTCTCGCCAATACTCCAGTCTAGTTGCGACAGGGCGGCGCGGTAGGCGCTATGCAGCGCTTCGATCTGGTCGCGCTGTTCTTCTTTTACGGATGGGCTGACCGATGAGCTCGCCTGATCGAAATTCGACCAGCCCGGCATGGCCGCTGTCGGGCCCGCCGCCACGAGGGTCAGCCCGCCGAGCGAGGCCAGAAGAAGGGTGCTGAAAAATATTTTTGCTTTGGTCATTGGACTTCTCCGATTGTTCGCATCGTCGACACTAAATGCCCTATGTGATGGCTGTGTCGTCACGAGACGGACGCCAACGGCACGGCCAACCGCCGAAGCGTCAGATGGCTGCGCGGATATGATTATGGGAAATCGGAAAAAATATGGGTTTTTTACCAATCCCTTCGTCAATCCCGGATCACTCGGCCTGTCTCGCGGCAGCCGTGGCAGGGCCTCTGTCCGAAGCGCTTAACCGGGCCTAATCCAAGTGCCGACAACGCAGATCATGGGCGCCGCGGATTGAGTCGTGACGCATGTCAACCGCTTGATATGGTCAGCGTGTTGCCACGTTGGCGATTTCGATCGGGCGGACGTAGTCGGTAAATATCCGGTCGATTTCCGCGGCTTCGACAACGGCACCTTCGCGCACGCGGTCGGCAAGCTCGAACAAGCCTTCGATGACCGGCAGGCCGTCGACATCCGTGGCGACGACCACACCGCCTTCCTCGAAGTGGCGTGACCAGGTTTCGCGGACCCGCGCCCAATAGTCGGCGGTTTCGTCCCAGTACTCGTAGGCGGGCGTGAAGTCGAAGTTCGAGGTGTCCTTGTAGTTGTTGAATCCGAATTCGCGAACGAGCACCTGTTGGGTTTCTCCGTCCAGACGCACGACCTTGCTGTTGTCCTGCTCATGCGTCCAGCCTTCCGGCGTCACGGTATGGCGATTCTCCACGTTGAGCGCATTGTAGTCTTCGCGCGTGGTGTACTCGCGACGCGGCAGCGGCCGCCAGGTGCGGTCCGAAGTCCAGGTGGCGTGGCCGTAACGGTGGTTCCACTTGCCGGTGCCGCAATAGCGCGGCGTGTCTGCGACGCCGTAGACGCATTGGGTCCACGCGCCGGCGGTCTTTTCTTCGGCGATATCGACCAGTGCCCAGGTCTGGTCGTCGCTGAATTCAAGACGATCATCGGCCTCGAAGACCCAGTCCTGGCGCCAGTGCTTGATGACGTTGCTTTCGCCGACGATCAAAAGGTGCTGCAGCACGATGCGGTCGCCGGTGTCTTCGATCAGCAGTACGACTTCGTCGGCGCCTGAGCGCTTGGGTTCGGTGCGCTCATAGCCGGATGCCAGCGCGACGGTTTCGTCGAACGCGAAGTCGACGTCAAACTCGCCGGCCATCGCCAGGATCGCCTGCCGATCGGCGGTCGGTGCCGTGAAGCTGTTGTCGTCCAGTTCGACACTGTCGGCATGCGCACGCTGCGGCGCGGCCGGCGGCGTGTCGATGCTCGTGGATGTGGTCGCGCAGCCGGTGGTCATGAGGCCGGCGAGAATGCAGATGGGAATCAAGCGTTGCATGGTTTTCCTCCGTTCGCGTTGACTAAGGTTGGATTCGGTGTTTTTCATTTGGTCAGTATCAATTTGCCGTAGCGCGTCTCGCGCAGTTCGTAGCGCTGCCCGTGATGCTCGATAACGACCCGGCCGGCCGCGCCCAGCAGCAAGCCGCTGTCGATCTGCGGAACATCGAGCGTGGTCGCCGCCGGTTTGTCGTCGCGCCCCAGCCCCTGTTCCGACGTTGGACGACGGATCGAAGATGAATCTGATTTCATTGCAGCCACAGGAAGTCCTTCGCGATCGAGATCCGGACGCTGCGTCCTGGCTGTTCGATCGCGTTCGGATGAATTCGATGGTCCTTGTCGAACACATTGTCGACCGCCAGCCGGAACTCGAAGCCAGCCAGCGGGCCGTCTAGCGGAAGATAGTTGGCAAAAACGTCGGTCTTGCCGAAGCCCGCCGTCTCGAGCGCGGCAGCCGGAACGTCGCGACGGTCGGAGGCGGCCACCAGTTCGGCGCCGAGGGTCAGTTCGCGCCCAAGCAGATACAACCCGGCGCCCAGCGTGGCCCGGTCGGGCTGCAGGCTGGCGAGGTTGTCGCCCGGTGAGCCCTTGCGTCGAGAGTCGAGCGTCGCCAGCGAGGCCTTCAGGTAGCCGATGTTGCCGGACAGTCGCGCGTCGAGTTCGAAGCCGCTGATCTCGGCGTCGACGTTGAAGTTGGTGGTGATGCCCGGGAACACCAGCGTACGCGTGACCGGATCGAATGCCGGGTCGCCGGAGATGAAGATGACGACCTGGTCGACGAAGTTGTCGATCTCGCTTTCATGCCAGACCGCATCGAGCTGAAAGTCGACGCCGGCGTCGAACAGGTCGCGCTGGCGGAAGCGACCGCCGATCTGCACCTGCTCGGATTGTTCCGGTTTCAGTGCGGGCGTGGGCACGAATTCATTGACGACGACTTGACCGGGGCCAAGCGGCACCGTGAAATGTACGCCGTCGGCGAAAAGTTCGGTGAGGCTGGGCGCCCGGAACGCCTCGGCGTATTCGGCCCAGAGATAGACGGACTCGTGCGGCTGCCAGCCCAGCGCGACGCGCGGCGAGACCTCGTCTTCGTCGCGGTCCTGGAAATCACCGGCCGCGCTGTACTCGAAGGCATCGAAGCGCACGCCGGGGATGACTGAAAATCCGGCCCCCAGCGGCACTTCGGCCTGAACGAAGCCGGCCCGATATTCGACCTCGGCGTCGGGAAATTGAAGCCGGTCGGCGCCGTTGCGGGTACCGGACTGCTGGTCGGTATAGAACTCGGTGCCGTAGGTCAGCCGCACCGGCTCGCCGGCGATTGTGCTGACGATCGTTCCCAGCCGCGTGGTATTGGTCAGTTCGAAGCCGGTCGTCTCGAAATCCGTGGTGTCGACGCGTGCGTCGTCGAAGCGGAACTCGCGCGTGTCGACATCGTTTCGGTAGAACGCCGTGTCGAGGTTGATCCAGCGGTTGTCAGGATTGTCATAGCGGTAGCGCAGGCGCGCGTTGGTGCGCTCGGTATCGCGATCGACCAGGTTCGTGGCGGTGGCCGTTTCGTTCGCGTTCGGCGGGTTGCGACCGGTGTTGTCGAACAGGTCGACGGCGAGTTCGACACGGTGGTGTTCGTCAGGTTGCAGGCCGAGTTTGACGAGTCCGTTGCTGATCTCGTCGCGCGAGGCCAGGATGTCGTCGCCGTTGCCGTCCTCGATATCCTCGCCGACGTCGCGGTAGATGAAGCTGCCGAGGAAATCAAGCGCGCCCGCCTGGCCGTAGAGCGTATTGAAACTCGACCATTCCTGGCCATTGTCCTGGAAGCCGCCCTTGAGCCGGACGCCGAAACCGTCGCGTCCGCCGGTCATGTCCCGCCCATTGACGGTCTCGATGACGAACGCACCGCCCAGCGCCCCGCTGCCGTAAACGGAAGAGCTGGCGCCGCGCAATACCTCGATCGATTGCACCAGGTCCGGATCGAGCAGGAAGCGCCCCCCGTGGGCCTTGTTGAAGTTCTGCCGTGTGCCGTCGATGCGGATCACGACCTGCTCGTCGGCGAAACCGCGGATCGAAGGCTCCTCGGCGATCCGGCGGGGACCGCCCTGAATGCTGACACCGGGAATGGATTCGAACACGTCCTGGAAACCGTAGGGCTGAATGGTCTCGATGTCGTCGCGCGTGAGCAAGGAAATGGACGCCGGCGTGGTGAACCTTGGTCGCTCCGTGCGGGTCGCCGATACGACCAGGGCATCCAGTACCACGCCGGCCTGCAATTCCTGTCGGGGTTCCGAAGGGGGCGACGAACGCTCCGAAAGCGCCTCGTCGTTGCCGTCGGAAGCCAACGCCGCGCCGCACAGCGCGGCCATCCCGATCAATAAATTTGCTTTTTTACTCACACAGCCTCCAGGCATTCCGCTGAATTCGATTCCAGATAGCGGCCTGGCTGGCGGCGCGAAAAGGCTTCATGCCGTTGGCTGGGCGCGGATGTCGTGCCCGGAAAAGGCGGGCAACGACAAACACATGACCAGCTTACACTAAATACGACTGATTCGCAATAGCGTTTGATCCGCCTGAAAAAGGCATTTCGCGGGCCACATTGGCACTCGGCCCAGCAAAGGAAGCGATTTTTTGAACATGTGCTTCCATTGTTTGCCGTCGCTGTGTTTACGGCGTACGCTCACCTGATACATCATTCCAGCAA
>Ga0209942_1001670_pt1 | contig 11828 bp, 9 predicted proteins | sample SalPonR1_A_D2_MG_FD_185695 | JGI IMG/M metagenome (GOLD analysis project Ga0209942, IMG submission 185695) | Salt pond soil microbial communities from South San Francisco under conditions of wetland restoration - Salt Pond MetaG R1_A_D2_MG... ... | reverse complement strand
ACCTCAGGAAGAAAAAAATAGTTAGGAGAGTAAAATGAATATAAAAAAATATCCTTGTGTTTATATGCGTGGTGGTACTAGCAAAGCGGTTATTTTTCATAAAAAAGACTTGCCCGAAGATAAAAAAGAATGGAAAGATATATTTCTGAAAGTTATGGGAACTCCAGATGTTAAGCAAATAGACGGTATGGGAGGCACAGTATCTTCTACAAGTAAAATCGCTGTAATATCACCTTCTCAAGAAGAAGGTATAGACGTATATTATGACTTCTATCAGGTTGACATTGTAATACCAAGAGTAGATGATTCAGGAAACTGCGGCAATATTTCATCAACTGTAGGACCCTTTGCAGTAGACGAAGGATTAGTGAAAGCTGTAGAACCTGTTACGAAAGTAAGAGTACTAAATACAAATACGAATAAAATCATAGAAGAATATGTAAAAGTTAAAGATGGAAAAGCTGAAATATATGGAATTGATAAAATTCCAGGTGTTCCTGGTACTGGAGCTGGCATAGACATGTATTTTGAAAGCCCAGGAGGATCTGTTACAGGGACAACATTTCCAACAGGGAACAAAAAAGATCTAATAAAAATCTCAAATAATAAATCAATAGAAACGACAATCATAGATTGTGCTAATCCCTTTGTATTTGTAAAAGCTGGAGATATAGGACTAAAAGGAACGGAACTACTAGAACTAAATAGCAATAAAGAAAAAATGAATTTAATAGAAGAAATAAGAGGAAAAGCAGCAGTAAAATTAGGCTTTGTAGATTTATGGGAAAAAGCACAAACCCAATCAACATCAATACCAAAAGTTTCTATAATATCTAAACCTCAAAACTATATAGATTTAGATAAAAATAAAATAAAAAAAGAAGAAATGGATTTGTGTGTAAGAGCAATTTCCGTAGGAAGTGTTCATAAAGCATATCCTGTTACATGTTACGTAGCTACAGGAGCCGCAGCTAAAATAAAAGGAACACTAGTACAGGAAATATCAGAAATAAATGATAAAAATAATATTGTAAAAATAGGACATGCAAGTGGAATAGGAAAAATAGAAACAATTATTGAAGATGAAAAAGTAAAAAAGTTGGAGTTGTTAGAACAGCAAGAAGAATTATGGATGGTAACATTTATATTAAATAAAACTAAGACATCTAGAAAAAGTAGGCAGAGACTTTGAAATAGTTTGTTTATGAAAAACCCGCAAGTTAAGGTAAAAAAACAACAGTTATTAAAAAGACATTGGAGAAAATAGATTTGATTAGCGAAAAGTGAATGAAATGACAAAGCAAGACAGATGAAACGTCCCCTTGTCTTTTCTTATCTGTATGCACTTGAATTTAAATGCGATTATTCAAGTGCATACATGATAAAAAATAAAAATTGAGCATAAATCAAGTTAACAGCTTAAAATATCTAATTATTTTAAAATTTCATTTAATACTCTAATGAAATTTCTACCTGCAATTTTACTTACATCTTCTAATTTGTGTCCTCTTTCTAATAACAGTTGTATAACATCCTTGATATTATCTACGCTTTCAAGCCCTTTTACTCCAAAATCTCCCAAGTAGATGTTAAAATCAAATCCAAAGGCAACATGGTCATAACCTACAAGATTTACTAAATATTCTATATGTTGTATATAGTCGTGAATAGTTTCAGTTTTGTCATCTTCTTCATGGAGAGGGTTATTAGAAGAACTACACACCTTAGAAAAATATGAAACTGCTCCTATAACTCCATTACTCTTGGCTATTGCAATAATTTGCTCATCTGTAAGATTTCTTTTATGGTTATATAATGCTTTTGTATTCGAATGAGATGCTATTGTCAATCTTTTGTTATGTTTAATGACGTCCCAAAATCCAACTTCATTTATATGAGATACATCAACTATAATACCTAATTCGTTCATTTTCTCAAGTGCTAATTTACCCATTGATGTTATATTTCCCTCATTATGATCTACTCCATATGCGAAAGAGTTGGAATGATTCCAAGTTAGCATACCTGCTCGTAATCCAAGTTCATAGTAAATATCTAAAAGATTTATTGTATTATTTAGAGGTTCAAAGCCTTCAATTGAAAGAACTATACCTATTTTTCCAGTTTTTATAACACAATCCAAATCTTTTTTGTTTTTAATTATTATTACATCTTTATTTTCTTTTGAAGCATTAATTATTTTTTCGATTTGTAGTAATGTTTCGTTGACAGCAGATTCTTCAAGTGTTTTTGTAAATAAATTCGCAAAAATTATATTGACACCTGAACTCTTTAAATGAGAGTAATGAGATTCCATAAATACATTTGTTTTGCCATTTAGTTCTTTTAAATAAACATCGCGCGGTATATCAGTATGACCATCTACTATTATCATTTCTTTGATTATATTTTGTAAATCCATATTTTCACCTCTTATAATCTATGCTTTTAATCAGTATATAGATCAAAATCTATTTCATTCACAAAATGACAAAAAACATAATGTTCTTTACTAATTTCAGTCATTTTGGGAATTTTATTTGTGCATATTTCTTCTGCAAAAGGGCATCTTCTGCTTAATTTACATCCTTTAGGTGTATTAATCATGCTTCCTATTTCTCCACCTAGTTCAAATCTTTTTCTGGTTTTTGAATCTAAAGAGATGATTGGAGATGAATCCATTAGGGCACGAGTATAGGGATGTCGTGGGTTGTGATAAATGTCTTCTGCTGGACCTATTTCCATTAAACCACCTAAATACATGACACCTATTCTATCGCTTATATATCTTACTATATTTAAATCATGTGTAATAAAAAGATAGGTTAGGCCTTCTTGTTCTTGTAAATCTAATAACAAGTTAAGTATTTGAGCTTGAACAGATATATCAAGTGCAGAAGTCGGTTCATCTAAAATGATGAATTTAGGTTTTAAAATGATTGATCTTGCTATAGCAACACGCTGCTGTTGTCCACCACTCAACTGACCAGGGTAACGATCACCAAAATCCAAGCCAAGGTCTACTTTTAATAGTATTTCATCGATTAATTTATTCATGGTATTTTTTGGATATTTGTATACTTCTAATGATCTTCTCAATATCTGTCTTATTGTTTTTCTGGGGTTTAAACTAGATGCTGGATCTTGAAAAACCATATTTGTATTCTTCTTAAAATTCTTCAAGTCATTTCCTGTGAGTGTTGAAATATCCTTTCCATCAAACAATATACTATCGCTTTTAATATCTGAAAGTTTTAGGATGGCTCTTGCTAAAGTTGATTTTCCACTACCTGATTCTCCTACGAGACCAACAGTTTCTTTTTCTCTAATGTTAAAGCTTACGTCATCCACAGCTTTTATGTATTTAACTGATTTATTTATGATTCCTTTTTTTATACTGAAGTATTTTTTTAAGTTTCTAAGTTCAACTAAATTTCGTTGCATAATTTATACCTCCAATAAATGACATGCACAGTAATGCTCATCAGAGTATTCTTTTAGTGTTGGTGAAACTTTTGTACAAATATCTATAGCAGAGGGACATCTATTTGCAAATCTACAACCAGATGGGGGGTTTATTAGATTTGGTACCATCCCAGGAATATTAACCAAACGGCCTTCTTTTTTACTTATTGTAGGTAAGGCCTTCATTAATAGTTTAGTATATGGATGTAGAGATTTTTTGAAAATATCCGATAAGTTTCCCATTTCAACTAAATTTCCAGCATACATTACGCCAACTCTATCTGCTGTTTCTGCTACTACACCAAAGTCATGTGTGATTAAAAGAACTGAAGTATTAAAATCGTCTTTTAATCTTCTTATTACTTTTAATATTTGTGCTTGAATTGTAACGTCAAGAGCTGTTGTGGGTTCATCTGCAATTAACAAAAGAGGTTTTCTTGAAATCATCATACTAATCATTACTCTTTGTCTCATACCACCACTAAGTTCAAATGGATAGCTTTCAAACCTTTCTTTTGGATCAGAGATTTTCACGTCTTCAAATATCTTTATTACTTCTTCCCATGCTTTTTCTTTCGAAATATTATCTAACAGAAGGGATTCTGAAACCTGATTACCCACTGACATTACCGGATTTAGTGAATCTAATGGATTTTGAAAAATCATACCGATTTCCGTACCTCTAAAAGCAAACATTTCTTGTTTTGACATTTTTAATACATCTTTACCATTAAAATTAATGCTTCCATCAGTTATCATTCCGTTTTTAGCTAATAGCCGCATTAAAGAAAAAGCAATAGTACTTTTACCACATCCGGATTCGCCAACTAAAGCAAATATTTCTTTCTTTTTTATATTGAAATTTATATTTTCAACGGCCTTTACTGTACCATTTTCGGTTTTAAAATCTATTGTTAATTTTTTTACATCTAATATAGTATTCATTTATTTCTCCTTAATAATCAAATTTAGGATCAAGCATTTCCTTTAAACCTTCACCTAATATGTTGTATCCTAATACAACATATAGAAGGGAAAGTCCTGGTGTTATTGATATCCATGGTGCTATTTCAATTAAATTAACTCCTTGAGATAGAATAACACCCCAGTCTGGAGCTGGTGGTTGGGCTCCCAATCCTAAAAATCCTAGTGCAGAAGTAGATAGCACTGCCCTTGGTAAAGTAAGTGTTACTAATATTATTATTTGGTTTACTGTGTTGGGTAATATATATTTAGTAATAATGTTAAAATCTGATTCTCCTAAAACTCTTGCCGCATCAATAAAAGGTAGGTTTTTAAGTGTTTTTGTTTTCGCACTAATGATTTTTGTATATTGAGCCCATCCTACAAAAGCTATGGCTATTACTACATTAGTTAAACTTGGACCTAAAATAGTTACTATTGCTAATGACATTACAATAGCTGGCATTGACCAAGTAATATCTGTAATAAATGAAATAAATTTACTGACTTTTCTACCATAATATCCGGCTAATAATCCAAGTGTTACCCCAATTATTAATTGGATGACAGTTACAATAAATCCTACTTTCAGCACTATTCGTGTTCCATAAATAATCCTGCTGAAAATGCAACGTCCATATATATCAGTACCAAAATAGTAATCCGAACTCGGTGGTTGAAGTTTATCTAGAATATTAATTTTATCATAAGGATGAAGGGCTATATAATCTGCAAAAATTGCACAAATAATTACAGTTAAAGAAATTATTAGTCCATAAAGAAAATTTTTGTTTTTAATTAATTTCTTGATTTTTTTATTATTCATTTTACTTACCTTCCATATTTTTTCTTACTCTAGGATCTAAGTAAGCAACTACTACATCCCCTAGCGTATTAGATACTACAGTTAATAAAGCTATTATCAACACTATGCCTTGTACTACTGGATAATCTTGTTTGGTAATAGATGTCCAGAGTAAATAGCCCATGCCGGGGTATGCGAATATTTTTTCTACAATTACAGATCCACCAATTATCCAAGGAATTGATAAGAAAAACATAACAGTTGTAGGTATAAGTGCATTTCTGAGAACATGTTTGATTAATATTACTTTTTCTTTTAGTCCTTTAGCATAAGCTGTAATAACATATTTTTCATTTAGAATATCAACTATTTCTGAACGAGTGATTCTAATTCCAGAAGCCATATTAGTTAATAAAATTGTTGCAACAGGTAAAACTAATGAGAGTGGACCGCTATATCCTGAGATTGGAAAAATGGGAATCTTGACTGCAAACAATAATATTAACAATATACCTAACCAAAATTGTGGTGTTGACCAGAGAATTATTGTTGAATAAACTGTAAATTTATCAAGAAGTGAGTTCTTTTTAAAAGCTGCTAATAGAGCGATAGGTATGGCTAATATATATTGTAAAAGCACAGCGATACCTGATAACATTAATGTATACTTTAATCTAGACATGATTAGAACACTTACGGGTTGACTAGCTAAAATAGATAGACCAAAATCTCCTCTTAGTGCATTTAATAACCATTTAAAATATTGGATATAAAGAGGTTTATCTAATCCAAATTTGATTCTTAATTCTAATATTTTTTGTGGGTCTGCTCTGTCTCCTGCAATTAATTGAATAGGATCACCTGGCATGCTATGCATGATGGCAAATAATAAAATGCTAACAGTCAGCAATACAAGGACACCTATAAATAATCTTCTAATAATATATTCAAGCAAAAAAATCATCTCCTTTTAATGAATTTAACTCACATGTTATTTAAAGAAAAGGGAATATATTATTCTAAACTAGTAAAATAATATATTCCGTTAAGAATTATTTGTTATTTATTAAGCTTCTTTACATCCATAAATCTAAAGTTACCTTGAGAATCTAATTTTAATCCTTCAATTTCAACTCTGCTTGCGGTATACCATTTTTCATAGAATAAGCTGATAGCTGGAAGTTCTTCATACATTAGGTCTGTTACTTTCTCAAAACTTTTCATTCTTTCATCTAAACTTGCAATATACATTGAATCATCAATTAATTTATCTAATTCATCATTTGCATAATATCTTGAATCAGTTGTAAAACTAAATACGTGCATTGGATCTGCCCACTGTACTGACCTCGTAGATAATTGGAAGTCACCATCTTTCGTGCTATCTTTTACATATGAATGTTCAAGTTCTTTTATTTGTAAATCAATACCTATTTCTTTTAATTGGCTTTGTATTACTGGAGCAGCAGCTTTAATTGAGAAAACGTCCATAGCCGTTAATAATTCTATGGTCATGTCTTCGCCGTCTTTTTCTCTTATGCCGTCATTGTTTTGGTCAATCCATCCAGCTTCTTCTAATAATGTCTTAGCTTTCTCTTTATCAGTAGACCATTTATTCATCATTTCCATTTCTTTTTCAGAACTGAAACTTGTAACTGAAGGTGACATGAATGTATAACTTGGAGTAACATAATTATCTAAGGCTAATGCTATTTCATCTCTATTTATTCCAAGTGCTATTGCTTGTCTTACCTTAATATCACTAAGAATTGGATCTTCTGTGTTTACATATAGTAAAGATCCTCCAGGTTGCATTGCTTCATATAGTTTTATGTCTGAATTTGTTTTTAATGTTTCAATACTTTCTAGTGGAACAAAATCTATAATATCTACAGTTCCTTTCTCTAATTCGCTAACTAGAGTAAAAGAATCAGGAATAAATCTTACTTTGATTTCATCAAATTTTAAAGGACCTTTGTTTTCAGTTTCAGGACTAAAATCCCTAAAGGTCATGTTTGGTTTTAATGTAACATGAGAACCTTGTACCCATTCTTCTACATAAGCAGGTCCATAAGTTACTGCTTTAGTTTTAAATGCGTCATTTCCAACCTCATTTGCAGCATCAGCATTTACAATACCTGATTGGATAGAGGATAGAACTGTAAATAATACTGGATCTGGTTGACTAAGTACAAACTCAATAGTTTTTTCATCTAATACATTATATTCTTTTATATTTGCATAATCAGAAACATAGGCACCAACTTCTAGGTATCTATCAAAGGATCCTTTGATAGCTTCGGCATTTAAAGGATCGCCATTTGAAAACTCTGCACCTTCAGGAAGTACAAATGTCCATTTCAGACCATCTTCTGAAATATTATATGACTCAACAATGTCAGCATAATATTCTTTGCCATCTAAACTAACATCAATAAGCAAGCCATATAATAATATATGTGCTAGGTTGCTCGTTGAAATTGTTTGGGTATCTGTGCCCTGTAGTTCATTTGATATACCAATAATCAATTCTTTTGAGTATTTTTCATCTTCTTCTGTTGGTTCATTAGTATCCCCATTTTCTATTGGCTCATCTGTAGTTGGACTACATGCAGATAGTACAAAAGTAAAAACTAAAATTACTGCAAGTACTGTTGCAAAATTCTTTCTTTTTCTCATTTTTTTTACCATCCTTTTTTAAGATTTTTTAAATATACAAATATAATAAGTTGCAAGAACCTGGCCATTAAGCTTATATATATATAAATAATTATCTTATTATACAATAAAATGTACGTAACAAGTAAAAAGGCGCAGTAAATATGTTGTATTTTTTAATTTATTAAGAAAATAGAAATATATAATATACTAAGAAATCTAAAATCGTATGATTATTTGACACATAAAATAAGTCTAAGAACATGAAACGTCTAATAATTTTACAGTAAGATGATATTTAAAAGTTCAGATTACTTAGAAATGTTGCAAGGTATAAATTCAAGTGATAGAATATCGTAAATTAAAATATTATAAGAGGAGATTAATTATGTATGATTTAGTTATAAAAAATGCTGAGATTATAGATGGATCGGGAAAGATATCATACATTTCAGATATAGGGATTAAAGATGGTTATATCAATACAATATCTTTAAATATAGAAGAGGACTGTGATAATGTAATTGATGCTGAAGGACTTATAGTTTGTCCGGGATTTATAGATATTGATTCCCATTCTGATTTTTCATTTTTTTCAAACTCTAAAGCTGAAAGTAAGGTTCGTCAAGGGATTACAACGGAAGTTATTGGCCAGGGCGGTCATACCTTAGGACCGATTAATGATAAGCATCTTTTAGAATTAAGAGAATATACTCATTCGTATGTTCAAAATAAAGATAAAATTAATTATTGGACCTGGAAATCTCAAACTGACTTTATAGATATTTTAGGTAAAAGAAAAATAGCTGTTAACATTGCTTCTTTAGTTGGATATGGAACTATAAGAGTTGCTGTTATGGGATTTGAAAAGAGAAAGCCTTCTAAAATAGAAATGGATGAAATGAAGAAATTACTTGAAGAAGAATTGGTTAATGGTATTCATGGCTTATCATTAGGATTAGATTATACTCCAGATTCTCTTGCAACTATGTTAGAATTAGTAGAAATGGCGAAGATAGTTAAAAAACACAATGGAATATGCTCAATACATATGAGAGATGAAGGAAACAATCTAATTAAATCAATTCATGAAGTTATTGAAATAAGCGAAAAATCAGGAGTCAAAATACAAATATCTCATTTAAAAGCAGCACATCCTCAAAATTGGGGAAATGTAAAGGAAGCAATTAGAATAATTAATAAAGCTAAACAATCTGGATTGGATATCGATTATGATGTCTATCCATATACATCATATGAAAGTGTCCTGAGTGATGTTCTTCCTCCTTGGATAAGAGAATTGAGTCCGTTAAAAATAGTTGAATTATTAAAGGATGAAGAGGTTAGAAAAAAAGTAGTTAAAGATATGATTGACCCTTACAGTGATTGGGGAAATCCTATGCTCGGGTCTTCTTGGGAACAAATTAGAATAGTATCGATGAATAGCCAGGAAAATAAAAAATATGAAGGTATGAATATTGAACAGATATCAAGACAATTAAATCAAGAACCCTGGGAAGTAGCTATTAAATTACTAATTAAAGAAGAAGGAGTTATCAAGATTATTTTTTCTGCAATGATAGAAACAGATTTGGTGGAAGTAATGAAACAGTCAATGGCTATTTATTGCACCGATGGATTAGCTGTTTCGCCTTATGGCGATTATAAAGATATTAAATTACATCCAAGGTATTATGGTACATATCCACGGATATTAGGAAAGTATATTAGAGAGAAGCAAATCATACCTTTGGAAGATGCGATTAATAAAATGACATTACTACCTTCAATCAAAATGAATATTAATGATAGAGGACTTCTTGCTGAAGGATACAAAGCTGATATTACTATATTTGATAAAGATAAAATTATTGATAAGGCTACATTTGACGATCCGCATCAATATCCTGAGGGTATTAAAGCGGTAATTGTTAATGGAGTAGTAGTTGTTTTAGATAATAATCACACAGGAGAGTTGCCTGGAGAAGTAATAAAAAGAAAATAGTATGGAAAATTATCCTTTAGTAAATGAAAAGGAGCTTTATTGATGAAAATGTTAAAACGAAAGATACTAATTATAGATAATGAAATTTATAGGAATCGAGATTTGCAAATTTCATTAAAATCTCTTGGATATGAAGTAAAAATAGTAAAAACTGGGCTTGAAGCTATTCACTATTTAGCAAAAAACTCAATGGATGTTATTATTGCAGGCTTTGATACTGGTAGAATATCAAAAGAAAATTTAGTCAAAGATATAATAAACATTGACTCATCTATAAGAGTTATATTTATAGACGATAATTCTGATATTAAAAATATTGTTAAGGTCATGAGAGCAGGTGCATATGATTATTTAGAAAACAACTTTGGAATAAATGATTTAGTTAAGACTATCGAAGGAAAATTAGAAAAGAGGATATTTGTTGAAAAAAATCCTAATACAAATACTATTATTCCCATAAATAAAGAATATGAAGGTATTGTATCAAGAAGTGAAAATATGAAGGCAATTCTTTCAATGATTGATAGAATTGCTGAAAGTAATGCTACTGTATTATTAATGGGAGAGAGTGGAGTAGGTAAAGAAGTTTTAGCAAAAATGATTTATAAAAAAAGTACAAGACAAGATAAGAGATTTGTAGTTATAAACTGTGCAGCAATACCTGAAAAGCTTATTGAAAGCGAACTTTTTGGACATGAAAAAGGATCTTTCACAGGTGCAAGCAGTAGAAAAATTGGTAAATTTGAACAAGCAGAGGGTGGAACAATATTTTTAGATGAGATGGCGGAATTATCTTTAAATATGCAAGTGAAGTTTTTAAGAGTTCTACAAGAAAGACAATTAGAAAGGATAGGCTCTTCTAATAGGATAGATTTAGATGTAAGAATTATTGTTGCAACAAATAAAGATTTGTTAAAGGAATTACAAAATGGAAATTTCAGAGAAGATCTTTATTATAGAGTTAATGTTGTTAAAATAGAGATACCACCACTGAGAGAAAGAAGAGAAGACATAAGTATGATGTCAAATAATTTTTTGTTTGAATTTTCAAAGGAATACGGTAAAAAACTAAAATCTATAGATCTAGAAACGATGCATATTTTATTGAATAATGAGTGGAAGGGAAATGTAAGAGAGTTAAAAAATGTGATAGAAAGAGCAGTTGTTATAGCAAAAAAAAATGATAAATTACTAACAAAAGAGCACTTGCCTATGGAAATAAGGAATAATGAAAATTTTCTTGATTTAAATAAAAAAACAGAATTAACATTAAAGGAATATGAAAGAATATTGATTGTTTATACATTAAACAAAACGAAAGGGAATAAGACTAAAGCAGCTGAAATATTAGGGATTGAAAGACAAACATTGTATAACAAAATGAAAGAATATAATCTTTTTTAAAATAAATTAAATATTCTATTATTTCTTTACAATATCTTGATAATACGTATTAACATATGACAAAGCATATTTTTTTAAATATAATATAACTAAATTTTAAAAAGAAGGTGTTGTTTTGAAGAAACTTACAGTTATAGCTTTAGAAGAAAATACAGTTATGCCAATAAAAAATGATTTGTTAAATATTTTTGGTAATATTCTTGAAATAAGATGCTATTATATTTTGAATAGTAATATTAAATAGGTCTAATAATAGAATTTTTCAAATACACTTATAGTAAAATCATTACACCTACAGAATTTCTAGATACTGCTTTAGAAGGTAAAAAATCAGCTGTAATAGAAGGAAGATATAAACATATTAAACCAGGAGAACATAAATTTTGATACAATGTAAAGCCCTTGAAATTAAGGGCTTTTTAAGTTTTTAAAGATAAAATATTAGGTTTTTGCAGAAAACAGTTTCAATTACACTAAATAGTATGCAGCAGAAAATGCACGAAAGATTTCTGCTAATCTATCGGTTTT
>Ga0209942_1001662_pt1 | contig 11853 bp, 10 predicted proteins | sample SalPonR1_A_D2_MG_FD_185695 | JGI IMG/M metagenome (GOLD analysis project Ga0209942, IMG submission 185695) | Salt pond soil microbial communities from South San Francisco under conditions of wetland restoration - Salt Pond MetaG R1_A_D2_MG... ... | reverse complement strand
CGGCACTAAGGCCATCGTATATTTCGCTTGACGGGAAAATATATCCATACTCTTTTGCATGTGCGATCAGTTTCTTAAATAAATCGTCTTGAGCCATATTGTTGTTTTATTAATGATTTTATCTGTTTTAAATTTTTAGTTTTCTAAAAATAAAGAAACTAAAAATTTCTTCACATTCAGGAACTCACATGAATTTATTTTAATCATAATCGTGTGTGTATTCTTTGATTAAAAAAATTTATGTTCGTTTCATAATAATTTGGACAAAAATAGTCGAAAATGTTTTGATATCATAACATTCGATTACAACATTTTTCTATCATTCTCTCTGCCGTTGGGAGTGGCTCGGAAGATTAATAAGTATAAAACGAGTGTAATTGAATCAAAGATTTTTTATGTTAGGACAAACATAATAGTATTGTTATCTTTGCTTTGTTTTTAAGAATTTTTACAAATATGGTTAGAAAAACCGATTTTTTGGTTATAGGAACTGGTATTGCCGGATTAAGCTATGCACTAAAAGTTGCCGAATATGGTAAAGTAATTTTAATTAGCAAAGCCGATGTAATAGAAACCAACACCAAATATGCTCAGGGAGGAATTGCAGCCGTAACTTACCATCCCGACAATTACGAAAAGCATGTTCAGGATACCTTGATTGCAGGCGACGGGTTATGTAATAAAGAGGTGGTAGAAATGGTTGTCCGTGAAGCACCTGACCAAATTAAACAATTAATCGACTGGGGGGTAAATTTTGACCGTAATGAAAAAGGAAAATACGATTTAGGCCGCGAAGGCGGCCATTCTGAATACAGAGTGCTGCACCACAAAGACAATACAGGCGAAGAAATACAAAACTCACTGGTAAGACAAGTCAAAGCGAATCAAAACATTAAAATATTAGAATATCATTATGCGGTTGATATCATTACACAACACCATTTAGGCAAATTGGTTAAACGAAGCCATAATGATACCGAATGTTACGGAGCTTATGTGCTGGATTTAAAAACAGATAAAGTTCATACGTTTTTATCCAAAACCACTTTAATTGCAACGGGCGGAACAGGAAATTTATATGCAACAACAACCAATCCGATTATTGCCACTGGTGATGGGATAGCTATGGTTTACCGGGGCAAAGGCGTCATTGAAAACATGGAGTTTATCCAATTCCATCCAACGTCTTTATATAATCCCGGTGAAAGACCTTCATTTTTAATTACCGAAGCATTACGAGGGTTTGGAGCCATTTTAAAAACTACCGATGGGAAAGAATTTATGTCCAAATACGACCAACGAGGCTGTCTGGCTCCACGGGATATTGTAGCCCGGGCTATTGACCACGAAATGAAAATCCGTGGAGATGATTATGTCCATCTGGTTTGTTCGCATCTGGATGAAAAAAAGTTAAAAGAACATTTTCCCAACATTTATCAAAAATGTTTATCGTTAAATATTGATATTACGAAAGATCCGATACCTGTAGTTCCTGCAGCCCATTATATGTGCGGAGGGATTAAAGTAGACAGGAATAGTCGAAGCTCCATCAAAAGACTCTATGCTGCCGGTGAAGTATCATCAACGGGGTTGCATGGAGCCAACCGACTAGCCAGCAACTCGTTATCTGAAGCTGTGGTTTATGCCGACAGAGCAGCCAGAGACTCTATACAGGTTGCAATAAAGACAACCCTGAAAGAAAACATTCCTGAGTGGAATGCCCATGGCACCACCTATCCTGAAGAGATGGTAATGATTACTCAAAATTACAAAGAAGTCCAACAGATTATGAGTAATTACGTAGGGATTGTGCGTTCTAACCTACGTTTAGAAAGGGCTTTACGCCGACTGGAAATTATTTTTAAAGAAACCGAGGAGCTATATGAAAAATCGGTACTCTCCCAAAAATTATGCGAACTAAGAAATCTAATTAATGTGGGTTATCTCATTATAAAAATGGCAAAGAGCCTTCATGAAAGCCGGGGATTACATTACACTATCGATTATCCGAAAAAAGGTTCTGTAAGTGAATTTTAGGTTATAAATATTGTAGTCGGCATACGCAAAATACATAAAAATTAGTATTTTAGCGGTCTGCAATTTCAAATGTAAGATACTTTAAATTATGCCAAATAATACCCGAAAAATACTAAGTCCAATTTTACTCCCATTTAGCTTAATTTACGGATTGATAATTTATATCCGGAATCGTTTTTATGATTATGGCATTTTTAAATCTACATCTTTTAATGTACCCATCATTTCTATTGGGAATATTACGGTGGGGGGAACAGGGAAAACACCACATGTTGAATATCTGGCAAATTTACTCAAATCTGAATTCAGGGTGGCCACCTTAAGCCGTGGATACAAAAGAAAATCCAAAGGATTTATCCTGGCCGACAATCAATCAACAGCTCAAGAAATTGGAGATGAGCCACGACAAATAAAGCAGAAATTTCCCGACATAGAGGTTGCCGTTGACAGTAAAAGGGTGCGTGGAATACAAAAACTTATAGCTAATGACAATGATTTAGATATTGTTTTATTGGATGACGCTTTTCAGCACAGGAAGGTACAAACGAACCTATCCATTTTACTTGTTGATTATAACCGCCCTATCGATAAAGACTTTATGCTTCCACTGGGAGACCTTCGCGAACAAGCCTTTGAAAAAAAACGAGCCAGCATAATCATTATTACCAAAGCTCCCAAAGATATTAAACCTATCGAACGCAGAGTCTTATTCAACGAACTACATCCCTACCCATTCCAGGATGTATATTTCACTACATTGGATTATGGTGAGATAGCTCCTGTTTTTAATGAAACGAATGTTATAAACATTAATCATGAGAAGCCAACCATATTATTAGTTACCGGAATTGCCAATCCTATGCCATTAGAACAACACATTAAAGAAAACCTGTCGATTAAAATAGAAAAATTAAAATTCCCGGATCATCACCATTTCAAAAAATCAGACCTCCGAAAAATTGAATCCAGGTTTAATGCCATCCCTTCCTCAAACAAAATAATTATTACCTCAGAAAAAGATGCTATGCGCTTGCATAAATTTACTAATATTGCAGAAAATTTAAAAAATTCATTTTTTTACATTCCGATTAAAGTTCGGTTTTTGAACAATAAAACAGATAATTTTAATCAGCAAATAATAGATTATGTTAGAAACAATAAAAAGCACAGTTTCCTTTATCCAAAATAAAATCAACGTTGAACCCGAAGTGGGTATTATTTTGGGCACCGGATTAGGAGGGTTAACCAAAGAAATTGAGATTGAACAAACCCTGGATTATGAAGACATACCAAATTTCCCTGTATCAACGGTTGAAGGTCATCATGGCCGACTAATTTTTGGGAAACTTGGGGGTAAAAAGATTGTTGCCATGCAAGGAAGATTTCACTATTATGAAGGATATTCAATGCAGGAGGTAACATTCCCTGTTCGGATAATGAAAACGCTGGGCATCAACACATTATTAGTTTCCAATGCCAGCGGAGGTGTAAACCCGGACTATGAAATCGGTGATTTAATGATTCTGGAAGATCATATCAACTTAATCCCAAATCCTTTAATTGGAAAAAACATCGACAAATTAGGCCCGCGTTTTCCTGATATGAGTGAACCATACGACCATATTTTAATAGAGAAGGCAAAGCGTATTGCCAAAAAAAATAGTTTAAAAGTACAGATTGGTTGTTATGTAGCCACTACAGGGCCTACTTTTGAAACACCAAAAGAATATCAGTACTTTAGAATTATTGGCGGCGACACCGTGGGAATGTCTACTGTTCCTGAAGTTATCGTTGCACGCCATATGGGAATTCCCTGCTTTGCCATTTCAATTATTACCGACCTGGGTGTTCCGGGAAAAATTGTACAGGTAACGCATGAAGAAGTTCAAAAAGTCGCTGCCAAAGCAGAAACCAAAATGACTCTTATCATGAAAGAGCTTATGGCTCAGATTTAAATTTTTGCCGGAAGTCCCCGGCTTTTTTATTTTATGGAGAAACAACACAAAACATTTCAGCTTAAGAATGTTATCAGTGTATCATTTGCGCATTTTATGCACGATGTATATTCTGCATTTCTTGCGCCGATTGTTCCTCTGTTAAAAGAAAAGCTTAAGATAAACAACACACTGGTAAGCTTACTTTTTGTTGCCCAACAAATACCTTCATTGTTTAATCCCTTTATAGGAATTATTGCCGATAATTTCAAAGTCAGGTACATGGTCATTCTGGCTCCCGCCATTACAACAATAATCATGAGTCTGGTTGGGCTTGCCCCACATTATATTATTTTGATTATCATGCTTTTTGTTATGGGCATCAGCAATGCCATGTTTCATGTTCCCTCCCCGGTTTTAATAAAAAAAATTGCCGGAAACCGGGTAGGTAAAGGGATGAGCTTTTACATGCTTGGGGGCGAGGCTGCCAGAACAGTAGGCCCGTTAGTAATTGTTGCTGCTGTAAATTACTGGACACTCGAAGGAACTTACCGGTTAATTCCGTTTGGACTCTTTGCTTCTTTACTTCTTTATTTCAGGCTCAGAAATATCAATGTTTCTGAAAGCATTGACCATTCCCGGCCCATGAAAGGAATAAAAGCTACCTTTAAAGAACATCTGCCCTTCTTTTTACTCATTGCCGGAGTAATGTTTTTTCGGGGTTTTATGAAAACCTCATTAACCAATTTTTTACCTACCTATTTAGATGAAAAAGGAGGCAGTTTATGGCTGGGAGGTATCTCCCTGTCCGTTTTTGAGTTTGCCGGTGCTGCAGGAGCTTATCTTTCAGGCACCTTCTCGGATAAAATCGGACGGTTAAAAATGTTAACAATCATTATTCTTGCTTCGCCATTTCTTATGCTGGCCTTTGTTTATGCTGAGGGTGGAATGATATTTCCTGTATTATTACTGCTGGGATTTTTTCTTATTTCCTCTACCCCCGTTATATTAGCCCTGGTAATGGATATTGACTCTGAACATCAGGCTTTCCTTAGCGGAATTTTCATGTTTATCTCTTTTGTTTCCACTTCAGTTACGGCTTTCTTTATTGGTGTTTTAAGTGATTTTATCGGTTTGGTTGACACTTACAAGGTGGCTTCACTACTGGCATTTTTAGCCATTCCTTTTGTTTTGATTTTACGAAAACGATTTAAATAAGAAAATGTTACCTTTGATAAAAATAACAGGGAATAATACATGCAATCTTTTTTCGGAAAAATCAATTTAAGCGGCGACAAAGTGCTAAATGAAGATATAAGTAAAGCACTTCATGAGCTTACCTTAGAAAAAGAACAAAAACAATCCATCCATTGCCACGATGATTCCGGATTTGGAGTTGTTCATTTTTTTGAAAAAAAACACCTGAAATTTGAACATTCCTTTTTTCAGAAATATCCTTTTTTAATTATTGGCGATTGCAGAATTGATAACAGAGAATTGCTCATCGAACAATTAAATATAAAAAATAAAACGATCTCAGAACACGAATTAATACTCTGGTGTTATGAACAATGGAAAACCAATTGTCCTCAACATATAACCGGCGATTTTTCTTTTGCTATCTGGGATATCGAGAAAAAAGAACTATTCTGTGCAAGAGACCATTTTGGGGTAAAGCCTTTCAATTATTATATTGATGATAAACAACTTATCTTTTCAACAGAAATACGAGGTATTCTGAGTCAAAAAAATTTAAATCTAACCATCGACCAGCGTTTTATTGCCGATACTCTTTCTATCATTAAATCAGAACACTTTAGATCAATTTATAAAGAAATTAAAAAGCTTCCCCCGGCACATTCCCTGCATATAAAAAATGGCACGTTAACTGTAGCAAGATATTGGGAATTAAAGCCCGCAGAAACAATATTCAAAAATGAAGATGATTATTTATCCCGGTTTAAAAGCTTACTGTTTCAAGCGGTTCAAAGAAGATTGAAAGACCCTGTAAACTATGGTGCCGAGTTAAGCGGCGGAATAGATTCATCAAGCATTACATCCATTGCTGCACAAAATGTTTCCATAAAAACTTTTTCGCATGTAATGCCTGAAGAGCAGATTGGGAAAATACATCCTTTTAAAGATGAGAAAAAATATATCCACTTACTGACTGATTTCTGTAATTTAAAAGATCCTTACTTTGTTACTTCTGAAAAAAAAGGCATAACCGATGCTCTAAAAAACAGCCTTTCGTTAAACAGGGGTATTGTTCAGCAAAACTTTAGTGTTTTCTCCGACCAACTATATCAAACAGCCGGAGAACAAAACACCCGGGTATTATTATCCGGATTTGGCGGAGATGAAGTAGTAACATCCAAATCAGGAAGCTATTTAAACGAAATTACAAACAAAAAAACATTTACGAAAGACCTTAAAGAACAAGGTTATCCTGCATTTTCTATCCTCTTAACAAAACTAAAAATAGGTTTAAAAAATACATTCCCTCAATTAACCGGGATATTGACAGGATTACTAAAAGGCAAAAAATGGTGGGTTGCAAAATATGAAAACTTAGCGGTCAATCCAGCTTTTAATCGCAAACAACATATCAAAACCCGCTATTTACATTATTACAAAGCCATCCGAAAAGACCATTTAATTGATCAATCGATTGAAAGAATTACTCACCCCCATGTTGCCCAGCGTTTAGAATACAGCTCGCTGGGGGCAAAACAACACGGAGTAGAATACAGGTACCCTTTACTCGATAAAGATTTAATTGAGTTTTATCTTTCGATGCCGCCACGCCTTAAAGCACAGAACGGGGTTTTACGATATGCTGTACGCCAGGCAATGGAAGGTTACTTACCCGACGAAATCAGATGGAGAAGCGATAAAAGCGGAGCAACCATTCCTACCGTGTTTTTGCGTGCACTAAAAGATAAAGATAAAATTACGGAAATCATTGTGCGGGCAAAATCAAATCCTAAAATCACCCGATATATTGATATGGACAAATTTGGAAAATGGAGTGCTGCTTTTTTTCAGCGTTCACAAAAGGATAAATTTATCAATCCGGGTGCATTTTTTAATTATCTTAAGTTGATTTTATTTATTGAAGATAATCCATCGTTATTTGAATGATAAACCAACACCAACATATTATCCGGCAATTTTCGAATGAATTACAATTGCTGATTTTGCTTTCGCAGCAACATGTAAACAAGGCAGAACTTGAAAAAATAGAAACACTTGAAAAATTAGTTAATTGGAAATTTTTTTTTGAGTTATCACGGAAACACCGGCTACTTTCACACGTTGTAAAACAAATAAATAAACACCCGGATATTTTAAAACCGGAAATTAAAAAGCAACTAAAAGAGATCCGGAAAGAACTCTCAAAAAAAGCATTGCTTTATAGCCAGTCCTTACTACAAATTCATCAGTCATTAAAAGAAAAAAATATCTCACATACTTTTTTTAAAGGCCCGCTATTATCATTGGATTTATATGAGGATATAGGATTTAGAGATTATCGGGATATAGATTTACTGGTTCCGTTAAGCCATATTGAAAAAGCAAAAAGCATTATTCAGGAGTTAGGCTTTGCTATGCTTGCGCCTAAAGATGAGCTGAGTAACAAACAGAAAAAGATAAATTACACCATCAGTCATCATTATCATCTTAAGAAACCGGGTTTACCCATAGAAATTGAGTTGCACTGGAATTTAACCAATCCGAAAACCTACTTCCCCTTAGAACCCCAAAAAATTATTGCGGGGTCAGAATATATTGAAGTAGCTCAACATAAATTACCTTATATTTCGAAACCTGTAAACATTGCTTTTTTGGCTGCACATGGTGCTATTCATCAATGGTATCGGCTTTTTTGGTTAAAAGACTTTTCAGAAGCAATTCGTCAAAGCACGGATCAGGAGATACAACATGCCTGGCAATTATCGCAGAAATTCACGCTGGAGAAAACATTTATTCAGGCTTGCAGGCTTTCAAATCTTTTATATAAAAGCTCTATTCCAACGTTCTTAAAAAGAGCAGGTTATTCTGATTCGCTGATTTCTTTCGGACTTAAAGCAATTGGAAACAAAGATTTAAGACAGCAAGGGGTAGGTGGCAAGGTAAAATTTGTACTATACCGGTTAAAACTAAAACCCAACATTAAATATTATTTTAGTTTAATTTTCAGGTTAAGAACTCATTATACCGACTGGGAAGCATTGTCATTACCCGGCAACCTGTTTTTTCTTTATTATATATTACGCCCGTTCATTTTAATATATAAATCAATTTTCTTAAAATAAGGACCTTTTATACATGACTGTAATATTTTTCTTTATTTATTCGTCCAAAAAATTAGCGGTTGTCATAAATTTTATGTTATTTTATTTTTTGAAAAGGACTACCAACCTTTAGCCTATGGATATCAATACAACTTTCTGGTTTTTCGATAGGATTAAAGAAGACAACTTATGCATGTTGTATAGTGGTAATTTTAGCGATGAAATTACCAATAAGCTTATTGAGTTAAGCGAGTACAACATTAATAATATCGATGCACTTTCAAAAATGAAAAAAAAGGCATCGTTCCTAATGGCCGAATGTTTCCAAAATATTGTGCGCCACGGTGAAAAATATAAGGAAGTTCCCAGCGACGGCTTTTTTCTCACCAAAAACTGGGGAGGTGTTTATTATATCACATCCGGGAATCTAATTGAAAAACAGAAAATTGAGAATCTAAAGACTCAGCTCGAAAAAGTAAACAGCCTGAGTAAAGATGAGCTGAAAATGTTGTATCGTGAAGTACTTGAAAACAGCGAGATATCTGAAAAAGGAGGTGCCGGACTGGGTTTGATAGAAATGGCCCGAAAATCAGGACAAAAGCTTGATTACCTTTTTAAAAACAAAAATGATAACTTCTCCTATTTCTACAACCAAATCATGCTCAAGTCAGATATTGATGCGCTTAATCAAAAGGTCAGTGATTTCCCGCTTACTGATTCAATAAGCTATCACAAGAAAATGGTTGACGAAAATATCATGTTAATACACAAGGGTGATTTTTCTCAGGATTCAATTTTCCCTGTATTAAAAATTATTGAAGAAAACCTGCATAAAGAATTTAAGGATTCTACGCAAAAAAAGAAGATATTCCATATTCTGGTTGAGCTTTTACAAAACATCAGCAGACATTGCTACAAAATCGGGGATAAAAAAGAAGGAATCTTTTTAATCGGGAACAGTGATTCTAATTTTGTAATCAATACAGGAAATCTCATAAAAAATAAAAACATAAAATCTTTTACAAAGTTGCTCGATGAAATCAACAGCTTAAACCGAAAAGAATTAAAGAATCTATATCTCAGCAAGTTAAGAGATCGGAATCTGCCCAACAATGGCGGTGCAGGGATAGGTTTAATTGATATTGCCAGGAGAATTATTTCTCCGTTAAATTATCATTTTCATCCAATTGATGATGAAAAATCTTTTTTTACGATTAATGTAATTGCTTAATTATGCTTCAACCTTTTGAATCTAAAGAAACACGCGATAAACCATATATTATCTTTGACCCTCAAAATAATCGGTTTGAAATCAAGGGAAACTCATTACCCGAAGACAGCACCTTATTTTATAAACCGGTCATTGAATGGATTATTGAATATGCTAAAAATCCAAATGAAACGACTCACCTAATTTGCAGCCTGGAATATTTTAATTCTTCATCGGCCAAAATGATGTATGAACTATTTATTGAACTTGAAAAGATTAAAGATACGGAAAATGAAGTTAAAATCACCTGGTATTATGACCCGGAAGATAACCTGATTGAAGAAAAAGGATTAGAGTTCCAATCTATTCTGGAAATTCCTTTTAATGTGTTGGAGAAAAAAAGTTAAGCAAAATATTTATGCGTAGGATACAAAAAATCGTTTCCGAATAAAACATACAATTGCAGCAGGGATCGCACATAAAATGGTGCTTACAGGTGTAAAAGTACAATGCGCCTTATACCCAAGCATACATGCTTTGCTTGCCTGCTCTGTAGGAATTAATGTTGACAGGGTACAGAGGGTAAAAAAAATAGTTAACCCCATGAACAGGCCATAGCCTTTTTTGCGAACTTTGGTTGATTTCATAAACTAAGATTTTCGCTAAAATATAATTTTTCATCTTAACCTGAGGGGAAAATCAGCGGTTTATTTTAGTCAAATCTTTGATTTTCTTTTCGTCAGCAGCATTATTCATGAATAATGCAGGTTAACAAGCTATCATTGCAACTCATTTTTGTTTTGCTCAATAAGAGGAATTACTTTTAGAGCATGAATATGCCAAAGAAAAACGAACTTCTAACAGAAATCATTTATCAGGACAACGATCTGGTGATTTGTAATAAGCCGGTGAATTTACCGGTACATAAAAATGACTTTATGCCACACGATGCGCCTTACCTCACAAAACAAACAGGCCAAATGCTGGATAAAAGTGTATATAATGTACATCGGTTAGATTCCAAAACATCAGGATTAATTGTACTTGCTTTAAATCCGGAAATTGCAAAAAATTTAACCCTACAATTTGAACATAAGGAAGTTGAAAAAGTATATTATGCTTTGGTAAGAGAAAACCCAGAATCAGGAACATTCGATGAAAATGTTTTGATAAAAAAACGCGGGAAAAAGAAATCTGCCATTACGCATTATAAAACCATTGAATCGATTAAAACCAACATTTGTTACAAAGAGTTTCAGGATATTAATTTAAGCTTAGTGGAAATAAATCCGGAAACCGGACGCTGGCACCAAATCCGCCAGCATTTTGCCATACACCGGTTTGATATCCTGGGCGACACCCATCATGGGGACTGGACACTTAACAGAATTATTACAGAAAAAACCGGGATAAAAAGATTGTTCTTACATGCAGGACAATTAACTTTTACGCATCCTGTATTACAACAAAAAGTACACTTCGAATCTCCTACCCCTGATGAATTTCAAAAAGTTCTGCAAGCATTTAAGGTTTAATTTTCTATAATTTCTTTAACACGCCCAACCTCGCCTGTGGTTAATCTGACTTTTATTCCATGCGGATGCGTTGCTGATTTGGTAAGAATATCCTTAATCACACCTTTAGTAAGTGCCCCTGTTCTTTGATCTTTCTTAAGCACAATATATACTTCCATCCCGGGTTTTATACTATTTCTCATCGTTCCATTCATTACTTTTCCTCTTTAAAAAATACCTGGTAATACTGCATCCCTGTTTTTTCGTCATATCCCCTGGTGATATACTCTCGGTTACCGTGAACATAGATATGAAAATTTTTATCCAGCTTTATCACGCTTTTATATACTCTGGCGTTCTTTTTAACCGCACTTCCTGAAATTTGAAACTCATCAGATATTTGGACCTCATGCTCAGACTCATACGTTTTCTTATAATTATTAAAACTATCCATCAGATTTTTATCCTCAAAAACTTTTTCAGAAAAGTCTTCCAGCTGAAAATTATCGGTTTCCTTAAAAAACTTTTTTGATTTATTGATTAAATCAACCTGATCGGCTTTTGCTACTTCATATTCGCTGGGTAATTCATTAACAACAAAATCTTTATACATTTTCATCACATTTTCTGTATGAAAATACGCATCTTCTCTTTGCCTGATTTTTAAAAAATCATCCAACCAATAGCGGGCATCTTCTCCTTTATTTATTTTATCAACCGTAGCAACCACAAATCCGTTTTCCCGTTCGGTATTTAAAATCAAACACCCTTTATCGAGTTTTTTAATATCGATTCCCTGCTCGCTTTCAATAGTAAAATTATCTTCGGTAGGATAAACTTTTAAAAAAGTATCGCGGTTT
>Ga0209942_1001654_pt1 | contig 11879 bp, 7 predicted proteins | sample SalPonR1_A_D2_MG_FD_185695 | JGI IMG/M metagenome (GOLD analysis project Ga0209942, IMG submission 185695) | Salt pond soil microbial communities from South San Francisco under conditions of wetland restoration - Salt Pond MetaG R1_A_D2_MG... ... | reverse complement strand
TCGGTTTGAATTCGTGGTTGGGGTATGGAGAATCAGGGGTACATAATAAACCAAATAGATAATTGGGTCTGTATCATGGCGACCAAGAGAAAAAATAAAGACGCAGAGCTTGCAAAAGCCAAAGAAAAAGCCGATCAAAGCGTAGCGCAATACCGCAGGCTTTTCGAAAATATGAATACCGGTTTTGTGCTTTTTGAAGTAGTTCAGAACGATCAAGGCACTCCTGTTGATCTTATCATTATTGCTGCGAACGAGGAATTCGAAAAAACTACAGGGCTGAATTTAAAAGATGCAGAAGGAGAGTATCTCACAAAAGCTTTACCGGGAATAGAAAAGGATGAAGCCGACTGGATAGATTCATACTCAAAAGTTGCGCTTACCGGTGAAGCTAAAAAGTTTGAACAAGGCTCTGAACTATTAGGTAGTTATTATTCTGTTTCAGCTTTCCAGGCTGGTCCAAAACAGTGTGCTGTTACATTTTTGGATATCACTGAGCAAAAAAAAGCTGCAATAGCTCTTCAAAAAAGTGAAGAACGGTTTAGGGTTGCGCAGGAACACTCTCCAGATGGGTTTACAATACTCCGCCCGTTGCGCAATGAGCAAAATAAAATTATCGATTTTACCTGGGTATACCAGAATCAGGCTATTGCGCAAATTAATGACACCAAGGATCAGAGCATAATCGGCAAGTCTGTCCTGGAAGTATTTCCATCACATGAGGGGACGGACATATTTGAGGCCTACATAGAAGTTGCTAGTACCGGAGCATCAATAACATTTGAGGAAGTATACGTTGGGGAGGTAATATCGGAGCCTACCTGGTTGCGTCTTGTAATTACATCCATGGGCGAAGAAATAGCCATAGTAGCACAAAATGTTACCGATCAGAAAAATGCCGAAGATTCTTTGAAAATTAGCAAAGAGCGACTTCAATTTGCAACTGAAGGGGCAGGTATCGGAATTTGGAACTGGAACATCGAAACTGGAGAGTTATTCTGGTCGGATAGAAGTAAAGAATTGTTTGGTCTGGGGTATGATGTAAATATGAGCTATGAGCGATTTCTTGATGGGTTGCATCCAAAGGATCGGGAACGAACAAATGAGGCCGTGATAGAAGCTCTCGAAAATCATAAAGATTTTGATCTTGAATATCGTACAATTTGGCCCGATGGAAGCATTCACTGGATTGGGGCAAAGGGCCGTGGTTTTTATGACGGGAATGGAGATGCCGTCCGGATGGAAGGCGTGCTTATGGATATAAGTGAGCGCAAAAAGGTGGAAGAGTTAAAAAGGGAAAGTTCGGAACGTATAGAAAAGCAGCGCAATTTCATTGCAAAACTATCCTTTGAAGATGTGATTGTTAACAAAAACATTGATGAGGCTTTAGAACTAATAACTACTCAACTAGCTAATATTTTAAACGTTGAAAGAACGAGCATCTGGTTTCTTTCAGAGGATAAAAAATTATTAAAAAGAAAAGTGTTATTTGATTCTTCAATTGGCATTGATACTCAGATAGAAGTCCTGGAGACAGCTAAATTTCCCTCCTATTTTGACGCGCTAAATAAAGATAGTCAGATTGATGCAAACGATGCTCAAAATGATCCTCGCACAAAGGAATTGAATGATAATTACTTTATTCCGCTCCAAATAAGCTCTATGCTCGATTCTGCTATTCAACAGGATGGGCAAGTAATTGGCGTTTTATCTGTCGAACATCGGGGGCCGTTGCGTACCTGGCATGATGATGAAAAATCTTTCTTTAGTGCTATTACAAATTTGGTATCACAGCTGTATGCAAATGTTGAGCGAAAAAAAGCAGAAGAGAAATTAAAACAGATGTCCCGTATTATGAATGATGCACAGGAGATCGCTCATCTGGGAAGTTTTGAATTTGTTGCTGCCGACCAATCCACCATCTGGTCTGAAGAGGAATATCGTATTTATGGACTTGATTCCAGTGAGCCGTCTCCGGTGTATAGTGAAATGCTGGAAAAATGTATTCACCCCGATGATGCAACATTGCTTCATGATACATTTAAGAAGGCAATGCAAAATAAAAGGATTTATGAATTGGAGCATAGAATAGTTAGACCGAATGGAGAGATAAGGTGGGTTTATGATAAAGCACATCCATTTTTCGATGATAGTGGAAAATTGATACGATATGTTGGAGCCACATTGGATGTTACTGAGCGCAATAAAGCCAAAGAAAAGCTTGCTCATTCCCATGATCTCATGAAATACGTTATCGAACACAACAAGAGTGCGGTAACGGTTCTCGATAAAGATTTAAAATACCTGTATGTAAGTCAGCAATTATTAAAAAATTACAGAGTTAAAGAGAAAGAGATTATTGGAAAATATCATTATGACATTTTTCCGGATATCCCGGAGAAATGGAGAAAGGTGCATCAAAAGGCATTAAAAGGAATTATTTCCCGGTCTGATGAGGATACATTTATCAGGGAAGATGGTACTTTTGACTGGACCAGCTGGGAATGCCGCCCATGGTATGAAGCGGACGGGTCCATCGGTGGGATTATTCTTTATCTGGAGATTATAACCGAACGAAAAAGGAGAGAGGAGGAAATTAAAACGTTAAATCAACGGCTTGAAATCCTGATTCAATCTATTCAACAACTTAGCTCTGTACAATCACTTGAAAATGTGCAGGACATTATTGCCAAATCGGCCCGCAAACTTATCGGGGCTGATGGAGCCACTCTGGTTTTAAAAGAAAATGACCACTGTTATTATGTAAATGAAGATGCCATTCAACCCCTTTGGAAGGGCAAAAAATTTCCCATCGATTCCTGTATAAGTGGATGGGCAATGAAAAATAAAAAGCCAGTTGTAATAGAAGGTGTTTTCTCGGACGAGCGAATTCCTGCAGATATATATGAACCTACGTTTGTACAAAGCGTTGCCATGGTGCCGGTAAATACGAAAGAGCCCATCGGGGCTATCGGAAATTACTGGAAAGAAAAGTACACGCCCACTGAAACTGAAATCCAGTTATTGCAAACGCTGGCTGATGCTACAGCACGTGCCCTCGAAAACATCAACCTTTATGCCGAACTCGAGGAGCGGGTTAAAAATCGTACCGCCCTACTAGAAGCCTCCAACAAAGAGCTTGAAGCTTTCTCCTATTCGGTTTCCCACGACTTACGGGCGCCACTTCGGCATATTAGCGGCTATGTAAACTTGCTGAACGAGCGGTTTAACGATAAGCTGCCTGAACAAGCACAACATTACCTTAATAGAATTTCGGGGGCGTCGCATCAATTGGGCGTTTTGATTGATGATCTGCTTCAATATTCACGAACCGGCCGGCAGGAACTTAAAAAATCCAATGTGGATATGGACTTGCTGGTAAAAGAGGTAATAGAAGAGGAAGAGACTGGCTTGGAGGGACGAAAGGTTAACTGGAATATTCAGGAGTTACCGGAGGTTTATGGTGATTATAAGCAGCTTAAAATGGCTTTTACCAATTTGTTAGATAATGCCGTTAAGTACACAAGAAACCAGGAAACAACCAATATTTCAGTATCTTACACTGGAGAAGAAAAAAGTAATGTATTTTGCGTGGGCGATAACGGCGTGGGCTTCGATATGAAATATGCCCATAAATTATTTGGTGTTTTTCAGCGGCTTCATTCACAGTCCGAGTTTGAAGGAACAGGCATAGGACTGGCCAACGTGCAGCGGATTATTCATAAACATTTGGGACGTGTCTGGGCTGAAGCCGAAATCGGTAAAGGAGCAAAATTTTATTTTAGTTTACCAATAAAAGGGAAAAGATGATCATGAATGACTTTAAGACAATTCTGTTGGTAGAGGACAATCCACAGGATGTAGAGCTTACAATTGAAGCGTTTAAACAGTTTAATCTTGCCAACCACATCGTTAGTGTGAGTGATGGCGTGGAGGCAATGGAGTATCTTCAATATGAAGGAACATTCAAAGCCCGTCCGAAGGGTAACCCTGCCGTGATACTGCTCGACATTAAAATGCCCCGCATGGACGGCATTGAAGTTCTGGAAGCCATTTCGAAAGATAAAAAATTAAGAACCATCCCTGTAGTCATCCTGACTTCATCACGTGAAGATCCTGATCTGGAAAAATGCTATGATTTAGGAGCGAATGCCTATGTTGTGAAACCAGTTGATTTTAAAGAGTTCATAGAAGCTGTAAAACAAATAGGAGTTTTCTGGGCCATATTGAATGAACAACCTCCAGGAAACTGATTATGGAGAACATAACAAGCATACAAAACAAGGAACTTAACGTTCTTATCCTGGAAGATTCTATACGGGATCTGGAAATAATGGTTGCCCAGTTGTCAGCAGCTGGGTTTCAACTCAATGTAAGCCATACTAAAGATGAAACCGGTTTTAGGGAGGCTCTTAAGAAAAAAGAGTATGACGTTATTCTCTCGGATTTCAAGTTGCCTGGTTTTGACGCTTTTGAAGCCTTGAAAATTAGTCTGGAATTTTGTTCTAAAGTTCCTTTCATCTGTGTTTCAGGGGCCATTGGTGAAGAAACAGCTATTCATTTATTAAAAAAGGGTGCGGTTGATTATGTATTAAAGGATAGGCCTGAAAGACTGCCCTTTGCTATTAAAAACGCTCTTATAGAGGCAAATGAAAAAGCAGATCTTCTTAAAGCGGAGCGCAACCTGAGAGAAAGTGAAGAGAAATTTCGGAGTCTGTTTTACAATCATGCAGCAGTCAAACTGATTATCGACCCTGAAAACGGGGATATTGTGGAAGCCAACAAGGCAGCTGTTGCCTTTTATGGCTGGTCGGAGGAAACCCTTAGGAACATGGAAATTAGTCAAATCAATATTCTATCGCTGGAAGAACTAAAAATAGAGATGGAGGCGATCAAAAAAGAAAAAAAAGTCAACTTTGAGTTCCAACATCGTAAGGCTGATGGAAGCCTGGTGGATGTAGAAGTATTCAGCAGTAAAGTCGAAATTGACGGTAAAGATTTTCTTCATTCTATTATTCATGATGTTACTGAAAAGAAAAAAGCTGAAAAAGCTCTTATCGAGCACGAAAAAATGCTGAATGCCATGATATCAGCTTCTCCGATTGCCATCTATAGCATTGGCAATGATGGGACGGTTCAAAGCTGGAATAAAGCATCTGAACGAATATTTGGATGGACGGAGCAAGAAGTCCTAGGGAGGAAGTTACCCATTGTTCCCAAGCACAAAGAGAAAGAACATAAAGAAATCGTCGAGCGAATATTAGCAGAGGATTCGATTGCAGAAATGGAGCTTACAAGACAAAAGAAAGATGGGGGTTTAATAGAAATCAGTCTTTCCACAGCCCTTATTTCGAATGAAAAGCAACAGAATTTTTCGATTTTAGCTATCGCATCGGATATCACCGAGAGAAAGGAAAAAGATAATCAAATCTTACTGCACTCAACCGCTTTGAACTCTGTAGCCAATGCCGTCATAATCACGGACAGAAGTGGCAATGTTGAATGGGTTAATGATGCATGGTCAAAGCTAACAGGCTATCAGGAAGATGAGGTGCTGGGCGGAAATCCAAGAATTCTTAAATCAGGTGAGCAGGAAGAAGCCTATTATGAAGAGCTTTGGGACACTATTTTAAAGGGCGAGGTTTGGACTGGTGAACTTATTAACAGAAAGAAAGACGGCAGCCTGTACCATGAGTTGCAAACCATTACGCCACTGCTGGATAGAGATGGAGAAGTAACGCACCTGATCGGTATAAAACAGGATATTACAGATCAAAAAGAAACCGAAAAAAAACTTCGGGAGCTGGTAAAAGAGAAAGAGATTCTACTTTCAGAAGTGCACCACCGGGTAAAAAACAACATGGCCATCCTGTCAGCTATTATGTATATGGAGCTTATACAAACAGAAAACAGGCATCTTTCTGATAACATCCAAAAGAATATGAACCGAATTGATACGATTAGCTCCATTCACGAATTAGTGTACGAATCCAATAAGTGGGCTAAAATTAAAGTAGAAAAAATGCTATCCAGGATAGTAAAATTTGTAGGACAAGACCATGCAGGCGGATGCAATGTACCAATAGTCATTGATGTGCATTCTGTATTTATCAATGTGAACCAGGCGTTGCCCACATCCTTGATTATCAACGAGATCATTACGGGGATATGCAGAACTGCAACGGAAGAAAAGCTTGCAATATCTCTAACAATCAATGTATCAGAAATTCAAAACAACATCCAATTTACCATTGATGCTACATGTAGCGAGTGTTTGAAAAATCTTTCCGAAATGCTTGAATCGGTTCAAAAGCAGCTTATTACTATCTTGGCAGAGCAAATAGCGGGTGAAATTACGCTCAATAGGAATCAGATCGTTTTCAAGTTTGAGAGAAACGATAAAGCAATGGGGGCGGGGAATCATTTTCTGTAAGCCTCTTAATAGAAAGAGCTATTGTGATCATAAAAAGTGTTTTTTAAAAATAATCAGGTTCAGATAATGGAGTAGTTCCATGTTCATTCACTCGGATAATAGAGCAAATGAACATGGAAAGGTGCTCTCGATTACTCACCTTCACCCAACACAACCTCAAGCAGCTTCGACTCCATCGTCTCTATCACCGAGCTCGTATTATCCATCATTCCGATATCGGTATTAATCTGAAAAGCGATGGCCACTCCATACTCTTTATAGTATCTGAGGCTGGAGGTGTAGCCGGGAATCCAGCCGCGATGACCGTAAACCGTTCCATACGCTCCGTTTTTATAGGCCGCAACACCCATTCCATAAAGAATTTCATCCGTGGAGGGGTCGACTGGCTTTGCATCAAGGAGCAGGGCAAGAGCTTCTTCAGGCAGGGCATCTCCACCAAACAGTTCGGCTCCCCAGCTGACAAGATCTGCAGATGTGCTGATTAATCCGCCACCGGTCCACTCAATTCCTGGATGCCAGACCATGCGCCCCCCAGGTGTTGTTGTTTTCACCGGAAAGCCCAGGGAGTTCTCAGCGGCGTACCCGGCTGCAAGTCCTGGCAGAACATATCTGTCTGATGGGCTCGTTGAGTACAGATTGAGTGGTGCCAGAAATTGTTCTTCTATAATTGAGTAGATATCCCGCCCGGTTGCTTCTTCGATGATCAACCCGACAAGGATATATCCTGTATCTGTATAGGCCCAGCCTTCACCAGCTTTAAAAAGAGGCTCCTGATCCAGCACAAATTGAACGAGTGAGTCGGGAGATATTGGAAGGGTATGATCGGTCATTCGCTTTTTTACTTCTTCAGCAAATGCATCCATATACACATGGTTTGGCAAACCTGACCGATGCGTGAGGAGATGACGCAGGGTGATCTCTTCATGATTTGGCAGCCGGGTAAACCAATTCCGGCCCCCAAGCCATCTGCTGACGGGGATGTCAGGCGCCAGAACTCCATCATGAATGAGAGAAGCGGCCACTGCACCAACAAACATTTTGCCAATGCTTGCGGCCAGCATTCTCGACTCTGTGGTCATCGGCGCGGCTGTCTCTGCGTCTGCCATGCCCGCTGCAGCCGTACCTTTTCTGCCATCTACCCATTCATAGGCCGCGGTAGCTCCCGGAAATCCATAGCGATGCTGCATGGAATCAAGAGTGTCCTGAAATTCATTATGCGGTTTTTCGGTTGGATTGGCAGTGAAATAGAGACCAGCTGCATTTTTTGATGCATTTTGAGAGTTTATCCTCAGGGTCAATGCTCCGGTGAATAAAAGAAGCATTATTAAATACACTACTTCTTTCAATCGTTTTTGCTGAGCGAATTTATAAAATAAAGATGTTCTGATTTTATGTGTTTTCATTATTTCCACCTATTTCACTGGTTCATTTTCTGCTTGCGAAAACATTGAGTTAGCTGGCTGATAGTCCATTTCCCGAGTATATGACTGATTCGTCTCTGTATCGGGGATAATGATTGTCACGCCATCTCCCTTTCTGAAAAAGGTTTTTCGGTTGAGCCAAAGAATGATTGAGGCAGCGATCACTACAACCACCGTATCATATGGCTGTGCATCCGGCCATAAAGGATTAATGAGCTGCAGATGTAATAGTGCCGGCAGCAGAATACTTCCGCGTGAAGCGTTAAAAAGTCCCGTTGCGAAAATGCTGAGCGCGATAGTTCCTACGAAGAATGGCATAAACGACCATGCGCTCTGCGGAACACCACTCAAAAAGAATGCGGGCAGATGCCAGAAACCCCAAACAATACCAACAATGATTGCCGCAAAAAATGGGGACATTTTTCTCTGCAGCATGGGTAGTGCATATCCTCTCCATCCAATCTCTTCAACAGGGCCTTTTATTGCAAAAAGCAAAAGCGATACAAGGTACACTCCCAGCGACGAAACCGGGAAGAGCTCTGAAAGGCTCAGTCCCTTATAAATAGCGCCCAGGTAGAACATAGCAGGTACGCCCAGCAGAATAAACAGGTACCAGGGGGCAGGTGCGCGCCAAAGTAGCATTCTTCCAAGGAATCGTTTTGTTCCGTTCCAGCGAACTTTCATCAGTATAATTCCAAGCGCAGCAATTGCGGGTGAATAGGTGGCCAGAAAAAAAAGCGGATGGTTCCCGGTAATTTGTCCAAACAGGCTCACGGTCTGGTCCGGAAGAAATATGTAGAGTGCTATAATACCCCAGGTTATTCCGAATGTAATCAGTAAATAGGGTATGATGGTAGAGAATGAAATGGATTGATCTGTTGAGTTTATTTTTTTTGTTTTCATTGGTTTTACCTTGTTATTAATACGTTTATAATCATTGATTCAGTAAAATGAAGGTGAGATGAGGAGTCTATTCCCGTAAGGGTGACTGGCCGCCAATTGTAAGCTGCCATCGCAGAAATCCGGCCTGTTCGGGTTCAAAGCTAATCAGTTCGTCACGCCCGTCGGTGACCTGCATCTGGCGGTAAAGGGAAAAACCGGATTCTACATTCAAACTCATCCATGGAGTGAGGTATAGAATGACGGATGGGCCCAGTACGGTATCAAAGTAGTCTGAGTAGGGCCTGTTTATTGCTGCAGTGCCAACTTCTGTGATATGATGACGATCGCCGATAGATCGCAGCTGCAGGCCAACTTCCAAGCGGTTAAAAGGAATTACCCAGGCTTCAATGCTTGATGGGAGTAATATATTTCCGCGCCATTTTGGACCACCTTCCCAAAGTGAAGCTTTGTAATCGAGCTGGACAAGCGGAATGGGAATGGGTGCTCCAAAATTGGTTGAGTAACCAAGTCCGAACCCATAGGATGTGTGCTCACCCGCCTGCCGGGTTGCAAGAAAAGCTCCTTCAATGGCAAAATCTTCACCAGCTACTTTCTCTTCCAGGCCCGATTTTATTGCCGGTGTTGCCTGTGCTACGTACGACCATTTATTTGTCAACTGCCCAACGGCAATAAGGTTTACATCAATAATATAGGCGTCGGTTGGGCGCGGTAGCTCCTCTGTCCAGTTATTGTGCCTGAACTCAATTCGCTGAAAGCCCGGCTGAATATCCAGAAAAACTTTCCCATTATTGATAAACATGGGGTAGGATCCCCTGATAAACCTTGTATCTGTCCAAACTTCCAGGTCGCTTAATGAACCTGAATAAGACTGGTTGAGGTCCAGAGATGAAACCGATGATGAGGGCCACGTTTGATGGCCAAATGATACACTCGGCCTTAATTGTGCAAATAAGAGCTGGGTGGGTATCAGTAAGAGTGCAAGAAAAAGAAAAACTCTTTTGACCTTTGACCGTGTTAATGTTAAAAATGCTGTTTGTATAACCTGAGATGTGGGTGGGTATGATTGTTCTATGTTTTTCATCTTGTTTTGATGTTTTGTTTGTTGAGGTTTATCAATCAGTCCTTAATATGAATCCAGAGTACCAGGGCCAGCACGGCTAAACTGATCACGATCAATACTCCAAATGCGATTGATTCGATGATTTTAGCGGCCTTGATTTTCGTTCTTTTTTTCATGGGACTGCTGATTTTTCTTCAAGATGAGTTTTTGCAGATCCATCATCGTCCATACCTGTACGGACGAACCGTCAATGGGTCCGATAGTGTAGGATTGGACTTGGAGTGGTGGGTATACAGGGTAAAACAGATCATGAAAATATCTTGATCTGAGTGTTGTTTAAGGTTGGGATTTAGGGGGATGTTCATCCAACGAACCCAATTTCTACGAACACCTCTTTTTAGGGGAGAAGCAAATTGCTGTGGTACAACACTTATGATATAGAGTTGCTGTCAAATTACATTGTCAGATCTTTGTATTCGGTGGGGTAGAAATGTTATCGAGTGAACCTGATTTTTAAAAAATTTATATCCAAATGATAAAACAAGTCGTCACAAAGATTCTGTCCTCAGAAGTTAGCAACGGAATTCAAATATTGAGTGGGCGTTTTGCCAACATATTTTTTAAATACTTCATTAAAAGATGATTTTGAATTGAATCCCGAATCAAATGCGATGGCCAATAAACTGAAGTTCTTGTTTTCCGGACTGAGAGCTCTCTCTTTAAATTCCTCTACCCGGTATTGATTCACAAAATCGTAAAAATTCTTACCCTCATATTGGTTAATAACCTGCGACAGATGGTTGGGTGACATATCCAGGTAATCGGCAAGCGATACAAGGGAAAGTTTTGGCTCCAGATATGGTTTTTCGGATTTCATTAAACGGAGAAGCTCATGATGATATTCAAGGGCTTCTTCTTCTTTCAATCCTGAATTCTTATATTCACCACTGTTTTTTGGCTCTACAAGTTTAACCGGAGTTTCGGCTGACGAAAATATTCCCTGGTGCATGATTCCTGAATAGCCAAGATAAAATATGAAGAGTATAATCAGAGAATAAAAAACGATATCTGTATTAAAACCGAATTGCAGTCCAACCCACTCCTGTAGCACAGCTAATAGAATAGCGAAGCCAAATATCACTCCAATCCCAAGGATAAAATGTTTTAGCCAATTTAGGTCGATCTTTTTTTTATAGGCAAAATTTTGCTGAGTGACATTCTGGTAGTGATTTAATAAACGATAAGATGCTATGGCATAGCCAACGGCAGATACAAAAAAGGCAACCAGAGAGAAAGCTATGAATGTTGAGTAATCATCCATCACTCCGGAATTAATTAAGGCTCTTTCCTCTGCTGTATAGTGAAAGAAAAAAGGGATCATGTATAGATAGAAACCAAGCGGAGGCAAAAAGTGAACATAATTAAAAAGGCCAAATCGCTGGTCTCTGCGTAAGGAATAAAGAACGTAAAGATATAATAAGGGGCCGTGGAACAGTGGCAGGGGATGGTGTAAGCCGGCTAATGCAGGATATAATTCCCAGTACCCCTGCTGACTCATAAAAAAACTGAAGAGGTGTATTCCGGCCACAAACATCCAGACGGCCAGGATTTTGTCGCTTGTTGATTTCTTCGGTTTCGCCAGAAGTAAAAACTGAAGAAAAAAGCACAAGAAGATTCCAATGGTAAAGATTGTGCCCATCTTAATGAAAAATCCGTGAACGTTTTATGCACATCATTTTAATGTACATATCTTATTCTAAGATTACTAAGGTGGTTCATAAAATAACTTTGTAAGAATAGAATAAATAATGGTATAAACACACTTATAATCAGTATGGTATTGAAATCCTGCTACAAATTCAGCTTTCTGCTCCTCTTCTCGAATTGTTTCAGTGCATAATCCAGAAACCACTCCTGTGTGAGTCCGAAGGGTACTACATCATATGGTTTGAAAATTTCAAAAATGATATTGGTGGCATCATCCAACCGTTCGGAAAGATGATTTTCAAACATTTCAATATGCCCGGGATGGTTTTCGAGCAATCGGTTGATCAGGTATATACCA
>Ga0209942_1001651_pt1 | contig 11893 bp, 7 predicted proteins | sample SalPonR1_A_D2_MG_FD_185695 | JGI IMG/M metagenome (GOLD analysis project Ga0209942, IMG submission 185695) | Salt pond soil microbial communities from South San Francisco under conditions of wetland restoration - Salt Pond MetaG R1_A_D2_MG... ... | reverse complement strand
CAACAGGTACAAATGCTTTTGGACAGAATCTAGAAATAACAGCAGACCTTGACATTAGCGGTACACAGACATTCTCAAGCGGGATAGACTATACCATTACACCATCAAGCAATGAAGTAGTTTACTCCTCTTCTACAGGAGAGCATCTGAGGTTATACCAAGACGGCGCACAAAGCAAAGTAGATATTTCATATCTTGAGGCTGACGCTATGAAACTGTTAGTCAACGGCCAATATAGAGACGTAATAGCTACAGGCCCACCGTCCACACTCCCAAGAAATTTAAGGCTATACGACATCTATCCCACAGAAGACCCTAATGAAAAGAAAGGTTATGTAGAAGTAAGATGGAACTGGGATGATCTAGAAGTAAACGGGATCACCGGTACGGCTATAACAATAGAGAAGACCTCATTCAACAACGAGGCTATAGAGTTTATGGCTAACGACCTGTCTACATATTTGCCGGGCAAAAGAGTTTACTTTGCAGCAAGCTCTACATATTATGAAATTCAGAGTGTAGTAGATGATGGATCTACGTATACTATAACAGTAGACTCTGACGCATCAGGCGAGAGCTCAACATCTACTCAGCCTATGAGAATTGTTGACTCAGATGTAGAGATCTATAGACTGCGTTTTAGAAGCTCTAGCCAGCAGGGCAGAGAGAAGAAAGAACTCGAAGCAGCAGACTTAACCACAGATTTTGTTACAGAGCCTTATTTCGTTAAGAAGTTGGAGTTGGGTAGACAATGGTATGTAACCATCCAAGCTCAAAATAATTCATATTTAAGTCCTGTAGTCAACATGCCGGCAGGGTCATTTGATCCTAACCACGACGGCACACTGACAGACGAGGTATCATACGGATCTCCATTTACAATGGAATTACCACAGTTAAGCTCTTCAGGTACACTAGACCTTACAGCAACCTCTCAGGGCTTTAACGTTACCATCACTGGATGGGATGGAGGTACAAACGAAGAAAGATATCACGAATATGAAATTCTATGGAGCGATACAGTAACTATTGACGCTGGGACCTTTGATACCCTGCCTTTACCTAACGGTGTAGAGCAACGCTTTAGCAGAACAGGCACAGAAGAGATCTTTGCAGGATCACCAAGAGTATTTAGTGTAGCAGTACGCCCGGTACAAAACAGACAAGGCGTAGACACACCTATTATACAGCAAGTATCATCTGGTGGTGGTGGGATTGTTCCAGAAAACCAGCTTTTATACGAAGGGGACTTTAATTTAATCCCTGCTAAGTTTAGAGTGGGGGCTATCCGAGAAAGAGCCTATTCAACACAAGGAGATACTGCACAAACTGAAAAAGTTTACACGACAGTAGCCTATAATGTAATTACAGACGAGTTCGATTTTATAGACCCTAACGTCTTATCAGGGCAGCAATTTGTAAAGGCGGCACAAACAGCTGAAGGGCCGGCTTCGTGAAATACAGGCGCGACTTTTACAGCTTCTAGTGGAGGGGATATTACAATAACTCCCAGCTTTGTAGCAGGGCCAACACCTATAGGAGACTTCTATAAATTTACGGTGTCGGACGGAGCGGCTCAAGAAAATAGCATTGAAAATACTCCCAATAATTGGGCTAAAATTACACCAAATACGGCTACAGCTGTTGCCCCTGGAGAGTCAGTTACTTTTAAAGGAAGGATGGCCATGCATAACTTTGGCAAGTCTAAGTGTAACTTTTATATATTAGATGGCTCAGGTAATGTGTTGTCGTCAAAAGAAGCTGGAAGATATTTATATAGTTCTTATACAGATAATACAGGATATCGATCAAGAGACATGGTAGTCAGCTGGGAGAACACAACAGCTGCTACTGTGAACGTTAAATGGGAAATAAGAGGCTGGGGTTATGTAGCTACTGCTAGCAGGCAAAGCGACACCGTGGTCCACATCTTTGTTGAGGGTAACGGCGCGGGTAATTATGAGTATATAGACCAGGCTGCTGTTGATGGAGAAGACTACTCGACTTTTCGTGTAAATTATGGAGGAACACCCGATGATATTTCTTTTATAAAAGACAGCGTCATAGACAACCAAAGCCCATCTTATGAACTAAAAGATGTAAAAGCTTCACCGTTTGGGTGGAATAATACAGTATACCTTTATGATTTAGTATTCCAGACAGACCCTAACGCCGCTTTAAAAGATGAGTTTTATGTAGGCGTTAATAGGCCTTCAAGGTTCATCGCAGAAGAGAGCTTAAACGTAGATTACAACATTACACAAATTGGTGTAGATGCACGATATGCTAATAACGTATCCACATCGCATCCAGGAATTATAAGATTTTACCCAAATGGAAACGAAGGGTCGGCAGTAAACATTGAAGTTGAAGGAATACAAGATTATACTTCAGAAGTTAGACTACCTGTCAAGATTTCCGGAGGGAGTAGATATTTTACCATAGACGGATACGACGATTCCAACTTGCCGAATAATAGGGCAGAGATAAGAGGAAGAGTTGTTGTTCGTGGCGAACCAATAGTTAAAAATAACCTTACATAAAAAGATTTAAATGGCTACCTATCGAGGCAAATTAGTTGATCAAGATAGACTAGTTGCCGGTATTCAGGCTGCGGTCTATATACCCGGAGGCAACAAGGTCGACACGGACGTAACCGATGAATTCGGTTATTTTCAATTTAATAACCTAACACCAGGGCAGTATGAGGTATACTTCTACGGTGGAGGTTATATAGAAGAAGACTATATTACAATTTTCGTTACAGACAGGGACTCGAATACGCAATTCTTTATTCGTCCTACGTCTGGTACAGTAATCAAGAACTCTGTTGGTTCCCTAACAGTAGAACTTAGAGAGATCTTTGCTGGCGATATAACCGTTCCTACAGACGGGCCCATCAAACTTTATGTTAATAACGGCGGAACCTTTGAGCTATTAAGCGCTCAGACAGGGGTTACGGCTATAGACGACTATACCGCCACTGTTGGCGCTGCAGCTATAAATGGCACACTTGATATTTATGCTGTCGCAGATGCCAACGAAGTTAACGAGTTTATTTATGATACAATAACTCTGGCCGATGTAACGGATGGTGTAGGGTTTATAGGCTGGGTCACACCTAGTTCTTTTGTAGCCATAGATGAAGGTAGTGGAATTTTTGACCCAGCGACAATAACTTTAGAGCCTAACTTTGCTTTTGACGGGCAAGAAATTGACCTTGTTAACGATGCGGGCTTTACTTTTGATAGCATTACTCCTTCTACAGACTTGGCTAACGGTATAGATGTAGACTCAAGCAGCGGTCTAATTACTATTACAACCGCCGACTATTTTGATGAGCAAAACATTTTAACGCTTACATGGGACGCTACTTATACACAGTCAGGCAACTCGTATGTATTCTCAGTAACTGAGACTATTTACAAGGCTACAGCTGGTGCAGACGCTAAGACCTTTAGGATATCTGCAAGTAGCTTTATATTTAAAAGCGACCAGGACGACGTGATTACATCCCCCAACGAGATTACGCTTACCGGATTAAAGCAAAACGTTCCAGAAAGCCCTAAATGGGAAGTACTTCAAGGGAGTGTTACTCTTGTAGATTCTGGTAATACTCCTATCACTGAGAACTCTACTGAAGTTGACACAGTTAAAATTACTTCCTCAAACATGGGAAGTAATACCGTTGTTAAAGTCAGGGGCTATATTGATGCTAACGCTTCTTCAGGGTATAACACAGGCGAGCTTTTTGATCAGGTTACTATAGCCAGAGTTAAAGAAGGCTCTAATGCGTGAACTATTATCCCAGAGAATGAAAATCATACATTTGCTGCTGATAGCAGTGGGACCGTTTTAGATTATAGCGGAGCAGACACAGGCTTTACGGTATACAGAGGGACACAACAATTTACGTATGACTCTGCAGGGACAGGTGCGGACGGAACATACAGAATAACAAGTAAAACCGAAAACGGTATAACGTCTGTAATTAACCATTCCACCGGCCAACTAGAGTCCTTCAGTAATATGACGGGAAGCAGTGCGTCAATTGACGTAGCTATAACCGTCTACTATAATGGGACAAGCGATGTATTTGTAAAGACTTTAAGTTACAGTAAAGCTAATCAAGGGATTGATGGGGCTGATGGCGCAGACGGTTCAGACGGAACAAATGCTGTGGCAGTCAAACTTGAGATAACCGACCAGACATTTGAGTATGATACAGAAGGATTAAACCCGGACCCAGCCTCAGCAACGTTTACGGCTACTGAGCAAAACACAACAGGAACGATTTATTACGAGTTCTTCCTTAATGACGTCTCTGTACAGAATACAACATCAAATACATATAGCTATACGCCTCCCGCAGATTATGTTAATATGCCAGAGAAGGTTGAAGTACAGCTAAGGCAAGACTCTGATGTAGGAACTATACTAGCAAGAGATCAAGTGTCTACAATAGGTATGAAAGCCGGTTCTGATGCAATTACGATTGCGCTTTCTAACGAGGCACACACGATACCCACAGATTCTAGCGGTAATAATGGCGACTATACAGGAAGTGGCACAACAATAGAAGTCTATGAAGGCACTAACCAATTAGCCTATGATGCTTCAGGCACCCCTGCAAACAGTACTTATAAAGTTTCTCATACGTCTACAAATATAACAGCAGGTACTGTAACCGATGATGGTACAGTTGTTACCTACGGCGATGCGTCTAACATGACAGCAGATGTTGCTGAAATAGCTTTTACTATTACAGTAACAAATTCAGCTGGTGTTGAAAATGCTTTTACCAGGATACAAAGCTTCTCTAAATCTAAAAAAGGAGATCAGGGTGTAGCAGGTGCAGACGGCGCAGACGGTTCAGATGGTGCAGATGCAGTAGCCTTAAAGCTTTCAGTAGACGACCAAACAATAGAATATGACACAGCCGGAGCTAATCCTACGCCAACTACGGCCACGATAACGGCGACCCCACAGAATACGTCCGCTACTTTATACTATGAGTTCTTTGTAAATGATGTCTCTGTTCAGAACACAACTAGCGACACTTATACATACACGCCGCAATCCTCTTATGCTAATATGCCTGATAAGATTGAAGGTCAAATAAGAGATGGATCTGCAATTGGAACCATTTTAGCACGGGATCAAATTTCTATGGTGGGCATGAAAGCTGGGTCTGATGCTATTACCACAGTTTTATCCAATGAAGCTCACACGGTACCTACAGACTCAGACGGCAACAACGGAGATTATACTGGGAGTGGAACAACAATAGACGTCTATGAGGGTACTAACCAATTAACATATGACGGGGCTGCTTCTCCAGCTAACTCTACTTATAAAGTTACAGAGACAGCTACAAACATTACAGCTGCTACACCTACAAATGACGGCACGACTGTTACCTATGGTGATGCGTCTAACATGACGGCTGATATTGCTGACATAGAGTTTACCATCACGGTCACAAACTCTGCGGGAGTTGAATCTGTATTTACAAGAGTACAAAGTTTTTCTAAATCTAAACAAGGGGAACAAGGTATACAGGGAGCTGCCGGAGCTGACGGATCAGACGGTGATAATGCAGTAGCAGTTAAACTTACTATACCTGATCAGACATACGAGTATAATACCGGAGGCACAAACCCACAGCCTGCAGGCCCTATAACAGCTACAGCTACGCCACAGAATGCTATTGGTACAATTTATTATGAATTTTTCTTAAACGATAGTTCTGTACAAAACAGCTTATCAGATACATATAGCTATGCCCCACCGGCAGCTTACGCTAATATGCCTGAAAAGCTTGAAGTACAATTAAGAGATGGGTCAACTACTGGAACCATTCTAGCTAGAGATCAAATTTCTCTTCTAGGAATGAAAGCGGGTAGTAATGCCATCACGACTGTACTTTCTAACCAGGCACATACAATCCCAACGGACTCTAACGGCGACAACGGGGATTATACAGGAAGTGGGACTGATATAGAAGTTTATGAGGGCACTACTCAGCTTGCATTTGACGAAACCGTTAGCCCTGCAAATGGAACATACGATGTTTCAGCGGCTGGTACAAATATAACGCCCGGTCTACAATCTGACGACGGTACAGTAGTTACCTATGGTAATGCTTCTAACATGACAGCAGATACCGCTGAAATAGTATATACTATCACAGTTAAGAATTCTGCCGGTGTTTCTAACACATTTACTCGTAAACAAAGCTTTTCTAAATCTAAAGACGGGGAAGACGGAGTAGCAGGTGCAGAAGGCGCTCAGGGGCCAGCAGGTGTAAATGCTAAAGCAGTTACTCTTGAAGTTAATCAGCAGACTATAGAGTATGAAACTGACGGTGAGAATCCAGACCCAACACAAGCTACACTCATAGCTACTGATCAGAATACGTCAGGAACCATTTTTTATGAGTTCTTCGTTAATGACGTCTCTGTACAAAATAGCACAGATAACGAATATATTTATACGCCTCAGACTCTCTACGAGAACATGCCAGATACAATTGAGGTGCAGATAAGACAAGATACCTCAACGGGGACTATCTTAGCCAGAGACCAGCTATCAATGATTGGTATGAAGGCCGGATCTGATGCTGTCACAGTTGTCTTGACTAACGAAGCTCATACAATGCCAGCAGATGAGGATGCCACGATTACAGACTTTAGTGGCTCCGGAACAGACATCAGAGTTTTCGAAGGAACCACACCTTTAACATATGGTACAGGCGCTGGACAATTTCAAGTTTCTTCAGCTGTTCTTTCTGGTACAATAACAGTTGATTCTGCACCCACTACGGTGACCACAGACGTCACAAACGATACGAGACGGTATGGCAACGTAGAAAGCATGTCTACTAATCAGGCGGCGGTCGAGTTTACAGTCTCAGGACAACGTGGAAATGGTACAGCTTTTTCTTTCAAGAGGGTTCAAACCTTTGCTAAATCTATAGCAGGCACAAAAGCTAGATCTTTAAAAATACTTCCAAGTAATTTAAGCTTTAAGAATCCAAAAGACTCAAGTACACTTACTCCGGCGTCTATTGAATTAAATACATCGTCAAGCAATCTTAGCGGACAGACGGTTACATATTCTACAACGCCCACTGTCGACCTTTATGACGCAGCAAGTGCAGGCTCAGTCGCAACAACATCTACTGTTGGCACTCCTCTTTATCTGCGTAATTCAGACTTTGCAGGCAATGCTCCAGTTACGGTTACAGTTACAGTATCAAATAGCTATGGCACCTTCACAGATAAAGCTACAATCATACAGCTAGATGAAGGAACAGACTCTGTACAGGCCTTACTCTCTAATGAAGCCCATACATACAGAGCAGACCAAGACGGTACGGTCACAGACTTTACCGGCGGTACAACAGATATTACAGTATATGAAGGCTCGCAGAAATTAACGTATGGAAGCTCGGCTAATGCTGGCGAATGGGAAGTTACAACTGTAACACCCTCTGCAGGTATTACATTAAACTCTGACTCTTCTGTTACATTTGATGTTTATACGTCTAGCACTACAGCCTCAATGAGTGCAGATCAAGCTACTGTATCGTTTGATATAGCAGGCCAAAGGCAGGACGGAACTAGCTTTACTTTACAAAAAGTTCAATCTTTTTCAAAATCTACTGCAGGGAAAGATGCTTATACATTCACTATAAGCCCTACATCCTATTCAGTGTTATCGGACGCGAACGGTAGTACAGAGACTTTTTCATTCACTATAAGCCCTAATATTTTAAAAGGGGATGTGGACGTTACGAGCGATTATACAATAACAAACTATGACGTTCTGGATACAGACGGTGTAACCTCTTTAGGTGCAAGCGTTATAGGATCTCCTACTGCTTCTGGTAATACTCTGACTGTAACAGACACCTTGACAGTTGACTTTGCAGAAATAGTTATTACTTTTGAAGATACAGTCAACTCTGTTGGGCCTGTATTTACTGGGCGGTGTGTAGTAACAAAACAGAAAGAAGGCCGTAAAGGTCCCGGTGTTCTTTATATCGGAGAATATGCAGACCTCTCAGGAACTAGAGAATTAAATAACAATAATATAGCAAGAGACGTTGTAACCGAGGCAGGTTCTTACTGAGCATATGTTGGAGCAGACTTAGGTACTGTTTCAGATGCAGGAACACCTTCAGGAGCAAATTCAGATTGGTCAGAATTTACTCAGTTTTCTGCAATTGCTACAGGTCTGCTAATTTCTGAAGAAAGTTTTGTAGAAAATACGATTAATGTTGGTACCAACGCTGCTGGCAGTGCAGGCAATATTACAATATATGGTGCTGATACCTCATCCCCTTATATATCTATTGGGCAAGGACCAGACGTTGGAGATACTTTAGGGTATGGACAGACTGGTATTTTCCTTGGCATAGATTCCAGCGTTGCAAAACTTTCCTTAGTTGGATCCACCGGTTCTTTACAATGGGATGGGAATGATCTAGCCATATCGGGGCAGGTTACATCAGAAAGCGGCTCAATCGGTAACTGAGACATTTCTACTAACCTATTATCATCTGCGGTAGGTAATAAAGAAATCATACTGAACTCGGGAGATCCCTCAATTACAATGTTAGCTGAGTTCGCATCAACTGCAAAAGAAACGCTATCAGTAAGACCAGATAATACTGCGCCTGCCGCTCTTCATTTATATGCATCAGGGACGGACCCCCAATCACCCTTTACCTTTACTAGTTTAGGTCCAGGAAGTCCACGAGAGATAGAAGCTGGGGATAGTATCCTTTTGACAGGCCCTGGAGACCATAATATATCCTATACATTCGATATAGACCTCTCGTCCGCAACCTTACAGTATGTAGAAGAGATAAAAATAAGAATATTAGCAACAGATTCTGGATCTCCTTCTTTTCGTCATATTATAGGTGAGCGAGTTATCCCTCAAGACGAATTTTACGATGGAGGAACTCTTACGACAAGTATTAGTGATGTTGTCTTTGGCAATGTTGGAAACTATGAAGACGCAAAACTATGGGTTAGGATAATCAAGACAGATTCTAGTCAGGATGCAGGTACAATTACCATGTCTAATATTGCATGGGAAGAATCTAATACGACAGTGGCTGTTAATGCTCAGGGAATATTTAAGAGAGTAAACTCTGCTGTATATATAGCGCTTGGTAGCGGTGGTTCGACGTCATCGTCCGGCGGTGGTAGTGGATCCGTCGTAAACTGGACTGAAGTAAATAACAAACCTTTTGAAACTATAGGTAACGGCTTATCTGTTTCTTCCGAAGAGCTATCAGTTAATCTGGGAGACTTTAATACTGGAGACCTTGCCGAAGGGTCAAATCTGTACTTTACAGACGAGCGTGTAGACGACAGAGTAAATACATTGATTCAGGATGGCTCTAATATTTCCTGAACATATGATGATACGGCCGGCACTTTAACGCCTGCAATCAGTCTCACAACAGATGATATTAATGAAGGAGTAACAAACTTATATTATACTGATGCCAGAGTAGAAAGCGTAGTCAGCGGGACCAACACGTTCCAGACATTAGGGGAAGAGGATAATGTAACCTTTGCTGATGCTACCTTCACAGGAAATGTAATCGTGCAGGGCTCTACTATCCAAGTTGACTCAGAGATAACGACGTCTGATGCGGTCATTGACATGAATGATGGTGAAGGCGGGGCGGGCGTATCATTAGGATATTCCGGATTAAATGTAGATAGGGGAACAGAAAATAATTACTGGTTAGGTTTTGATGAAGTAAGAGATCGTTTTACAGTTGGCCAGATAGCAACCTTAGACGCTGCAAACATAGCAACCACACAGGTAGTAGCGACCAGAGAAGACACGCCAACAGTTAACGGCCTGCCTTACTGGGATGATACAAACAATAGGTTTTCTACAAGTGCCAATGCTACATTAACTTCAGCAGGAGATTTATACGTAGCCAACGAAATTGCATTGAGCAGCACGATGACCATTTCCACAAACCGACTTATAAGTTTTACTGGTGGCAATGCTTTTATAAGCGGATCTGGTAACGTTTCTATTGGTACAAATGGGGAGACAGGGACATTTGTTTTTCATGATGATCAGTTGAGAGTTTCTGACGGGGCGGGCGCTGTGCCTTCATACTCATTTAAATCTGCAACTTCTACAGGTATGTATTTAAATGCATCTGGCGAATTAGTTTTAGATGTTATTAACACAGACATGGTAGTGATTTCTGACACAGCTATATCATTAAATGCAGGTGTAAGCTTTGGTGGTGACCTTTTAATAAGCAAGTCAGCTACAGGTTCAGAAAGCCCTTCATTTGATTTAGATCTTCAATACGAAGATAATGGCGCAGCTGACCAAACGGTTTCAGTTCGAGCAGTACCTACAGGAACATCTACTTATATAAGCTTTATAGACAGCCGTAATGGAGAACTGTTTAGCGCAAACCCAAATACAATCACTTGGGGCGATGGAGTAAATACTATAACCAGGTCAGGAAGTGCGAGCTCCTATGATTTTGGTGGAGACTCACTTATAAGCTTATACACGGGCTCAAGTACATGAGCGAGTATAACCACTGATGGCGTACCACTTAGGCTTGGTACTAGTGGGCAAACTAGCGCTAACCTTGTTATAGACGACACCGGTGACATAGGAATAGGCTTAGATGCCCCAGAGTCTTCTTTACATATAGCAGGCACAACTGGCATTACTATGGGGAGGAATTCCGCACAGGACTCTATCGCCCGAATATATGCAGACGGTGGAGATACTTTAAGGCTATCTTCAGATACAAGCAGTGGTAAATCTATCTGGCTTAATAACTATGAGTTCGGCAATAGCATTAATTGAGATTTTACAAACAGTTCCTCAAATAAAATAGACTTTACGTTTACCCCTAATGGTTGGCCAGGTGGAGGTGCTACACCTCCAAGCTTAGTAAGCTTTAATAGCTCAGTCGGCTATACCGAAGGCGACTGGAGAATGGTAAAAATTGAGAACACTTTAAATCAAAGTGGGACAGCTTCTTTCACCGACTTATTTATTAACAGAACAGAAACCTCTGTAGGCTCTGGCGGTCAATACTTTATAGACGCTCATTTAGACGGTCTCTCTAGATTTGCAGTAGATAGCTCAGGAAACATCTTTACTAGCGGGCTAGAACTAGTGCTAGAAGGGGCAGATAGAAAAGTGAGGCCCACCGCTTCTAGTGGCACATTAATATTACAAGGAGGACCAGATACTTCTGGTAGTGGTCCATATATTAGACTATTTGGTGGAGACAATGGAGGAGCAGGCACAAATGGTAGGGTATATTATGCAACGGTAAATAACCAAATACACGAGTTTAAAGGAGACGTAGAACTTCAAGACACGCTTACAACTACAGGACTATCCTTTTTAGATGGAGGAATAAACGTAAATAACTCTGCATTTACAGTAGCAACCGATGGCGTGACTGTAATAGATGTAGGCAGCTCACCTACTTTACCAGGGCTTACTATTGAAGGGGGCGGAGGCATATTTGAACAAACCTTCTTAAGATTATACGATAAGGGCTCAGGAAGTTTAAATAGGTCTGTATTTGAGTTTTCATTTGCTAATAGCGGGCCTAGTGGAGCGTCAAGAATTGTTTCTGAGTCTGAGGGCACTAGTATGGCCAATGGAGCCAATTTGATTTTAGAAGCTGCTTCTGCTCCTGATACTTTTAATACTGATCAATTAGTTTTAAGCAACACAGGAGAGGTTTCAGTATCAGGGCAATTTGAAGCTACTTCTTTCTTAGCAGGTGACGGGACATCTTCTTTACCTTCTTACTCCTTTTCAAATGACACAAACACCGGAATATATAGATATGCTGAAAACA
>Ga0209942_1001649_pt1 | contig 11897 bp, 8 predicted proteins | sample SalPonR1_A_D2_MG_FD_185695 | JGI IMG/M metagenome (GOLD analysis project Ga0209942, IMG submission 185695) | Salt pond soil microbial communities from South San Francisco under conditions of wetland restoration - Salt Pond MetaG R1_A_D2_MG... ... | reverse complement strand
CCTCGTGGTGCTCGCGGTCGGCGGGGTCCGCGGAGGGGTGGCGGCCGCGGTGCATGTTGGCCCAGTGCGCGAAGCGGTCCAGCCCGTCCGGGTTGATGGCGGGCTCCATGACGATGACCATCCGGTCCAGCCAGCCGGTGACCTCCGGCGACTGCGAGGCGGCCAGGTACCACGCCATGACGAGCGCGGCCGACGCGCCCGAGGCCTCGTTGCCGTGTACCGAGTAGCCCAGCCAGGCCACCGGCGGCCCGGCGCCCTCGCGGCTGGCCTGCTGCCGCGAGGCCCGCAGCGCGTCCAGCGACTGCAGGCGGTCGGGGCGGGCGAAGTACGCCAGCAGCAGGGGGCGGCCGTCGTGCGTGCGGCCGATCTCCTCGACCCTCACCCGGTCGGAGGCTGCCGCCAGGGCCCGGAAATAGCTCACCACCTGGTCGTGCCGGGGGTGCCGCTCGCCGGGCTCGAAGCCCAGCACCTCGGCGGGCGAGGGGACACGCGGGTCCAGCGAGGCCGTGGCGGGCAGCCCGGGCGCCGCACCGGCCGCCGGCACGGCCAATATTGAGGCGGCCAGCAGCGGGACGGCCAGCAGGATGGCGCGCGGCAGCTTGCCGGCCAGCAGATTGAGAACGCGTGGTGTCATGATCAAAGGCCTTCAGGAGACAGGCAATCCAGCAGGGGCGCATATCCTAAGTGAAGCGAGATTTTTCTGCGCGCCGGGCCGTCCAGGGCTGCGGCATCGGCATGCCCATGCCGGCGATCCGCCCGAAATCTTGGACATCAGGGCCGCAAACTGATTAACCTCGCTCATGGCGGTCGATACGCCGGCCGGTTCAACCCATGAGCAACGACAACTCTTCCCGCCCAGTGCTGGAGACCGGGCGCAACTGCTGGCGGCGAACAAAAGCCGGCCGCATCGCGTTCCTGGTCGATGGCGCGGATTATTTTCGCGCGGTCCGCGAGGCGGCCGTGCGGGCGCGCCGTTCCATCATCGTGCTCGCCTGGGACATCGACAGCCGGATGCAGCTGGTGCCCGATGGCGCGCAGGACGGTTTCCCACCGGCGCTTGGCGATTTTTTCAATGCGCTGGTGAAAAAGAACCGCGACCTGCAGGTGCACCTGCTGGACTGGGATTTCGCCATGCTTTACGCGTCCGATCGCGAATTGCTGCCGCGCTACAAGCTCGGCTGGCGCACCCGCCGGCGGGTCCATTTCGAGCTCGACGGGGCGCACCCGGTGGGTTCGTCCCATCACCAGAAGATAGTCGTGGTGGACGACGCGCTGGCCTTCGTCGGCGGCCTCGACATGACGCACTGCCGCTGGGATACCAGCGAACACCGCGCGGACGAGCCGCACCGCCGGCATCCGTCGGGAGATCCGTGCCCGGCGTTCCACGACGTGCAGATGGCGGTGGACGGCGCGGCCGCCGCGGCGCTCGGCGAACTGGCGCGCGAGCGCTGGTACCGGGCCACGGGCAAAAGCATCTCGCCGGCCGCCGAAGCGGATTCCGATCCCTGGCCCGCATCGCTGCAAGTCGATCTACGGGATGCCGAGGTGGGCATCGCGCGCACGGAGCCGGCCTACGAAGGGCGCCCGGGTGTCCAGGAAATCAAGCGGCTGCACATGGACGCGATCGCCGCGGCGCAGCACAGCCTGTACCTGGAGAACCAGTATTTCAGCGCGTCCACCATCGCGGAGGCGCTGGGTGAGCGCCTGGCCGAACCCGAAGGGCCCGAGGTCATGCTGGTCAGCCGGCTGAACGACAGCGGCTGGCTGGAAGAGTCCACCATGGGGGTGCTTCGCGCGCGCCTGCACAAGCGCTTGCGCGAGACGGCCTCGAGCGACCGCTACGGCAGTTTTTACCCGCGACTGGCCGGGCCGGAGGACCACTGGCTCAACGTGCATTCGAAGGTGCTCGTCATGGACGACGAGCTGTTGACCATCGGCTCGGCGAACCTCAACAACCGCTCGATGGGTTTCGACACGGAGTGCAACCTGGTGCTGGAGGCGCGCGGCGATCAGCGCATTCGCGCGGCCATCTCGGCTTTTCGCCGGCGCCTGCTGGCCGAGCACCTTGGCGTGGCGGAAGAGACGGTGGCCGGCCAGGAGCGGGACACGCCCTCCTTGCTGCAGACGGTCGAGGCCTTGCGCGGCGGCGAGCGTACGCTCGAGCCCCTGGAGCCCGAGCTGCCGCCCGGCCTGGACGAGTGGCTCCCGGGCGACCAGCTGATCGATCCCGAAAAACCCGTCGACCCGACCCGGCTGATCACCCGGCTGATGCCTGGCAAGCAGCGCGTGTCGGGTCTAGGGCGCGGGCTGGCGATCGGCGGCCTGCTGCTGTTCTTCCTGGCACTGGCGGCGACCTGGCGCTGGACCGAGCTGGGCGACCTGCTCACTCCGGACCGCCTGGGCGCCCTGGTCGAGGGCCTCAAGCGGATGCCGGCGTCGCCCGTGCTGGTGCTCGGCGGCTTTGTGCTGGGCACCGTGCTGGTGGTGCCGGTGACGCTCATGATCGTGGCAGTCGTGCTGGTCTTCGGGCCCTGGCTGGGAATGTTCTACGCTTTCGCCGGATCGCTGCTCGGGGCGGCCGTCACTTTCGGCATCGGGCAGCTGGCCGGGCGTCGCTGGGTGCGGCGCCTGGCGGGCTCGCGCCTGGAGCGGCTCAGCCGCCAACTCGGCCGGCGCGGGCTCTTGTCCATCGTCGCGGTGCGCAACATCCCCGTGGCGCCGTTCACCGTCGTCAACCTGGTCGCCGGCGCCACCCACATCCGCTTGCGCGATTTCCTGCTCGGCACGCTCATCGGGCTGGCGCCGGGCATCATCGGCATTTCCCTGTTCATCGACCGGGCCATCGCGGCGATCCGCGACCCGGGTCTCGGCAGTTTCGCCATCCTTCTCGTCGTGCTGGTCGTAGTCGTGGTGGGCATCAGCCTGTTCCGCCGTCGCCTGCGCGAACGCCGCCCGCTGGACTAAGCTTGTTACAGGGAACAGCACAGGGAGGCCGGGACAATGCCTTACGACCGCAACGCAGACTTGCCGGAGTCGGTGCGCGACCCGTTGCCGGACGGGGCCCAGACGATTTATCGAAAGGCCTTCAACGACGCATGGGACGAGTACAGCGACCCCGAAGACCGGCGCGGCTCGGCCACCCGCGAAGAGACCGCTCACCGCGTTGCCTGGGCCGCCGTAAAGAAATCCTACGAGAAAAAGGACGGCCGCTGGGTCAAGAAGGATTGAGCGCCGCCTGTGCTGCGTTCCGGCCCGAAAGTGAATCATCTCCATGTTCGGTGAGAGCTTCAGCCTGTTCCGCGTCCTCGGTTTCGAGGTGCGCGCCAATGTCAGCTGGTTATTCCTTGCGCTGCTGATCACTTGGTCGCTGGCTGAGGGTTTCTTCCCCTACGCCTACCCCGACCTGGCGGCGGGCACCTACTGGCTGATGGGACTGGCGGGGATGCTCGGCCTGTTCGCTTCCCTGCTGTTACATGAACTGAGCCATTCGCTGGTGGCGCGCGCCTACGGCCTGCCGGTGGGCGGCATCACGCTGTTCCTGTTCGGCGGTGTCGCCGAGATGCTGTCCGAGCCGAAGACGCCCGGCGTGGAATTCCGCATGGCCATCGCGGGCCCGATCGCCAGCATCGTGCTGGGGCTGGCTTTTTCGGCTCTCGCCATGCTGATGGTGGCCCTGGGGATTCCTGAACACGTCGCCGGCGTAGCCAGCTACCTGGGCTTCATCAATTTCCTGCTGGCCATTTTCAACATGGTGCCCGGCTTTCCGCTGGATGGCGGTCGGGTGCTGCGCGCCGCCCTCTGGCACCGCAGCGGCGACATCCGCTGGGCGACGCGCTGGGCGGCGCGCTTCGGCCAGGGCTTCGGCGTGCTGCTGATCGCGCTGGGCCTGATGAACCTGTTCGCCGGGAACATCATTCCCGGCATGTGGTGGGCGCTGATTGGAATGTTCGTCAACGGCGCGGCGGGCCTCTCCTACAGGCAGCTGTTGGCTCGCCTGGCGCTGGAGGGGCGCACGGTGCGCCGCTTCATGACAGCCGACCCCGTGACGGTGCCGGCCGCCACCGTGCTGCGGGACTTCGTCGACGATTATCTTTATCACCACGCCGTGGACCTCTTCCCGGTGGTCGAGGAAGGCCGCCTGCTCGGCTGCGTCGGCCTCGCACAGGTGAAACAGGTCGCGCGGGAGCAATGGGAGCGCATGCCGGTGCGGGAAATCTGCATGGGCTGTGGCGCCGGCAACACGATCGAGGCCGACTCGGATGCTGCGGCAGCTCTCGAGTCGATGCAGCGCAGCAAGACGACCCGGCTGATGGTGATTGAAGACGGTCGGCTGGTCGGCATGCTGGTACTCAAGGACCTGCTGCGTTACCTCGGGATTCGCGAGGCGCTGGGAGAGACGCCGGACGAGGCGCAGGACGGGATCCTGGGCGGGCAATAATCTCCCGGCGCGTGCGGCGGCGGCACGCGCGCTGTGCGGCCGCGCGGCGTGAACTATGCTCAGGGTGAATGTTTCCGGCAAAAAGGAGAAGCACTCATGTGGAAAATCCTGCTCCCCGTGGACGGTTCGGAGAGCGCCCTGAACGCGGTGAAACACGTCATAGAGACGGCCAGGGCGCGGGATGACGTGGCCGTTACGCTGCTGTACGTGCACCTCGAGCCGGTGCGTTTCGGCGCGGTCGCGGCCGCACAGGAAGCGCCCAACATCGCCGAGGTCGAGAAGAAATTCGCCGAGCCGGCGCTGGCCGAGGCGTCCAAATTACTGATCGAAGCCAAGGTCCGCTACGAGCGCGAGGTGCACATCGCCGAGGATGTCGCGCCCATGATCGCGAAACGCGCCGAGGAACTCGACAGCGATGCGATCGTCATGGGCACGCACGGCGGCGGGCCGCTCGCCAGGGCCCTGCTCGGGTCCACCGCCATGAAGGTGGTACACCTGGCGAAAGCGCCGGTGACCCTCGTCAAGTAGGCGCCCGTACTTCCGTCAACCAGGCGCTAGTATTTCACGCTGCAGCCGTAGGGGCGGGTCAGCGGCTGGCTGACGGGCTCGCTTGCGGCCAGCTCGGCCAGCGCGATCTCGACGAACTGTTCCGCCTTCTCGATGTCGGCGACGTCGGCGCTCTGGATCGAGTCGATGGCGCCGTTGTAGCGCAGCACGCCGTCGGCATCGATGATGTACATGTGCGGCGTGGTCTTGGCGCCGTAGGCCCGGCCTACTTCGCCGTCCGTGTCGAACAGGTAGGCGCTCTGGCCGGCCTCCCAGTCAGCCTGGATGGCGCGGGCCTGCTCCGGGGTGACGTGACCCTGCTTGCCGGGCGCGGACGAGTTGATGACCAGCCAGGCGATGCCCTTGCCGGTCGCTTCCGCCTGCTGGCGCTGCATGTTCCCGCCGTTGTAATGCTTTTTCACGAAAGGGCATTCGTGGTTGGTCCATTCCAGCACCACGGTCTGACCCGCAAAATCCTCCAGGCTGCGGCTTTGGCCGTCGATGTCGGTGAGCGTGAAGGCGGGGGCCGCCGCGCCGATCTCCGCTGCCGAGGCCGGGGCCAGGGGCGCGGTGAGCACGAGCGCAAGCGCAAGGCCAAGTGTCTTTTGGAATGTCATCGTTTGCTCCTTCTGTGGTCCGCAAGTATCTCAGATCTGTTCGATGGCCTGGCGCACCATCTCCGCGGTGAGCAGCTGCGGCAGCACCACGGGTTCGCCGCCGTCGGCCGGATAGAGCACATAGAGCGGCACGCCGCTCCGGCCGAAGGACTCCAGGTAGGCCGTGATCTCCGCGTCGCGACTCGTCCAGTCGCCCTTGAGGTAATGCACGCCGCGCGCGCGCAGCGCGTCGCGCACTGCGCCGGAGGACAGTGCAACACGCTCGTTCGCCAGGCAGGTGATGCACCAGGCGGCCGTCATGTTGACCAGCACGGGCTCGCCCGCGGCCCGCAGTTCCGCCAGCCGCGCGGGCGTCCAGCGCTCATGCATCGCCGCCGCTTCGCCGGCTGCGCGATCGGCCGGGGCGGAAGGCGCCGGGGCGCGCAGCAGCGGCAGCGCGATGCACAGCGCCAGCAAGGCATAGCCCGGCCACCGCCAGTGGATGCGCAGCAGCCAGAGGCCGAAGGCCACGCCCACCAGCGCGGCCAGCAGCCAGCTCATCGCGCGCGCCGAGGTCTGCTCCCCGTAGACCCACATCAGCCAGGCCACCGTGAGCAACAGCGGGAAGGCGAGCAGCTGCCGGAAGGTCTGCATCCACGGCCCGGGCCGTGGCAGCAGGCGCGCCAGGCCGGGCACCCAGCCGAGCGCCAGGATGGGTAGCGCGAGCCCGAGACCCAGCGCGGCGAAGATGGCGAGCGCCGCCGGCGCGGACAAGGTGATCGCGACACCCAGTGCTACGCCCATGAAGGGCGCGGTGCACGGGCTCGCCACCAGGCAGGCCAGCACGCCGGTGAAAAACGCCGCGCGGTCGCTGCTTCCTTGCGTCAGGCCTTGCCCCGCGCCGGCCAGCCGGCCGCCGAACTCCAGCAGGCCGGCGAAGTTCATGGCCAGCACGAAGAACAGCAGCACCAGCGCGGCGACGAAAACCGGCGATTGCAGCTGGAAGCCCCAGCCCAGCGCTTCGCCCGACGCGCGCAGCGCGAGCAGCACCGCCGCCACGGCGACGAAGCTGAGCACCACCCCGGCGGTGTAGAACAGGCCCTGGCGGCGCAGCCGGCCGCGATCGTCAGCGGCCTCGATGGCGCCGGCGGCCTTGAGGAACAGCACCGGAAAGACGCAGGGCATCAGGTTCAGCGCCAGGCCGCCCAGCACGGCCAGGCCAAGCGCCAGCAGGATGCCGGGCGCGGCCGGCAGTCGCGGCGCGCCCGGAGCGCCGGCGTCAGCCGCGCTGCCGGCGGCCTCGACCGGGGCGGGACCGGCGCCGTCCGCGGCCGTTACCGGTCTGGCCTCGAAGTGTGTTCCGGTCTCGCCCCGCGCCAGCAGGAACTCGAAGCGCGCCGGCTCGGTCACGAAGTAGTCGTTCTTCGGCAGCACCAGCGCCAGCCCGTTGCCGGTGTCCAGCCAGCGGGGCTCCGCGGTATTCGAGACGACATCGGGGGTGGCGGGAAAAAAGACCCACCCGGGCCCGATAGACATGCCCGGCTCCGGTCCGCTCGCACCCACGACATGGCTCGGCAGGCGGATTTCCACGGTCTCGTCCGTGAAGCTCATCGTGGCTTCGCCGGCAGCCGGCTCGGGCTGCAGGCGGTCGGCCCGCGCGAAGTCTGCGACCCAGCGCGGGTCGCCGGTGGCTTCCTTGGCGACCGGCAGCACCAGGCTGTATTCGCCCTCGCCGGGGATGCACTCGACGCGGCAGACCAGCCAGTCGGCGTGCGCCCGGATCGTGACGCGCTCGGCGTCCAGTTGCGCAGGCACGGCAATGTCGATGGGCAGGACGATGGTGTGGCTGTAGCCAAAGTTGACCAGCGGACCCACTGGCAGGCGTTCCGGAATCGGCCACTGCACCGGGCCGGCCGTGAAGCCGGGCGGCAAGCCGAGCTCGATGCGCGTCGGCAGGCCGGAATCGCCGGGATTGCGCCAGTAGGTGTGCCACTCTGGGTCGTGCCGCAGCCACAGGCCGACGCGCAGCGATTCGCCCGGGACGATGGCCTGGTCTTCAGCCACCAGCCGCGAATAAAGGTGATCGGTGCGCAGCGCGGGCGGCTCCGCCTGCGCAAGGGAATGCTCGGGCGCGGCTGTCGCCAGCAGCCCCAGCAGGAGGACCGGCAGCATTAAACTCGGCAGTAGCGGGCGCATCGGCGACATCAGGCGAGGCACTGCAGCGGTTAAGGGCGTGACATTGTACGACCTGCCGGCCCGGCGGCGGTTCCCGGCACGATGCGGCCCGGCGGGGTCGCCTATACTGCGCCGGACGCGGCCAGGGAGCGTAGCTGGATGGAAGAGGTGGAACCGGGACTGGTGTCCGCGCTGGTGCTGGGCGGGCACATGCTGCTGGTGGCGGGGCTGGCGGTGCGAATCCTGTTCCGCAAGCTGCCCGTGGGCGCGACGCTCGCCTGGCTGATCATACTGTTCGTGTTGCCGGTGTTCGGCCCCGCGCTTTACCTGTTCATCGGCGAGAACCGCCTCGGGCGCAAGCGCGCTCAACGCTGGCGCGACATCCACGACCTGTACCGCGAGTGGCAGGGCCGCTTGAACGCGCGCGCGGCCGTGGACTGGGAACTGCTGCATCCGCGGGCCCGGTCGCTCAGCCGGCACGGCGAGTCCGTCACCGGTTTCAGCGCCCTCCAGGGCCACGCGCTGGAGCTGCTGCCCGACTGGGACAGCTTCGTGGATGCGCTGCTGGCCGACATAGACGCGGCCGAAAGCAGCTGCCACCTGGAGTTCTACATCTGGGAACCGGCCGGCCGGGTCGCCGAAGTCTGCGCTGCGCTGGAGCGGGCCGCCGGCCGCGGCGTCGTCTGCCGGGTGCTGGTGGACGACGTCGGCTCGGGCGACTTCCTCAAGAGCCGGGCGGCCGGCGCGCTGCGCGAGGCGGGTGTGCAGCTGGTCAGCTCACTGCCGGTGGGCATTTTCAGGATGCTGTTCGTCCGCATGGACCTCAGAAATCACCGCAAGATCGTGGTCATCGACGGCAGCGTCGCTTACACCGGCAGCATGAACCTCGCGGACCCGGCGCATTTCAAGACCGATGCCGGCGTCGGCCGCTGGGTGGACGCCATGGTGCGGATCCAGGGGCCCGCGGTGGAGGTCCTCAACGGGGCTTTCCTGGAGGACTGGGAGCTGGAGACGGACGAGGGCATGGCGATCCTCGACACGGCGGACATCCGGAGCGTGCCGGAGCAGGGCGACGCCGTGGTGCAGGTGGTGCCCTCGGGACCGGGCCTCAACCGGGCCTCCATTCACCAGTTGCTGCTCTCCCTGCTGTACGCCGCGGAGCGGGAACTGGTGTTGACCACGCCCTATTTCGTGCCGGACGACTCCATCCTCACCGCGCTGGTCTCGGCCGCGCGCCGCGGCGTGGCCGTGACGCTGAACGTGCCCGCGCGCCTGGACTCCGTGCTGGCGCGCTATGCCGGCGCGGCCTGCTTCGAGGACCTGCTGGCCGCCGGCGTGCGGATCGCGCGCTACGAGCCCGACCTGCTGCACACCAAGGCGATTACCGTCGATGGCCGCATCGCCGTCATCGGCTCAGTCAACCTGGACATGCGCAGCCTGTGGCTGAACTTCGAAATTTCGCTGTTCATCTACGACCGGGCCGCGACGGCACGGGTGCGCCTGCTGCAGCAGGAGTATCTAGAGGCGTCTTCGGACCTGCAGCCCGCGGCCTGGCGGGAACGGCGGGCGAGCGCTCGTCTCGCGGAAGGCGTGTTGCGCCTGTTCGGGCCGATGCTTTAGCGCCGCCCGCTCACCGCGCCTGGTCAGGCATGGGCCGCTGTGTGCCCGTCATCCCCGCCGCGCTTCGGCAATAACCTGGAGACCAGGATCAGCGCGCCGCCGACCAGCGCGAGCGCGATGAACAGGGTCAACGGCCGGCCGATGGGGAAATCCTCCAGCATCAGCTTAAGGCCCGCCACGATCAGCGCCGGGTAGGCGAGCCAGCGCGCCTCCGGCCAGCGCACGTGGCGGCTGGACAGGGCCAGCGTGATTGCGGCCGCCGCGAGCACGGCGGTGCGCAACGCCGCCAGCCTGCCGGGATCGGTCGAGGCGCCAGGCACGTTGGCCAGCATCGGTGCCAGGAAGGTGACTATCAGGCCGCCCACGCTCCAGCCCGCCAGCACCAGCACCAGGAGCTGCGGGAGCGCCGCCAGGCCGCCCCAGCGATCCGAGCGCTGGGCGACGGGCACGAACAGGCACGCCACCGCGATTGCCGCGACCAGCAGCTGCGATACGCCGGGCGCGGGCCAGGACGCCGCCGCGTCAGCGGCGAAGGCCTGGATGCCGGTGAACAGGACGCCGGATCCTAGGCAGGCGGCGAAAAGCAGCAGCGTGCAGTGGAGGCTGAGCGAAACTCTCGCGTTGCGGCCGCTGGCCCAGGCCAGGAACAGCGCCAGCAGAGACCAGGCGATCGCGGCGCTGCGCGGCGAGAACAGCAGAGCGGAGCCGGCGATCAGCAGCACGAGCCCCAGCGCGCCGTAAAAATAGTAGCTTGGACCGCGTGTCGTGCGTGTCTTCGGCGTGAATGCCAGGGCATAGGCGGCAACGCCGAGCACCAGCATCAAGCCGCCGGGCCACAGGGAGGAGATGCCGCCGAGACGCTCGGCATAGACCGCCAGTCCGGCGGTCAGCGCGCTGGCAACGGCCCCTTGCACGGCCTCGAACAGGCCGGGCTCGCGCCCCTGCAAGTGGGAGCGCGCCACGAAACTGAACAGGTAGCCGCACCACAGCGCCAGGCAGAGCGCCAGAGCGGATGCCGGCGTGGCCGACCATTGCCCGCTGACTGACAGCACCGCCAGCGATATCACGCCCAGGTTCGCTCCGGTGGCTCCCAGCCATTGCAGGCCTTTCCACCGCCGCAGGTAAACCGCCCACAGCGAGGCCAGCCCCAGAAACACGAAGAAAGCCGCGAAGGCGACCATGGCACCGGAGATCTTCATCAGCAGCGCGCCAACCAGGACACTGGCCGCGGTCGCGAACCAGGCCAGGCTGCGCAGGTCTCGCCGCGCCGCCGTCAGCAGGTACAGGGCGTAGAACGCGGTCAGGGCCAGCGCGCTTTGGGCGCCGGAAAGCAGTTCGAAGCGCGTCACCGCCTCGATCAGCACCGGCAAGCCCAGCAGGACCGATACCGCGCCGTAGACTCTCGCGTCCGCATGCCCCGCTGCGCGGGCGCTGGAGCGATAGGCCATGAATAGCCAGAAGAGCGCATAGGCAGCGCCAATCGGAATCCCGGCCCGGATAGGCAGCAGGCCGGTGTCGGTAATCGCGCGCAGCAGGTAAGCGCCGCCGAAGATCAGCAATATCCTGCCAAGATGCGTCGCGGAGCGGGAAAATGACCAGTCGCCCGGGGCCGCGGCCGGCTGTTCCTCGGCCACGGCCGGCTGTTCCCGTGGCGTGTTTCCCTCGAGGGCGGCCAGGCGGCGCTCGATGCGCGCCAGCCTGGACTCCACCTCAGCCAGTCGATCGGCCATGGCCGCTACTCCCGATTACATGGGCCGCTTACATGGAGCTTTGCCCGGCGTCCATGTCCCGCCGCAGGGACGGGACGAACTTGTTGATGATCCAGAAGAGCACGAAGGGGGTCGCCGCCACGGTAAGAGCGCCGAGCACGCCCTCCTTGAAGGTCTCAATGCTGTGCGGGATCACTGGGATGTGGTAGTGCATGTAACCGGAGAAGGACAGGGAGAAGGCCTGCCCGCCGATGACCACGTTCCAGCGCATCATGAACACGCCGAACAGCACCAGCACCAGCGCGATGATGATCCGCGGCAGGTTGCGTCCCGGCAGCACCAGCAGGAAAAACGGCACCAGGTTCCCCAGTCCGTACTGGAGCACGAAGATGTTCATGAAGTCCTTGCCGTACATCACCGAGCGCAGGATGTCCCAGGACTTCATGGCGGTGTAGCCGCGGAAGATGAGGTCCAGCAGTTCCAGGCTGATGGCCCCCACCAGGAAAGCGAGCAGGAAGCGCGTCGACTTGTCGATCGCCTGGGTCTCCGCGGCCTTGATCTCGGCGGCTTTCTCGGACCCGCCGCGACGACGGTTGCGGAAGGCCTGCCATTCCATGATGACGATATAGGTCAGCATGCAGAGCGCGATGCCCGACACGACCGCCGACATGATGAAAATCACCGGCATCAGCGGCGACATCCACAGGGCGTTGGCTTTCACCGAGCCGAAAATGAAGCCGGCGTAACCGTGCAGGAACAGGGCGACCGGGATGCCGGCGGCGGCCAGCACCTTGGCCGCCTTCCTGTCCGCGG
>Ga0209942_1001647_pt1 | contig 11906 bp, 13 predicted proteins | sample SalPonR1_A_D2_MG_FD_185695 | JGI IMG/M metagenome (GOLD analysis project Ga0209942, IMG submission 185695) | Salt pond soil microbial communities from South San Francisco under conditions of wetland restoration - Salt Pond MetaG R1_A_D2_MG... ... | reverse complement strand
CGTCGATATGGCGGATCACGGTGGCGTGGTGCACGCCCAGCACCTCTGCCGCCCCGCTCACCGTGCCGATCCGCGCCACGTGAAAGGCGGTACGCACCTCGTCCCAGTTCTCCATTGCCCGATCTCCCGCCCGTATCCCGCGCAGTATGCGGCGTGGCGCGCGGCGGTGCAATCGGGCGCGTGCCGCCTCTATCCTCGCGGCCCGTCGCGTGACCGCGGGCCGCCCGGGCTGTCAGGCCCGGTGGTAGGGGCTGCCCGCGAGAATAGAGGCGGCGCGGTAGAGCTGTTCGGCGAGCATCACGCGGGCGAGCATGTGCGGCCAGACCATCCGCCCGAAGGACAGCGCGGCATCGGCCCGTGTGCGCAGGCCCGGGGCAAGCCCGTCCGCGCCGCCGATGAGAAAGGCCACGTCGCCACGCCCGGCATCGCGCCAGCCGACGAGCCGTTCGGCAAATTCGGGAGAGCCCATGACCTGGCCCCGTTCGTCGAGGGCCACCACCACCGCGCCGCGGGGGACCGCCCGCTCCAGCAGGGCGGCTTCGGCCTCCATGCCGCCGCCCTTGCGGTCCTCGACCTCGGAAACGGTGAGCGGGCCGAGCCCGAGGGCGCGCCCCGTCCTGTCGAAACGGGTGATGTAATCGTCGATCAGCGCGCGTTCCGGGCCGGTGCGCAACCGGCCCATCGCGCAGACATGTACGCGCATTCAGCCCCGGGCCGCCGCCTGCCCGGCGGGCAGCCACATCTTCTCGAGCTGGTAGAACTCGCGAACCTCGGGGCGGAACACGTGCACGATCACGTCGCCGGTGTCGATCAGCACCCAGTCGCCGGTGTCGCGGCCCTCGGTGCGGGCTGCCACGCCGTGCTCGTGCTTGAGCCGGTCGACGAGCTTTTCCGAGATCGCCGCGACCTGCCGCGACGACCGGCCCGAGGCGATCACCATGTAATCGCCCATCGCCGTCTTGCCGCGCAGGTCGATCTGCACGATGTCTTCGGCCTTGTCATCGTCGAGAGACTTGAGAATGGCGGCAAGCTGCGTTTCGCTATCGGCCACGTGCGGCGGCGTCATGCGGGCCGCCGGGGAATCAGCGGCAGGGGCCGCGTGAGACATGAGAGACAGGACATCGTCCTCCTTCGCTGCGCACCGCAAAGCCCCGGTGCCGGACATGCATCGAAGGTAGCAAGGGAATTGCGACTTTTCAATGAAGCGCAGGCGAGTGTTGCCATCGCGTTGATGCCTGCGTTGTATTTACCCATCCCGTGGCCCGCCGTCGCCCAGCATCCGCACCTCGCGCTGCGGGAACGGAATCGAGATGCCGTGCTCCTGGAACGCATCCCACAAGGCCAGGTAGACATTGCCGCGGATATTGGTGAGGCCCTGCGTGGGATCGCGGATCCAGAAGCGCAGGATGTAATCGACGCTGCTATCGCCGAAGCCGGTGATGTGGCAGACCGGTGCCGGGCTTGCGAGCACGCGGTCCACGCCGCTGGCGGCCTCGGCGGCGATCTTGCGCACCAGATGCGGATCGTCCCCGTAAGCGGTGCCGAAATAGATGTCGAGCCGGACGAAATCGTTGGAATGCGACCAGTTGACGACCTGCCCGGTGATCAGGTCCTCGTTGGGGATGAGGTATTCGCGCCCGTCCCGCGTGGTGATCGAGACGTAGCGCGCGCCCAGGGAATTGATCCAGCCGAAGGTCTCGCCGAGGCTGATCACGTCGCCGGGCTTGATCGACTTGTCGAGCAGGATGATGACGCCGGAGACGAGGTTGGACACCACCTTCTGCAGACCGAAGCCGAGCCCCACGCCAATCGCGCCCGACAGCACCGCCAGCCCGGTGAGGTCCACGCCCACCGCGCGCAGCCCGATGAAGAAGGCCGCCCCGTAGAGCAGGACCTGCAGAAACTTGACCACGAGCACCTGCATCGAGGGCGAGATGTCCTCGTTCCTGCGTACCTGCGCGGCGCTCGCCGTCGAGACGAAGCGCGCCAGCGCGAACAGCGCCCCGATGACGATCACCGCCTGCACGACGAGCCAGACCGAGAGTCGCGTGCCGCCAAGCTCGAAGGCCCAGCCGTCGAGCAGCATCTGTGCCTCGTCGGTGAGGTTGAGGATCAGCAGCGTCGCCCATGTCCAGCCGGCATAGCGCACCAGCGCCCGCAGGAAGGAGTTGCCGATGAGCCGGGTCACGACGGTGATGGTGAGCCATGCCAGCGCGAGTTGCGCGATGACCGACAGGATGTAGGACCGGCTGGGCCAGGTGGTGGCCTGGAGGACCCAGACCGTGGGCCAGATCAGCAGGACGAAGAAGATCAGTCGCAGCCGCCGGTGCAGCATCACGAGGATGCGCATCTGCCATTTCGGCCAGCCATCGCGCCGCCGCATCCAGCCGTGAATGGCCGGGCCAAGCAGGCGGCTGGCGATATGTGCGGCGAGGAAGAGTCCAACCGCGATTCCGACCTGGTAGGCGTTCCACGGTCGCAGCAGGCCGCGCAGGAACAGCTCGAGCTGCGCCCAGAGACCGAGTGCCAATTCCTGGGTGAGCGTGACGGCATCACCTTCCATGCGCCGAGAGTGGCACGCGGCCCGCGTCGCCACAAGGCGGCACTGGACAAGGGCTGGGAATCCGGGTCTTTTCCTGCCGGAAACGGAGGAGCGTCATGACCACAGCCCTGATCACCCATCCCGATTGCCTGAAGCACGAGACGCCGCAGGGCCATCCCGAGCAGGTGGCCCGGCTTGCACGGGTGCTGGCGGCGCTGGAGGGAAAGGTGGTGACCCGCGCGAGCGCGCCGCTGGTGGCCGAGGATGACCTTCTGCGCGTCCACCCCAAGGCCTACGTGGACGGCATCCGCGCCGCTGCCCCGTCCGAGGGGCTGGTGCAGATCGACGCCGATACGTGGATGTCGTCCGGCAGCCTCGCTGCCGCGCACCGCGCCGCCGGTGGTGCGGTGCGCGCGGTCGACATGGTGCTGGCGGGCGAGGCGGGCAACGCCTTTGTCGCCACGCGCCCGCCGGGCCACCATGCCGAGCGCGAGACGGCGATGGGGTTCTGCCTCTTCGGCAACGTGGCGCTGGCGGCGAAGCACGCGCTCGACCATCATGGCCTCTCGCGGGTGGCGGTGGTGGATTTCGACGTGCATCACGGCAATGGCACGCAGGATTTGCTGGAGGACGAGGCGCGGGCGCTGTTCATCTCTTCGCATCAGTTCCCGCTCTGGCCCGGAACCGGCACAGCGGACGAGACGGGGCCGCACGACACGGTGATGAACCTGCCGATCCCGCCCGGCACCGGCCCGGACGAATTCCGGCGGCTCTACGAGGAGCGGGTGTTCCCGCGCGTCGAGGCGTTCGCGCCCGACCTGATCCTCGTCTCGGCGGGGTTCGACGCGCATCGCGACGACCCGCTGGCTGACCTGCGGCTGAAAACGGGGGATTTTGCATGGATCACCGAACGGCTGTGCGACCTGGCCGACAGCCTGTGCGGCGGGCGGCTGGTAAGCTGCCTGGAGGGCGGCTATGACCTCGACGCGCTCTCGGAGAGCGCGGCGGCGCATGTCGACGTGCTGATCGCGCGCGCGGCAGGCTGAGCCGATGCGCGCCGGTATGATCCTGCTGTGCCTCGCCTATGTGCTGAGCCAGTTTTTCCGCGCTTTCCTGGCTGTTCTCAGCGGCCCGCTGGAGCGGGATCTGGGGGCCACGCCCGACGATCTCGCCTTTGCCTCGGGGCTGTGGTTCCTGGTGTTTGCGGCGATGCAGATCCCCGTGGGCTGGGCGCTCGACCGGGTGGGGCCGCGCCGCACCGCCGCGGTGCTGCTGCTGATCGGCGGCGGCGGGGGCGCGGCGCTCTTTGCCGTGGCCACGACGCCGGCGCATGTCAGCCTCGCGATGGCGCTGATCGGGGTGGGCTGCGCGCCGGTGCTGATGGCCTCCTACTACATCTTCGCGCGACAGTTCCCGCCGGCAAAATTCGCCACGCTGGCGGCGCTCATGCTGGGCGTGGGATCGGTCGGCAATCTCGTCGCCTCCTACCCTATGGCGTTCGCCGCCGAGACGGTGGGCTGGCGCGTCGCGCTCTGGGGGCTGGCGGCGATCTCGGGCGTGGTGGCGGCGGGGATTGCCGTGCTGGTGCGCGATCCCGAGAGGATCACCGGCGACGCGCGCGGCTCGGTGCTCGATCTGTTGCGGATGCCGGTGCTCTGGGCGATTCTGCCGCTGATGTTCGTGGCCTATGCCCCCTCGGCGGCGCTGCGCGGGCTGTGGGCGGGGCCCTACCTGCGCGACGTGTTCGGGCTGGATACCGGGGCGGTGGGGCAGGCGACGCTGGTGATGGGCGTGGCGATGATCGCGGGCACCCTCACCTATGGTCCGCTCGACCGGATGGTGGGCAGCCGGAAATGGGTAATCTTCGGTGGCAACCTGATGGCGGCGCTGGCGCTCCTGGCGCTGATCCTCTGGCCCGACCGGAGCCTTGCCCTCTCCGTGGCGCTTTTGGCGGTGATCGGCTTCGCCGGAGCGTCCTTCCCGGTAATCGTGGCGCATGGTCGGGCGTTTATTCCGGCGCACCTTGCGGGGCGGGGGGTGACGCTGCTCAATCTCTTCGGCATCGGCGGGGTCGGCGTGGCGCAGTTTGTCACCGGGCCGCTGCACGCGACGGTCGCGGCGCAGGGTGCCCTCGCCGGTCACGTGGCGATCTTTGCGCTCTTTGCCGGGGCGCTGGCGCTGGGGCTGGCGATCTATCTCTTCAGCCGCGACAGCATGGACTGAGCAAACCTCTTTTATCCCCCCGCCATTGCTTGTATGACCCGCCCCGCAACCCCGTTCAGGAGGCTTGATACACATGGGTTACAGAATCGCCGTCGTCGGCGCCACGGGCAACGTGGGCCGCGAAATGCTCAACATCCTCGCCGAACGCGAGTTTCCGGTGGACGAGATCGCGGCCCTCGCCTCGCGCCGGTCGCTCGGCACAGAGGTGAGCTTCGGCGACCGGACGCTCAAGACGCTGGACCTCGACGCGTTCGATTTTACCGGCTGGGATATCGCACTCTTTGCCATCGGCTCGGACGCGACCAAGACCTACGCGCCGCGCGCGGCCAAGGCGGGCTGCGTGGTGATCGACAACTCGTCGCTCTACCGCTACGACCCCGACGTGCCGCTGGTGGTGCCCGAGGTGAACCCGCAGGCCGTCGAGGGCTATGCCAAGAAGAACATCATCGCCAACCCCAACTGCTCGACCGCGCAGATGGTGGTGGCATTGAAGCCGCTGCATGACCGCGCGCGGATCAAGCGTGTGGTGGTCTCGACCTATCAATCGGTCTCGGGCTCGGGCAAGGACGGCATCGACGAGCTGTGGGATCAGACCAAGGCGGTCTACAACCCCACCGACGATTACGAAGCCAAGGTCTATCCCAAGCAGATCGCCTTCAACGTGATCCCGCATATCGACGTGTTCCTCGAGGACGGCCAGACCAAGGAAGAATGGAAAATGGTCGCCGAAACCAAGAAGATCGTCGATCCCAAGATCAAGGTCACCGCGACCTGCGTGCGCGTGCCGGTCTTTGTCGGCCATGCCGAGGCCATCAACCTCGAGTTCGAGGATCATCTCGACGAGGCGGAGGCGCGCGACATCCTGCGAGAGGCGCCGGGGATCATGGTCGTGGACAAGCGCGAGGACGGCGGCTACGTCACGCCCATCGAATGTGTCGGCGATTTCGCCACCTTCATCAGCCGCATCCGGCAGGACCCCACCATCGACAACGGCATCAACCTGTGGTGCGTCAGCGACAACCTGCGCAAGGGCGCGGCACTCAACGCCGTGCAGATCGCCGAGACGCTGGGACAGCGGGTGCTGAAGAAGGGCTGATCGCCCGCACCCTGCAACACCGGCACGCGCGTCCAATCCGGCGCGTCCGTTTCGCGTTGTCGGGTTTTCACATTGTGCTGAGGCCAGTTGGGTCATGCGCACGCGATGCTGGCGCGTAATAGATTTACGTCGTATACATGACAATAAAGTAAAAGTTTCACGAAATTCAGCATGTCCATCTCCGTCTTCGCAGTAAAAGACCGGTCCCGGTCGCGTACCGTTCTTGGACTCGAGCGCAGCCTGATGGTGCTCGTCGTCGTAGTCCTGCTGGTCACGATCTATTACCACGCCGCCGACCACGAGAGCTTCAAGGACTGGTTCGCCGCCGAGGACGGGCCGGTGGAATGGGCCACCTTCACTTTCCTCGCGCTCGGCTTCGTGTTGCTGGTTCGCAAGGCGCGTCGTCTCAAGGCGCGGCGCGGCCTCGGCGCGGCGGCTCTGATGGGGCTTTACGCGTTTCTCTTCTTCTTCGCGGCGGGCGAAGAAATCTCGTGGGGGCAGCGCGTCTTCGGCTGGGAAGCGGGCGAGTTCTTTACCGAGCGCAGCGAGCGCGCAGAGACCAACCTCCACAACATGAAAATCGGCGAGTACAACCTCAACAAGGTGATCTTTGGCAGCACGCTGACGGCGGTTCTGCTGCTCTATCTCCTGGTGCTGCCGGTGCTGTATTCCCGCTGGTCGCCGATCCGGCGGCTGGCCGGGCACATGGTGATCCCGGTGCCGCGACTCAGCCACGCCGCGCTCGCGCTCATCGGATCGCTGGCGATGTTCTACGTCATCGACCTGCCGCGCAACTGGGAGGTGTACGAGCTGGTGTTCGCGCTCATCGCCGTGTCGATCTTCCTGCGACCGCAGAACCCCGAGACGTTCCGGTGATCGCACCGCACGCATAACAGGAAAACCCGGACATGACCGAAACGCCCGTTCTCGACAAGGTTCTGTTGTCGCTGGTCGTCGCCAATATACTGGCGCTGATCGTCTTTCATATCATCCAGACCGATTATTTCCACACCGTCTACGCGATCGAGGACGGCCCGGCGGAATGGGCCACGGCGGTGCTGTTGTTCCTGTCCTTCACCGTGCTGCTGCGCCATGCAATCGGATTTTCCCGATCCGGACAAAAGCACGCGGTGGTGACGATGGCGGTGGGCGCGCTGCTGTTCTTCTTTGCCTCGGGCGAGGAGATTTCCTGGGGGCAGCGGATATTCGGCTGGCAGGCCCCGGAGATCATCACCGAGAACAGCCACCGCGCAGAGACCAACCTGCACAATCTCAAGGTGGGCGAGGTCAAGCTGGTCAAGGTGCTGTTCGGCAACATCCTGACGGTGGTGCTGCTGGGCTGGCTTGTCGGGCTGACCCTGCTCTATGCCCGCGCGGCGCGGATCGCGGCATGGGCGGATCGCTGGGCCGTCCCGGTGGCGGGGCATCGCCACGCGGTGCTGGTGCTGGCCGCCTCGGTGGTGATCGCGCTCGTGGATCTGCAGCGCAAGTGGGAGATCTACGAGTTCATCTTCAGCCTCGTGGCACTGTCGATCTTTCTCTACCCGCAGAATGGCCATGTCTTTGCCCGTCGGGGCGGGTCGGTGCCGGATGCGGGGGCGGACGCGCGCGGCGCTTGATGCGCGGCGCGGCTTGGGATACCCGCCTGTCATCGCATCCCTGATGGAAGGCCCCGGCCATGTTTCGTCTGACTGCACGCTCCAGCCTGAGCCACGCCGACGTCGTGCTTTTCGGCCTCGGCTACGCCACGCTGATCTTTACCGTCGGCTATTACGTGACCGGGCTGCACGATGAGTTCCGAACCGGGTTTGCCATCGAGGACGGGCCGGTGGAATGGGGCACGGCGGTGTGCCTGCTGCTGTCGTCGCTGGTGCTGCTGCGCAATGCGCGGGTGCGGCGCGGGCGCGGCGCACTGGCGGTGGTGATGACGCTCGTCTACGCGCTGGCCTTCTTCTTTGCCGCGGGAGAGGAGATTTCCTGGGGCTACCGGCTGTTCGACTGGGATGCGTCAGAGTTCTTTCGCGAGAACAACGCGCAGGGCGAGACCAATATCCACAACCTCGTGGTCGGGGACGTGAAGCTGGTCAAGACGGTGTTCGGCGGCGGGCTGTCGCTGGTGATCCTGCTCTACCTGCTGGTGCTGCCCCTGATCTATGCGCGCGTGGGCGCTGTGGCGCGGATCGCGGACCGGCTGGCGATCCCGGTGGCCGACACGCGGCACATGATCCTCGCTCTGGCGGCGACACTGGTGATCGCGGCGGTGCAGATGATGACCAAGTGGGAAAGCTACGAGTTCGTGTTCAGTCTGCTGACGGTGTCGATCTTCCTGCGGCCGCGCAATGCCGACAAGGTGACGTAGGGGCCAGGCTGGTCATTCCACCACGCGCACGCTGTCGCGGGCGCGCGCCAGCGCGGCCCGCCGGTCGCCGTGCAGACGCGAGACGAGAACGCCTTGCGCAGCCTCTTCCAACAGGTCGAGCGCGTCGAGCGCGGCCTCGATATTGGCGGCGTTCCTTGGCAGGCGGGGGCGCTGGCCCATGTTGTAACGGCTGCCTCCCTCGGGCTCGGGGCGGGCCAGACCGAAATGGTCGGCCACTGCGGGCAGCGCGCCTTGGGCCTCGATATTCACGGCCATGAAATCGCGCCGGCCCTCGAAATGCGTGAGCATCCGGGCGAACCAGTCGGCGCGGCGGTGCGCCTCGTTGACGAAGTTCTGCACGCTGAACACCTTCTGGTGATGCGCGGCGATGCTTACCAGATAGGGGCGCAGCGGGCGGAAATTGAGGATGAACCGGGCGTTGGGATAGGTCCGGTCATAGGCCGCCACCGGGCGCACCTGTCCGAAATCGGAAAACGCGTCAAAGCGCCCGGTCTGCCAGTCCTTCGAGTCGTGAAAGCTGCGTAGCCCGTTGGCCTCGAACAGCTTGTGCAGCGAGGTGGTGCCGCAGCGCGGATGGCCGATGACGAAATACTTGACCGCCTTCCGGTCTCCCTTGGGTGTGACGAGGAAGTGCAACCGCATCCGCGTGCGGATAACGGCGAAGGCCACGTCGTTGAGATCGGTGGTGCGGCGGGTCCCGGTCATCAGATGATCTCGTCCTCGTCGAACAGTGCACCAGCGTCGAGATGGGCGCTGATGCCCTCGGCGGCGGCTTCGGCGCGGGCCGTTTCGGCGACGTGAAAAAGCGCATCGCCCTCGTAGACAACGGGCATGTTGGTGCGCCCGATGAGGATGCCGGTCTGGTCGCTGACGACCTCGCTCTCGACATCGCCGAAGGCGTTGGCCACTGCGCCCAGCACCGTGCCCGGTGCCACCGCGTCGCCCAGCCCCACGAAGCCGCGAAAGAGCCCGCCGCGCGGTGCGCGGTACCACGAGGAACTGCGCGCGCGCACGGGCCGCGCCGTGGCCCGCGGCACGCCCTTGGCCGCGATCATGCCCAGCCGGCGCATCACCCGCAGCGTCCCCGCCATCCCGGCGCGCGCCGCCGCCTCGTCGAAGCGCAGCCCCTCGCCGCCCTCGTAGAGCAGCACGTCGACGCCCGCCTCCTCTGCGGCCATGCGCAGCGAGCCGTCGCGCAGGCTCGACTCCATCATCACCGGCGCGCCGAAGGCGGCACCCAGATCGGCGAGCCGGTCGTTGTCGGGGGTGAGGCGGATCTGCGGCAGGTTGGAGCGGTGGATCGCCGCCGAGTGCAGGTCGATCCCCACGTCAGAGCGGCGCACGACCTCCTCCATGAAGATATGCGCCAGTTGTGAGGCCATCGAGCCCGCCGACAGGCCGGGAAAGACGCGGTTGAGATCGCGCCGGTCGGGCAGGTAGCGCGAATGGTTCAGAAATCCGAAGGTGTTGACGATGGGTACCGCCAGCAGCGTGCCTGCCATCGACCGCAGCGGCGCGGCGCGCAGCAGACGGCGCACGATCTCGACCCCGATCACCTCGTCGCCGTGGATCGCCGCCGAGACGAACAGCACCGGCCCCTTGCGCCGTCCGTGGATCACCTCGACCGAGAGGTGCACGGGCGTGTGGTTGGACAGCTGGCTTACCGGGATATCGACGCGGGCACGGGTGCCGGGCGCGACCGTCGCGCCGCCGATCTCGAAATGTTTGCGCCGCGCCATGTACCGCCTCGTTGCCGTGCCTGGGTCTGCCGACGCTTAGGCAATCGCGGCGCGGCTGTCCATGCCGGGGGCGAATTTGGCCCACGGCGAACGGTCGCGGATCAGGCGCTGACCCGGCTTGATCCCGCCCCCCGGTGCCGCTAAGCCGGGCCATGCCCGCGCCCCTGCCCGCCCGATGCCCCGTCTGCCGCGCGCCTGCCCCGGCGGAATTCGGCGTGTTCGGGGGTAAGAGATACTGGCGCTGCGAGGCCTGCAGGGCGCGGGGGCTGGCCCCCGCCCATTACCCGGATGCCGCCACCGAGCGCGCCGAATACGACCGGCACGACAACCGCATCGACGATCCCGGCTACCGCCGCTTCCTCGACCGGCTAGCGGCCCCGCTGCTTTCCCGGCTCGCACAAGGTGCGCGCGGGCTCGATTACGGCTGCGGTCCCGGCCCGGCACTGGCCGCGATGCTTCGCGAGGCGGGGCAAGATGTGACGCTTTACGATCCGTTCTATTTCCCCGATCCCGCACCGCTTTGCGACACCTACGATTTCATCACCTGCACCGAGGTGGCCGAGCATTTCCACCGCCCGGCAGAGGAATTCGACCGGCTGGGCACGCTGCTGCGCCCGGGCGGATTGCTGGCGGTGATGACCTGTTTCCAGACCGATGATGCGCGGTTCGCGGGCTGGCATTACCGCAATGACCCCACTCATGTCGTGTTCTACCGTGCCGGGACATTCGCCGCGCTCGCCGCCGCGCGCGGCTGGTCCTGCGAGATACCGCGCAAGGACGTGGCGCTCCTGCGGGTGCCGGGGTCATGACCACGGCGCTGCACGAGGACCGGCTTGCCGCCGTTGCGCAGGCGGTGGCGCAGACCGGCGCGCGCACCGTGCTCGACCTGGGCTGCGGTGAGGGTGATCTCGTGCTGAGGCTATCGGAAATACCGGGCATCGACCGCATAACCGGCATCGAGATCGACGCCGACCGGCTGCGGCGCGCGCAGGCGCGGCTGGCCGAGGCCCCGCCACAGGACGCGCGGGTGCAACTGGCCTGCTCCTCGCTCACGCGGGCGCATCCCAATCTCGCGGGCTACGATTGCGCCTGCCTTGTCGAGGTGATCGAGCACCTGCCACAAGCCGATATCAACCGGCTGGAGCGCGCGGTCTTTGCCGGGATGCGGCCCGGTCATGTCATCGTCACCACCCCCAATGCCGAGTACAACTCCGTCCTCGGTGTGCCTCCGCACCGCTTTCGCCACGCCGATCACCATTTCGAATGGGACCGCGCGCGCTTTGCCCGCTGGGGGCGGGGGGTGGCAGAGCGCAGCGGTTATGCGGTGGCGTTTCGCGACATCTGCGGCGCACATCCCACGCTCGGGGGGCCAAGCCAGATGGCGGTTTTCAGGCACCGTAGCGGGCGATGAAATTGCGCAGGATGCGCTCGGGCGCGGTCACGTCCGCCGCGCGGCACATGGCGATCAGGTCATCCGCCGTCTCGGGCGCGAAATAGCCCTTGTGGCGGTAGATGCGGATACGCGTCTCGAAGCCTGCCGCGTCGGCCTCGGGGTGGAACTGCGTGGCATAGACGTTGTGTCCGTGGCGCACCATCTGGAAGGGACAGGTGGGCGAGGACACGAGGTGGGTGCAGCCCACGGGCAGATCCTGCAACGCCTCCTTGTGGCCGACGAAGGCGGTGAATCGGTCGGGCACCCCGGCGAGCAACGGGTCATCGGCACCGTCTTCGGTGAGGGTGCAGCCGGCGGTGCCCACGGGCTCGCCATGGGCGCGCTTGCTGACATCGCCGCCGAGATGCTTGCAGAGGATGCCGATACCGTAGCAGCAGCCGAGAAACGGTGTGTCGGTGGCGATGATCCCGGGCATGAGCGACAGGACCTGATCCTCGATGCGCGCCTCAACGGGGGATTTGTCCTCGACCGCG
>Ga0209942_1001645_pt1 | contig 11918 bp, 11 predicted proteins | sample SalPonR1_A_D2_MG_FD_185695 | JGI IMG/M metagenome (GOLD analysis project Ga0209942, IMG submission 185695) | Salt pond soil microbial communities from South San Francisco under conditions of wetland restoration - Salt Pond MetaG R1_A_D2_MG... ... | reverse complement strand
CGCCTAAGACCGGCCATCGTGCCCAAAGTCCCGGCTCAAAAGCCGTGATGTGACGCGCCATATCGCTTCTACCCCTCACGCATAAGAGTGAACGAGATGCCCATTGAGGTCGGCTCGTCGGTCGAAAAATGAGATATATAAAGTAGGTTTTGTCAAGGCCACCCAAAACACTTTAGCCCTGAAAGAGCGACAAGAAAAGGCTAGTTTGCGCCGGCATTTTTTAAGGTGTCGTGACTACAGCTCTCGAATGTATTACGTGTTTTGTTTCTACAAAGATGTCGCCGCTCCGCAGATTTTTTATAATAATATCATTCCTTCGGGGTTCGGAATTCGGCTGCTTTAATGCCTTCGTCCGCTTAAATTCGTATTCCGGGCGGTCCGCCAGCTATTCTGGAGCCTATTCGTGCCACATTTATAATAGGGAGTCAGTGTTTTTCGGACTCTGTTACTCGTATGGGTCAGCATGCCCTGTATTTATCGACCCTTATTCTATTATCCTCTTTCTACTTTTCAATATTCGGCTATCTAACCTTATTTTATAATTATAGTGGATGGTTGAAACATCCTATTAAACGGATAAAAACATTAAGTAGATGGCACAGATAACAATATAAGTGGCCCCATAAAAGGTATAAGGTAAAATAAAATTTCTTTTCTTTGTTAAAACGAAATAATAAGTAAAAGTTTTGACAGTGATGAATGTTTTTATCAGTAGGATACCATTCAGGAAAAGAGTGTATATCTAAATTCTAGAAATTTAACTCTTTCTTTGGAAGTGACAAATTAGGGTAATGAAAGATAATAAAGGACATAGGTTTAATATAGCATTGACGGCTAAAACAGTCTCCTTTGTAGTCTTAGGACTCATGTTATTAATTGTGCATTTCAATGCTCCGAATATTTTATTTTATAACGATTTAGGTTTTTGCATTCATAAAAAGGCGTTAGGAGTTGAATGTCCAGGTTGTGGAATGACACGGGCAATTCACTTCTTCTTGCATTTTGAATTTTCAAAAGCAGCTCATTTTAACCTTGCCGTTTTTGGTTTCTTTTCATTTCTAATAAGTCAGACCGCCTACCAATTTACACACAGCCCAAAGCTAAAGGTCATAAAGATAGTATCGTTATACCTGTTTTTGGCATTGCTAACATTTGTATATGTATCAAGAATTGTCGGACAATTCAATTAGTAATGGAAATAATATCAGTCATAATTTGGGTAGTTTTAATCTTAGTAGTTCGGGGTATGATTAACAAGTCATTCACATCCCAAAAAAGACTACATCCCAAATCAACTGACTTTGACAAGGACCTGTATGACGAACTCCAACACATCTACCACTTAAAAGAAAAACAAGGCATAGTCGAATTGACTTCAGACCGGTTTGTTGACTTAATAGCCGATGGGAAGCTACAAGTGTCCTCATCATATACAGGTAACACTACTACCTTGACAATTGACTACGTTAGAAAAATGAAATTCTCAGGCTTGCTTTTCGTGGTGGTTGGACTATTATTCTGTTATGTAGGCGTAATCGTTCCAATATTAATTGTACAGGAAACCAAAAAGAAAGCATTTAAAGAAATTGACAAAATATACGAAATATCTAAAGGACTTTAATCAAACAAATTTTAACCAACAAACTCAACAACTATGTTTAAAGGAAGCGCGTCGTCAAGATTCACAACTTCAAAGCCACAAGATGCGGTTTTCAAGGAAGTAGAAAAATCACTAGAGGTTTTAGGAAATGTAACAGTTTCGTCCTCAGGAACAATTTCAATATCTACTGGGAAATTCACCGGCTTTGGATACAAAGTTGAATTTGATGGGAGAATAATTAAAAGGGATGAAACGTATATGGTGGATATAGACTTTGCAGCAATACCCGATATTATTGCCTGGATAATTGCAATCTGTATATTCCCTATTGGTCTAGCCATTTTCATTCTTCCATACAATGCAAAAGGCGAAATGCAAAGAAAAACCGATAGAGCAATTGATGACTTAAAATACGGTTTAGAAAAAAAATAAACTGCACCAAAACAGGGATAGATAATATTTGATACCAATAAGAATAGTTTTGTGTGGAGTCTAGAAACCACTAAAAAAACGGGGCGAATTCCAAAAGCCTATGAGTAGGAACATAATTCACTTTAACAAGATAAAAGACATGGAAAATTCCGCAAATAAAGTATCTGTAAGAACGGGCGATTGGGTTTTAACCTTTTTAATTGCGTCAATCCCAATTGTGGGTTTCGTAATGTTATTTGTTTGGGCTTTTAGTGGTAATACAAACGAAAGTAAAGCAAACTGGGCAAAGGCGGCATTAATATGGCTTGCGATAATAACAGTTATATATATTATTATTGGAGTTGTTTTTGGAGCTACAATTTTATCAGCTTTCAATTAAAACCAACTCATAACAGAACACTTGCGTATAGGGCGTGTGCATTGGTTTGTCAAACGTTAGTTCTTCAATCAATTTTTTTGGTAGTTTTCTGGGTAGGTTCTCTTTTATGCCATAGAAATATTAAAAGGCTTATTATGTTCGGGGTGCGTTTATGTGGGTTTCAAACACCATAATATAGGAACAGAACCACTTCTGGGCATTGGTAGTTTGAGTGCTTCCAATTTGATCTATGCTTCAGCATTTGAAGCTGCCTGGATGTTTGCTTGGGGCTTGGGATTTTTTGGAGACTTCAACTTTAGGAAGTATTATTCCATGATACCAGACCTTCTGATGATTTTATTTATAGAAATTCCCCTTCTCAGTAAATGGTCTGGTATTTTACTGCTTTTAAAGTAGACTCTTTACGTGCATTTTTTCTTCTGGCTAAATAGTCAAAAGCCGCCCAATTCTAAATAATACCTACAAATGTGGAATTGCTACCACTGACAAAGCTTTCTATCGCAGGCCAAAAAAGTTGCTTTACTTTTAAGTCATCTTATCGATTGATAACCAACCTCATTCAGATGAAAAGTAAGTTTATTCTACTTATTGCCGCTATTTCTCTGCTGCTTGTTTCCTGCAGATCATCCAAATTACACACAGTCGATACTGAGGCGCGAAAATATGAACTGCATGCTCAAAACACGGCCTTATTGACACGACCTCTCGTCGCAGACCTTGAAGTAGAGCAAGAGCGAAAAGAAATTGAATACTCTGGTCCCGTATATCTTTCCGAACGAGACCTACAGGATAATGCAACAGCTAAATTTTTAAAAACACACGACTGTGATTATATAGCTGACCCTTCTTTTGAGATTTCGAAAAAAGTGCGAAACAATTTTACGAAAGAGATTAAGGTAAATTTGAGTGGTTTTCCTGTTTCTTATTCCAAGATATATCAGGTGGATACACTGCCGGAGTCCATCAGCCAATATTCAGATGTGAATAATGGAGCAGAGCGAATCACTTATATCAACTCTATCGATAAAGAGCAAGTCGTATGGGGCATTGAGGGAAGGTATGGTGAGTATCTGGGTGCTCAGATCGATTTTCCTCTCGCAGAATTCACTAGGTACTATTTTTCTTTCGAAAAGATGGACGAGCCGTGGAATTTCTCCGCCGACGTTTTTGAAGATCGAGCCTCTGATCCATACACTGGAATGGGGAATGGCCTCAATTATTTTACCCTATCTACCGGAATTTTCAATGAAAGCCCGGTCGCGGAGTACTTAAAACTAAGGTATGGTGCCGGACTAAATGGGACGGTATACAATCTCAATGAGGACTTCGTGGCCGGTAATCAGATCAATTTTGACAAGATATACAATGTGGGGTTCCGGCTGCTAGCAGGAGTTGAAGTTCCTTTATTTAGGAACTTTTCTTTCATAGGACAAGCGCACTATAATATAGATGCACTCAATATAGTGTTCACCGATGACCCCGGAGCCGTGCCAAATGCCGCCTTGAGCGTCGAAGAAATAGATATTAGCAAAACGCCCGACCCGCCTATATATCTTGGCGCGGGCATTAGAATCGTTTTTTAACAAAAAGAAGAGTCAAGACTTGATGAATAGAACGAGAAACCAAGTCCTTTTCAGGCTGCCTTTACCACTTTTAGTGGTGTGTCTTGGATTATTTTCCTGTGGAGACCTAAATGTGGGATCAGGTGGTGGTGATTTTTTTGCGCCCTCGGTAAATACTGATGAAATAGTTAAAATCGGAGCTGATTTTGTCACGGTAGCAGGTGAAGTAACCTACGATGGTGAAGACGATGTGACCGAAAGAGGTTTTTTACTCTCATTTCAAAATGAACCCACGGAAGATAATGGAACGAAAATAATCGAAGGTGAGGGTGAAGGTGATTTTGAAAGCACAATTACTAACCTTGAAATGAACACTACTTACTATGTTAGAGCTTATGCAGAAAACAATGTGGGAAGAGGATTCGGCGAAGAGTTGGAATTCACAACCGATGAGATAGCACAAAATCAACCGCCCATCGTTCGAACTGTAAAAATAGATCAGCTCGCCTCACGCTCTGCCCGCGCTGAAGGAGAAGTTGTTTCGAATGGAGGGGCAGAAATTACAAATCGCGGGTTTGTCTGGGACAACTCACCGAATCCTTCTATTTCGTCATCTATGCAAGTACAGGCGGAGCAAGGAGCGGGAATCTTCAACACTAACATAGGAGGTCTGAAACCTTCGTCGACCTACTACATCAAAGCCTACGCAACAAATGAAGTGGGTACAGCCTACGGGGAGGAATTGAGCTTTACCACCCTGGACGATGTAGGGCTGCCCAGCCTTTTAACTCGTGAAATCATGCAAATTACTACAGAATCCGCGACCAGTGGTGGCCAAATTACCGACGACGGAGGCAGTGAGATTATGGATAAAGGAGTGGTTTTTGATACCTCCCCGCAACCCAATGTAGACAACGCCCGGCTTAGTTCTAGTGGAGCCGGTAATGAATCCTTTGAAAGCAGCCTGTTCAATTTGGATGCGGAAACAATCTATTACGTTCGCGCTTATGCTTCCAATGCAGCGGGAACGGCCTATGGAGATGAGTTGAGTTTCACTACCCTTTCGGAAGACTCGGGCAGCCTTCCCACCGTAGAAACCGCGGATGTTATTGCTATTACGGACACGAGCGCTATTTGTGGAGGCAATGTAACAAATGATGGCAGTCTGCAAGTTACAGCTAGAGGTGTAGTTTGGAGCCTTAACCCTCAACCAGAAGTAGGATCAGGCAACTCTACAACAGACGGGGCAGGAAGAGGATCATTCGTTTCTGTAATAGCGGGTCTTTTTCCGTCTACTCAATATTATATCAGAGCCTATGCTACCAATTCTGAGGGAACAGCCTATGGGCCGCAGCTGACCTTTACCACTAAAAATAATTGATGAATCTTACGAAAAGCTATAAAATGAAATCTTTATACGCTCTCTACATTTCGGGTCTGATGTTGTTTTCACTATCTCTTTCCGCTCAGGAAACCACCTTGCCTGCCGGAGGGGATATGGGTAGCAATGCCGCCTCGGCAAGCTATAGTATCGGCCAGGTTTTTTTCACACCCATTGTTGGCAGTTCTTCCCAAAGGGCACTGCAAGGAGTTCAACAACCCTATGAATGGTTCGAAATAGAAACCTCCTTGCCACAAGCTCGGGCGGGGGTTTCCATTCGGCTATTTCCCAATCCTTCCACCGATTGGGTATATGCAGAACAAACAGAGGGTCATAATAAAAACTATCGAGCACTGCTCTACGACGGGCTGGGCAAAATCATTAAAGAACTAAAAATTCAATCTCAGCAAGAGGTTATTTCTGTGGGGCAGTTGCCGGAGGGGCTCTATTATTTGAAAGTCATAGATGAAGCGTCTCCTTCTCAGTTTCAAACTTTCAAAATCGTGAAAAAGTAAAATTATGAAACAGATATTTTTTCTATCCGCAATTCTTTTTATCGGGCTCCTTCTTCAGGCACAAGTTCCGCAAAAATTCAGTTATCAAGCGGTCATTCGAGATGCGAACCAAGAGTTATTGCAAAATCGGAACATAAATATTCAGGTGAGCCTGTTTTCTGCTGGCAGCGCAGGAAATCCAGAGTTTATCGAACAGCACTCGCTCAGTTCAAATGTCAATGGCCTGGTCACATTCGTGATAGGAGATGGCGAGCAAGTGCGAGGTAGTATTCAAGACCTCAGTTGGTCAGAAGGTCCTTACTTCATCCGCATTGATAAAGACATCAATGGGGATGGAAGTTACGATATTTCCGGGATCAATGAGTTACTCAGTGTACCTTTTGCCTTGTTTTCACAAAATAGTGCCACACCGGGACCGCCAGGGCCACAGGGCCCGCCCGGACCGCCGGGTGCAGATGGCACCAGTGTCACCATTCTGGGGGCCTTAGGCAATCCGTCGGATTTGCCCTCCTCGGGCGATGCCGGAGATGCCTGGCTCATCGATAATGAATTGTGGGTCTGGACGGGCAGTGATTGGGAAAATGTAGGCAGCATTGTCGGTCCGGAAGGACCAGAAGGACCCCAAGGTCCTCAAGGACCGGAGGGCCCACCGGGTATAGCCGGACCACAGGGACCTGAAGGGCCAGAGGGCCCCAGAGGACCCAGAGGGTTTGAAGGGCCGGAGGGACCCAACGGACCACCCGGCCCAACGGGTCCGCAGGGCCCCGCAGGACCTCAAGGACCTCCCGGTGTGGCCGGACCAGAGGGACCGCAAGGCCCACAAGGACCGGAAGGGCCGGAGGGACCGGAAGGGCCGGAGGGACCGGAAGGTCCTCCGGGTGACGAGTTTTGGGTGGAGACCGGGATATTCGATGATGATATTAAATATAACCCTAACAATGGTGTGTGGGTAGGTATTGGGGTAGATAATCCAACGGAAAGATTACATGTTAATGGAGTCATTCGATCAGATGACCGTCTAAATGTCGCTGTTGATGGCAATACAAGATCGCAAGTTTGGAAAAATGTTTCCGATGTCGGATTCATCCAAACTCTAGGATTGAATGGCAATAGAAATGCAGCAATGAATTCATTGAATGGATTTCCCGATCACGGATATTTTGCTGTTTATGATGATACGGATGATAAAGCTGGAATGTACGTCAACGGAACCGGCGAGGGCATCGTCTATGGCGACATTAAAAACTTTCGAATGGAACACCCCGAGGAGAAGGATAAAGAGATATGGTATGCTTCCCTCGAAGGACCGGAAGCGGGTGCCTATGAACGCGGAAGCGCGACACTTCAGGAAGGAGAGACCTTTGTGCCTTACTCTGAGCACTTTCAGTGGGTCATCAATCCGGAGACCGTGACGATTGTGCTGACTCCGCACAGCACGAATACCTACGGCTTAGCTGTAGTGAAAAAAGAAAAAGAAGGCTTTGTCGTACGCGAACTGATGAATGGGAATGGCGATTTTAGTTTTGATTATGAAGTAAAAGGAGTTCGCGCGGGCTACGAGGACTACGAGGTGATTCGCGACGAATCCAGCGCTCGCCCGGCAGACACCCCGAATGAAGAAACGGAGCGAAAAAAGAAATAAGTAGAGCGGTAGCAAATTCTTAGCCCACGGTCTGGCCGTGGGCTATACTCACGTATGTGGAAAAGTTCTCTTGATTTCATTTTTCATACAAAAATCTTTATTCACTCCCCTCCCCCTCCATCCCTAAAGCCTAAAAAATATCGATGGAGGTTAAAGAGCCAGGAATCAATGAAAATCAGAAACCGCTATGCTAAAATCTTTCTCATAATCCCTTATCTTTAGTAAAAACCCCAACAGCTTGACCCCTCTTCCCTACATCGCTGCTTGCTTCCACCGCGAACGATCGCGCTGCAATAGTGTAGGGATATGGGGTAAGTCACATTTTCGATGGCTGGTAATAGGCTTGGCCCTCTTCGTCTTATTCCTGGACCTTTCGCCGCTCCGCGGACAGCATTTCAAACCCACTTTCCGGCAGTTTACGATGGAGGATGGAATTCCTCAAAGCCAAATCCGCAGCATCAATCGAGGCCCGGAGGGCTTATTTTGGATCTCTACACAGTCGGGATTGACCGTTTTCGATGGTCAACAGTTTTATACTCAGCTGCTCGATGACCTGAGAGGACTTTATCTGGTCAATGCGATCAAAACAGAAAATCGGCTTTTTCTCAATACCTTAGGGGAGGTCCTAATTTATGGCGACTCCTTATATTCACCCAAGTCTAAAGCCAAGTTTGTTGGGAATAAAGACTTGTTGGGTTGTCCAGATAGCAATTTATGCTTTGTCCTGAACCATCCCCCAGAGAGTGAAGCAGAGTTGCTTTATTTGGATGGCGATAGCTTGAAAGATGTAGCGATGCTAAACCCCAAACTCGCCCAACATACAGTCCAATCTTCGTATACATATCCAGAAATAAATAAAAGTTATTTTATTACAAAAGCAGCTAATATTTTAGAGTATGATGCAAGCCAGAATAAGATATTCAGAGTCGACTCTTTACTACTGACGGGCTTTGATACTGTTTATGGCAATTGGAACCGGCCTTTCATCTCTGGCGTAATGGCTGATGGTTGCGAAGAAGTCTATTTTCTTTCACAGGAGCAAGCATCCTTGATCGCTATACGAAAAGAAGGGAAATCCAACTTTACCGCCCAGGGCAAGAGCCCGCCAAAGGTAATTTTCCACAAAAGGTGGGGTGAATTCGAACTATTCCAATTAAAAGATAGCATTTACCGAGCTTTTGATGCTCTACCAGCGCAAATGATTCGAAACCTTATTTGGGAAAAAAACGCGGCTTATGCTATATCAGATCGAGGCGTATTCGTTATTTATAATAACGGACTTGAGCAAAGTATGAAAGAGCGATGGACATACCCCTGGTCCATTATACCTTGGTCGGACTCGACCGTTTGTATAGGCACTTATCAGGATGGTTTATATATTTCGGATAGTGATGGTCAAACGGTTCAACAAATGACTTACCCTCCAATGAAATCAAATAGAGAAGCGAATAAATATATCGACAAACCCCCTGAAATTCTATCGAACACCTTAGCCACGCCTCGGTGGCAACTTTGGGGGAGCACCAATGGCTTTTTATCCTATGATCGGCACACTAAGAACCTACAATACCAGCCCCAGTCATTTGCCGTAGAGGCTTTCGGTTATGATGACAAAAGAGCAGAGATATTCACAGCGGATAAAACCCTCTGCCAACGAAACACAGAAGACCTCTCTATAAAGAACTGCAAACCCCTACCACAGGAAATTTTATTAAATAGTGTGGCTACGGATATGTTGGTGACCGACGCTGGTCATTATTGGGTGTCTGGGAGAGGAGGTGTAGTTCAATTAGGAAGGACAGACTCGTCAAAAATTTATACTAAAAATCGAGGAAATTTTCCCTTTAGAGCTGCGATCTCTTTGGTAGAAAATCCGCAGCACGGCCTTTGGGCCGGATGCTCGGATGGACTCGCCTACTTTGAGAATAACGAATGGCGTTCCGTTCGAAAGGATTGGATTCAAGGGAATATTAACCAATTACTAATATTGGATTCCGGACTTTCGGTAGCAGTCAGCCCCTTTTCAATTTATATTTTTGAAATACAGAAAGACAGCATCCAGCCCCTCTACACATACTCTAGGTACAATGGTTACGGACCAACAGAACCCTCAGAAAACGGGCTTTTTTATGAAGAAAACTCTCAGCGAGTTTGGATTCCTACTGTTGATGGGGTTTATCGATTAAACCTCTCAGGGGTTCCAAGGTCTAAAGTAAAGGCTCAACTTTCAGTTATAGGCATAAATGACCAACTGTGGGAATCAAGTCAAACCCATACTACTGTAATGGGAACCTTTGTTGAAGTTTCCCTCAGTATCGTAGACCCGCATAATCAAAAATGGCAGTATCGATATCAACTTAACGACGAAGAGATGAGTCCCCTGATCGATGATGCCACCTTCTTGATTAGTAACCTCCAACATGGGGAAAATAACATCATATTACAAGCTATCAGACCAGAACAACCTCAGCGATCTATTGACACTCAACTCGCAATCGTCACCCGCTTACCCGTACTCAATCAACCAGCCTTTGTATGGGGTCTCATCGCTTTTATTTTAGGGCTTCTGGCATTACTTTTTTCCGTAGTTGTACGGGACTATCGACGAAATAAACGTCTGCAGCGTCTAGAACTAGAATTTCAATTTAATCGGCTGAAAACCCTTGAAGCCTATTTTAACCCTCATTTTATTTTCAATACCCTTACAGCTATTCAGGATAATATCCTTCAACGCAATAAAGAAAGAGGGAATGAACTCATTATTAAGCTATCGCGCATTTTTCGCTATGCTTTAAAAATCGATCCAGCTTTCATTGAAAACGGAGCTCGAGGTAAGAAACTTGCTGGCGTACCTCTTTCTGAAGAACTTCAACTCATTCGCGATTACGTATTTCTCCAGCAGGCACAGCAACCGGACATTAAATATGAAGAACAGATTGACCCGGAGGCCCTGCATCAAGATATTCACATTCCCAAACTGCTCATTCAGCCTTTTGTCGAAAATATCTTTAAGCATGCCTTCCCTTATCGCGAAAATCAGGATAAAATCACCCTCCGTGTAAAGTTGAACAATAGTCGCTTATCTATTACTCTGCTGGACAATGGGCGTGGCCAACAGCCTAATGATCTACAAACAGAACGCCAGTCTTTGGGCAAAAAGCTTGCCCACGAGCGCATGAGAATACTCCAAAATATGGGGATCCAAAACAAAATTTTCATCACGCATGATGCTCATGGCACGCGCGTCAAAATCCACATAGATTATGAAAGCTATTGCCATAGAAGATAATCCCTCTGCCGTTAGCGTACTTACGTCCTACTTGGAAGATTATCCCCAACCTATTGATTTTCTGGGGCACGCTACCACGGTAACGGACGGTTTGGACCTCATACATCAGACTGAGCCCGACCTGATATTTCTCGATATTCACCTGGGTGAGCACGAAGTTTTTTCCCTCTTTAATAAATGGCAGCCCCAAGCTCAAGTGCATATTATTTTTATAACCGCGTATATAGAGTCTGATTACATTTTGCGCGCTCTTCGCCAGTCCGCCGTGGATTATCTCGTAAAGCCGCTTGATCGGGAAGAGTTCTTTGCCGCACTCGATAAAGTGTTTGAACATGAATCTAAACAAAAACTTACTGATCGCCTGGCCTCACTCGAGCAGGCGCTGGCTGACATCCGACGCAAAAATGTAAATAATATCAAAATCCCCTTCTATTGCCTCAATGGCTCCATCGAATACGAAGCCTTGTATAATTGGGTGCGCATATACACTGAAGACGGGATTACTCGAGCGCACTTTCTTGATGGTAAGATACGAGCGACCAACAGAACCCTCAAAGAAATGGAAGATATGCTCTGCACAGACTACCCCTTTCACCGCATCTCCATGCAAACCATCGTCAACCTACATCACATCGAGCAGTATCAACCCAAACATCGCCGACTTATGTTATCTAATGGAGACCAAGAGCAGGTGTCTCGCCGCCGCGTCAGCGACCTTCTCGACGAGATGAAGTAGATCTAAAATGAGAATTCTTTTTTGGGCCAGCCCCACCCTCGGTCGCTGCGCTCCTCGGGCCGGGTCGGGCTATCCGTTTGTAGGTCCAGACCGCCCGCGCAGCATCCATACGGATACCCGATCCGTCTTTCTATCCCCCCTCTTGTATTACCCGCCTCAAAACGAACTCAATAAAAAGCCTTAATTTTAGGCTCCGAAGGGAAGCAAAAAGGGTGGCAGAACTTCGGTTTATTCAAAGTTCGGGAGTATTATCCCTCAAGTCATCTTAAATCCATGCATCGACGAAATCCAGGAAGAAACCGCAATTTGAATCCGATCCAAAAATGGATTGGCCCCATAGCACTGATTGTCAGTATTACACTTTTGGTAATTTGGCTTACCG
>Ga0209942_1001640_pt1 | contig 11932 bp, 10 predicted proteins | sample SalPonR1_A_D2_MG_FD_185695 | JGI IMG/M metagenome (GOLD analysis project Ga0209942, IMG submission 185695) | Salt pond soil microbial communities from South San Francisco under conditions of wetland restoration - Salt Pond MetaG R1_A_D2_MG... ... | reverse complement strand
CTACAAGCAAATCATAGGAACAAATAAATTAGTTTACATTGATGAAGCTCAAAAAATACCTGATATTGGCTTAAAACTTAAATTAATGATTGATGAAATTCCTGAATTAAAAATAATTACAGGATTTTCTAAAGCAAAACTTCCTATTCCCGATTTCAAAAACACAATGGGAGGAATATTAGTAAATATTTATAGAAAAAAGAACAATTCTAATGAGGGAGTAAATGAGGGAGTAAACGAGTTATTTGATCTAATAAAATCACATCCCGGCAAAAGAACACCATTTTTTGCCGATAAACTTTCAACCTCTGTAAAAAATATTGAAAGATGGATACAGATTTTGAAAAAGACTGACAAAATTGAGTTTATTGGTTCTTCTAAAAAGGGGGGCTATTATGCGAAATAGTGTATTGCAACGCCCCGAAGCACAGGATGCCGGAACCATTATATTAACCGGCTTCGAACCCGAAATTGTACTCAGCTCAGTACGGACGGTAATCAATGAATATAATGAGCTCACAGCTCGAAACTCACAGCTCGAAACCTGTCTGCCGAACAGGCAGGCTCATAGCCAACAGCTCACAGCTCCAAACGAATATAACATTACCAACACCTCCTGGCGTGTACTCAAGCTTATTTTAGGCAATGCAGCATTAAGCAACAAATGGTGGGGAATTAACAAGTAAAAAGTAACTGTCACTCTGAGCCTGTCGAAGAGTGTATAGTAAAATATTTAATTTTGAAAAACTACATGTTAAATTTAATAGGACGAGACAAAGAATTATTTACCGAAGATGTAAACCAACACGAAAAGGAACTCACACAAATCGTTTCCAGTTCGCGGTTTTTGGTCATTGGTGGTGCCGGTTCTATCGGGCAGGCCGTTACCAAAGAGATTTTTAAACGAAATCCGAAAAAACTGCATGTGGTTGATATTTCTGAAAACAACATGGTAGAACTGGTACGTGATATTCGTAGCTCGTTAGGTTATATCGATGGTGATTTTAAAACCTTTGCTTTGGATGTTGGATCGGTTGAGTACGATGCATTTATTGAGTACGATGGAAAATATGATTATGTATTAAATCTTTCTGCATTAAAACATGTGCGCAGCGAAAAAGACCCGTTTACCTTAATGCGTATGATTAATGTGAATATTTTCAATACCGAAAAAACCATACAACAATCCATTGCCAAAGGAGTAAAAAAATATTTTTGTGTATCAACCGACAAAGCAGCCAACCCGGTAAATATGATGGGCGCTTCGAAACGAATTATGGAAATGTTTGCTAACCGTTTGAGCCAACATATTGATATTTCCATGGCCCGCTTTGCCAACGTGGCATTTTCCGATGGCTCGTTGTTGCATGGTTTCGACCAGCGCATAAAAAAACAACAACCCATTGTTGCTCCTAATGATGTGCGACGCTATTTTGTAATCCCCAAAGAATCGGGCGAACTGTGTTTAATGTCCTGCATTTTTGGCGAAAACAGGGATATCTTTTTTCCAAAATTAAGTGAAGAATTGCATTTAATTACTTTCGCCGAAATTGCTGAAAAATATGTAAGAAATCTGGGTTATGAGCCATACCTTTGCCAAAGCGAAGATGAAGCACGCCAAAAAGTAAAAGAATTGCCACAGCAAAAAAAATGGCCATGCTTTTTTAGTACAAGCAATACCACCGGCGAAAAAGATTTTGAAGAATTTTTTACCGAGGATGAAGTACTCGACCTGAATACCTTTAAAAATTTGGGTATTATAAAAAATGAACGCTCATTTAATGATGATAAGCTGGAGCATTTTACCGCTACCATCCAGAAAATGAAAAAAGAAAGAGAATGGGAGAAAGCCGAAATCGTAAGTTTGTTTAGGGAAATGCTTCCCAATTTTGATTATGAGGATAAAGGAAAATACTTAGATGCTAAAATGTAATGGAAAAATTTGATAAAATTATTCATTTTATAAGAGAGATATATAAAGAACCGAAAGACTTTATTCCTTTACATGCACCTGTATTCAGGGGAAATGAGAAGAAATACATAAATGATTGCATTGATTCTACATTTGTTTCAAGTGTAGGAAAATATGTCGACCGTTTTGAAGAAATGGTTGCTGATTATACGGGTGCAAAAAGAGCCATTGTAACCGTTAATGGAACTAATGCACTGCACCTTACTTTGCTTACAGTAGGCGTAAAGCAAAATACCGAAGTCATAACCCAGCCATTAACCTTTATTGCCACTGCTAACGCCATATCGTATGCAGGAGCGAAACCCGTTTTCATCGATGTAGATAAAGACACCTTAGGTTTATCTCCCGAAAAACTCGAATACTGGCTAAAAAATAATACCAAAATTGACAAAGCTACAAGTAAACCAATCAACACATTAACCAATCGCCTAATCACCGCCTGTGTCCCCATGCACACTTTTGGACACCCATGCCGAATTGATGAAATAGTTGATTTATGTAATGAATACAATATTCCATTAGTTGAGGATGCAGCTGAAAGTTTAGGGAGTACCTATAAAGGAAAACACACAGGAACTTTTGGCAAACTTGGAATTTTAAGCTTTAATGGAAACAAAACGCTAACCACCGGCGGTGGCGGAATGATTTTAACCAATGATGAGGCCTTGGGAAACCACATTAAGCACCTTACAACTCAGGCCAAAGTAACGCATCCCTGGGAGTTTATACACGATGAGGTAGGCTACAATTACCGCATGCCCAACATCAATGCAGCTTTGGGTGTGGCGCAAATGGAACGCATTGAAGAGATTATTGAAAACAAACGCCAAACAGCGCAAAAATATCGCAGTTTTTTTGAAAAATTTGCAGATATTCAGTTTGTAGAGGAACCCACACAAGCAAAGTCGAACTTTTGGCTTAATGCCATACTTTTAAGCAACCGCAAAGAGCGTGATGAATTCCTTAAATACACCAACGAAAACGGCATCATGACACGCCCCGCATGGACATTAATGAATAAACTGAAAATGTTTAAAGATTGCATAACTGGCGATGTAGAAAATGCAATGTGGTTAGAAGATAGAGTTGTGAATATTCCAAGTAGTGCAATAACGATTGAAAATCATGAATAGTTCTGCAAAAAAAGCTGAAATAATTATTTATCAATCGGAAGATAAATCTACAATGTTGGACGTGCGCATTGAAGAAGAAACCGTTTGGTTAACACAATTGCAAATGGTTGAACTTTTCCAGGCAACAAAACAAAACATTAGTCTACATATCAATAATATTTTTAAAGAAGGAGAATTAAAGCCTGATTCAACTGTCAAGGAATACTTGACGGTTCAAACGGAAGGGAAAAGGCAGGTTAAGCGCAATATTAAAATATATAATCTTGATGTGATTATTTCAGTAGGTTACCGTGTTAAATCTAAGCGTGGAACTCAATTTCGTATTTGGGCCAACAAAATATTAAAAGACTACCTTTTAAGAGGTTATATATTGCATCAACGGATTGAAAAAATTGAGAATAAAATCATTGAACATGATCGTAAATTTGAAATGTTGATTAAGTCAGATTATACACCCAACGAGGGAATTTTTTATGATGGTCAGGTATTTGATGCCTATATTTTTGCTTCCCAGATTATTAAATCAGCAAAAAAATCAATTGTGCTCATAGATAATTACATAGATGAAACCGTTTTAACTTTATTATCCAAAAGAAAACAAGGAGTAAATGCATGTATTTATTCTGCTAACATTACAAAAAAATTAAAATTGGATATAGAAAAATTTAATGCTCAGTATCCCAAAATAGAAATTAAACCATTTAAGCAATCGCATGATCGTTTTTTGATTATTGATCATGAAACGGTTTATCATATTGGAGCTTCTCTAAAAGACCTTGGGAAAAAATGGTTTGCTTTTTCTAAAATCAATATCGATGCTTTAGAAATAATTAAAAAATTAGATGAGATATAATTGCTATAAAGAAAGTAAACGGTTATTTAGCTAGACTTTAATGAATATATTGGAAATGTTTAAAGATTGCATAAGTGGTGATTTAGAAAATGCAAAGTGGCTGGAAGATAGAATGGTGAATCTGCCGAGTAGTGTTTTATCCACTGATGAACTCAAATTGAGCACAAATAAACACAAATAGACTAAAATGAAACAACCCATAATACTCATAGGTGGCGGCGGACATTGCAAATCGTGTATTGATGTAATCGAGCAAGAAGGCCGTTTTGACGTAAAAGGTATTGTTGATTTACCTGAAAAGAAAGGCGAAAAAATTTTGGGTTATGAAATTTTTGCGAACGACGTTGATATTCTCGAGCTGGCCAAGACATATGATCATTTTTTTATAACTATGGGGCATTTAGGCTCACCCCAACGCAGAATTGAATTGTTTACACTGTTAAAAAAACTGGATAAAACCCTTCCCGTAATTGTTTCTCCAAATGCATATATATCCAAACATGCTAAAATAGATGAAGGAACCATCATCATGCATCACACTGTTATAAATGCCGGTTCTAAGATTGGGAAAAATTGCATTATAAATAACAAAGCACTTATAGAACATGATGCTACTATTGGCAACAATTGCCATATTTCAACAGGCGCAATTATTAATGGCGGAGTTCAGGTGGGAAACAACACATTTTATGGAAGCGGTGCTGTAAGCAAACAGTATATTATAATTCCAGAAAATTCATTTGTAAAAGCGAATAGCATAGTAAAATGAAAGAATCAATAAAAAAGAAAATTGAAGACATAAAAATAGATGGGTCCGAGTCTATTTTATCCGCGTTAAAAAAAATGGACCAAACTTATCGAAGGTTACTATTAGTTTTTGAAGGAGGAATATTTATAAATGTACTAAGCATAGGAGATATTCAACGCGCTATTATTCGTAATCAATCGTTAGAAACACCAGTTAGAGAAATTTTACGGCAAGAAACACGAATAGCACATACTGGACAAAGCTATTATGAAATAAAAAATTTAATGCTTAAATACAGAGCGGAATGTATGCCGGTTGTTAATGATAGTCAACAATTACAAGATGTATATTTTTGGGAAGATGTTTTTACGGAACAAGAAAAACCGGTTAAAACGGAACTGAACTTACCCGTTGTTATTATGGCAGGTGGCAGAGGAACCCGCATGAAACCTTTAACCAATGTAATCCCAAAACCGCTCATCCCCTTAGGAGAAAAAACCATTATCGAAGAAATTATGGACCGTTTTCTACCATATGAGTGCACGAATTTTTTTCTTTCGGTGAATTATAAAGCCGATACCATAAAGCACTATTTTAAACAAATAGAACATCCTTACAATATCTCTTATTTTCAAGAAGACAAACCCTTGGGTACTGCCGGCAGTTTACACTTATTAAAAAATGAGATAAACACTCCTTTTTTTGTTACCAATTGCGACATTATCATTGAAGAAGATTATGCAGAAATTTATAACTACCATAAAGAAAACCATAACGAACTAACCGTAGTAGCCGCCTTAAAACATTACCCAATACCTTACGGAACCATTGAAACAGGAGATAATGGGTTGTTAAAAAAATTAAGCGAAAAGCCTGAGTTAACCTTTAAAATAAATTCCGGCATGTATATTCTGGAACCGAATTTATTAAAAGAAATCCCTGAGGATAAATTTTTTCATATCACTCAATTGATTGAAAACATAATTAAAAGACATGGAAAGGTTGGTGTTTTTCCTGTAAGTAAAGGGAGTTGGAAAGATATTGGGAATTGGAATGAATATTTGCAAAAAATAAAATAACTATTCCTTAAAAATTATTATCAATAATTTTTTTTAATCATTTCTTTCCTAGTAAACTTAGAATTACACATAATAATATGCTTAGTCAAAAATTCGTGATTGATTTTGGGGCAAAATTGCTATTATATTTTATTACAGCAATTACTGGAATTGTTGTAGCTAGAATAGCTGGTCCCGAAGTTATCGGAACAATTGCTTATGGGATGTCATTTGTTTCCATGTTTGGATTTATTTTTGGTTTATTCGGAACATCACACGTAAAATTAATTTCAGAAGGTAAGAATAAACAAGATTGTATAAAGATATATTCGACTATAATATTCTTGTCTATTATTGTTTTTATTTTAGTTGTAATCGGATATTATTTATGTAAAAAATATCTTTTTAACGCACAATTCACACAAATAGACCAAACAGTTATTTTTATATCACTAGCAACAATTAGCGTACAGGGATTATATAAAATAGCCGAATTAACATTTGTAGGATTGACACAACAAGCAAAAGTGAATCTACCTAAAATATTAAGTGGAATTTTATATAATATAGGAAGACTTCTTGTTGTATTGTTAGGATACAAGGCAATAGCATTGGTTACTACTAATTTAATTTCATCTCTTCTTATTATACCATTTTATTTTTATTTATTAGGTAAAGACAATTTTAAAGGAAAATGGGATAACGAGCTGTTTTATAGATACATAAAAATTGGTTTCCCAATTTTAATTATAACAAGTACCAACTCTTTTATTATGTACTACGGAAAAATTATGCTAAAAGATTTTTCCTCAATGCAAGAGCTGGGATATTATGCCGGTGGTTATAGCTTAGCCGGTATGTTATTAATGTTAGGACGTACTGCTGGAACGCTATTTTTTCCTCTGTTTTCGAAAGCATATATAAATAATGATCTGTTGTATATTAGAACACAGATAAAGAAATTTGAACATTTTTTATTTGTTTTCATTATACCAATTATACTAGGATTATCTATTTTTTCTAATACAATTATTATTTTTCTTTTAGGAGATAAATACATCAATTCTGTGCCAATATTTTCAATATTAGTTTTTGTGTCATTTTTTATGATTTGGGGAATACCTTATAGTAATTTAATTAATGGGATAAATAAGTTTAAAATAAATGCAATATTTAATATAATTTATGCTATTTGTTTTATCGGTCTATTAAATCTATTTATAAGAGATACTGCGTTTAATTATGGAGCCATTGGGTTGGCTGTAAGTATGTTAGCGCTGAATATGATCCGGTTTTTAGGATGGTACATATATAGTAAGCGGAAAATTCAAATTAAACTCGATAATAATATCATTCTCATGCTTCTGTTTTACTTGGTAATATTAGTTTTCGGTATGGTTTTTTATAATTCATATTTAATAGAATTTTCAGTTCTAATTCGAATCCTATTATTTTTTACAATAATAATAATAATCTATACTTTATTATATTTATTTGGATTTATGAAAAAAAACGATGTTAAATTTATTTTTAAAATTGTTAATGTCAAATCGTTAATTATATATGTTAAAGAAGAATTGAAAAATAAAGAATAAAAAGAATTTTTGTTAGGAAGATTCTTAAATAACACTAAAAAATGAATTGCCATTGTTAAGACATTGATTCAATATTAACATTACTAATTTATAATTCATGAAAATAAAAGTTATATTATTAATGCATTTTCCTCCAAAACTAGATTTAACTAATTCTGGTTTCATTGAATTACCAAATGGAGAAAAAACCTGCTTTAATAATGACAAACAAAATTGGTTTTTTGCATTAGGGAATCAAATGATGAACCGATATGCTGATAAATTAGATGTTGAAATATGGCAACCCGAGCCCAAAACGAAAGAAATAATTTTAAGAAAATATAATAATGGTTTAATCCACAGACTCTTCCCTGCTTGCTATATCAACAAACTTACTATTACTGGAACAAAAAAGAAGTTGTTTTCTGATAAAATTTTAAGTGAGTTAAAAAAAGAATCAACAAGTAAAAATATTGTTTTACATTTTAGAGCAACCAGGGAGTATTTTACTTCTAAGATTGTAAATATATTTGATCGTAAAATTATTTATTTAGGTCAATTTTCTATAAATATAACTAATCGTTTTAATGTTAATGATTATTCATTGTTTAAGAAATATTACGTCATGTTTCGTGTTATTATCCCATATAAAAAATTTTTACTAAATGTTAATAACATAATTCCAGGGACTCAAAAAGATCTTAAAGCAGAACCCTTTTTTAATAAATTAAATATTTTTTATAGAGATAATTGTGCAAATTTTGGGCTTGATGTAGATTTTTGGGATAAAGATAAAGTAAATGTTCAAAAAGTAAAAAAAAATATGGGATTAGATAATTACAAGATATTGTTGGTTAGTTCAAGACTTGTAAAAGAAAAAAGAATAGTAGAAATAATTAATGCAATTAGCAAAATTAAAACCAAGATTAAATATAAATTAATTATTACGGGGAGTTTTAATACCATATATGGGGAAAAAATAAAAAATATTTCTGATGTGCTAATCCCCAACAGAGTTATATTTACTGGGTTTGTTTCCGAAATAAAATTACGCGATTTATTTGCTATTTCTGATTTGTTTATTTCAAACTCTATACTTGAGGCTGGTCCTTTTTCAGTTTACATAGCTTATTTAATGGAAGTACCAGTTTTGCAAACAAAAGTAGGCATTGGATATGAATTTGGAGATGAGCAGCATATTTCCTTCCTAATTTCATCAGAACAAAATAGAAATGAAAAAGAATTGCAAGCTTCATTGGAGAAATATTTCAATGGAGAGTTACCAAAAAATATAAATAGAAATAGTGCAATTAATTATTTTAATTGGGATACAATATCTCAATATTATTTTGATGTATATAATTCATTAATAAAAAGTAAAGAAAAGTAAATCTTCAATTGTAGCAAATTGTTTTTTATTCATTAGATTATAATTTCACTTTACAGATGCAAGATAGAAAGAAACATTTCACATTTTATTTGTTTTGGATTATTGTCATTTTCTATATGGATCCTGGAGGGTTCATGCATACTAATTTAACACCTCTATATAGGTCTATATTGAAATTTAGCCTATTATTTGCTGCCTGGGTTTGTTTTTTCTTACAAAGAAAATTTAATGATACTAATTTTTTCACTAATAAGTTTGTATTTAAGTATTTAGTGTTTCTTTTTTTTTGGTTTGCGTATTATTTTATCTGGTATTTTGGTTTTAATAATAATGAAACTTTTGATGGAATATTAACCATTCTTGCAAAAAATGCTAGAATCATTAATTCAGGTTTATTTGTATTCCCAATTATTTATTTTGTAACAATTGACCTAACTTATTTTATTAAATTGTTAGCGTGGTCTTCAATTATTATTATAATATTATTTATTCTTTCTATATACCTTGGCTTAGACCTGATTAATTATTTACGAGGAAATCGTTTAATTATTGACGTTAATCGTTATTTTATGAGAGGTTATGGATTAATTTATTTTTTAATTCCACTTTCTATTTCAACCGTACTAATGAAGTTTAAAATAAAGCAAAAGAAATTATTATTTTTCTCTGGCGCACTTACAATATTATTAATTTTTTTTACTTTATGGAGAAGAGATATGATAGGTTTAATTGAATATTTACTAATAATTTCTTTTTTTGTTAATTATATGAAGGGTGGTAGTATTGGTAATTTCCTACATAGAGTCCTAAAAAACAGAATTGTTGTTTATAGTGTTGTAATTATTTTTCTAATTGCAATTTTTGCGCCTAACATAATTAGTTTAGGTGAGAAATTAATTTATCAAACATATTTAACCTTTTCAGGACAGGGAAATGAAGTTACTGATGTCAGGTTAAGTTTATCAGGAAAAACTAGTATCATAAATGCGATTAAGGATAACTTTTTTTTAGGAACGGGCTATGATAATGATTGGATGACAGGTGATGGAGGAAAAAACGAATGGGAAGGAAGTGATTATATTTTTCTTTCTTCTTTTGCAATGTATGGTTTAGTTGGATTAGTAATATTTTTACCTTTCTATATGTTAACTGTACGTATCATTTTAAAATTATTCAAATTATTACGTAGGAACTATTCTAAATTATACTCAAATGAAAGAATAGTATATGCAGTAATAGTTGGCTTGGCAGCTTCAGCAGAGTTTGTTAAAAATATTATTGAATTTCCAAATTGGTTTTATCCCATAGGAGCTTCAGCTTTAAGTCCTTTATATTTCTTCTATTTTGGGTTTTTATTAGGCAGTTATTATGTTGTTAAAAAAGAAATTTATTTATTAAACAGTAAAGAAATAAAATATGAATATTAGTATTTTTGGATTAGGTTATGTTGGCTGTGTTAGCCTTGGTTGTTTGGCACAAAATGGACATCATGTTGTAGGAGTTGATGTCGTTAAGAATAAAGTTAAACTAATTAATGAGGGCAAACCAACTATTGTAGAAAAAAACATTGATGCTATTATTAGAAACCAATATAACCTCGGACGTATAGAAGCAACATCAAATTATAAAGATGCAATAATTTCAACGGAAATTTCTATAATATGTGTTGGCACACCATCATCAAATACAGGTCATTTAAATCTTGAATATGTTTATAAAGTAGCTAAAGAAATCGGAATAGCCTTAAAAGAAAAAAACAGATTTCACGTTGTTATTATTAGAAGTACTGTTTTTCCTGGAACAAATTATGAAATTGGAGAGATTATTGAAAAAGCTTCTGGGAAAAAGAGAAACAAAGATTTTGGCGTAGTGTCAAATCCTGAATTTTTAAGAGAGGGATCTGCTGTTGAAGATTATTTCAATCCGCCAATAACTGTAATTGGAAGCGATAGTATAAAAGCTCTGGATATAGTTACTAAAATTTATAAAGATTTAAATGGCCCTATTGAAAGAGTAAAAATAAATGAAGCAGAAATAATAAAATATGTAAATAATTCTTTTCATGCATTAAAAATAACTTTTGCGAATGAAGTTGGAAATATCTGTAAAAAACTTGGAATTGATTCACATAAAGTTATGGATTTATTTGTAAAAGATAGACAACTAAATATATCTCCATACTATTTTAAGCCTGGTTTTGCCTACGGAGGCTCTTGTTTACCAAAAGATTTGAAAGGTTTGAAAACTATTGCACATGATAATTATTTGGAAACGCCTATATTATCATCTATCGAAAACTCAAATACTATTCAAAAGCAAACGGCTTATGAAATGGTTGTTGAAACAGGGAAGAAAAAAATAGGAGTAATTGGTTTGAGTTTTAAAAAAGGCACGGATGATTTAAGGTATAGCCCTACGGTTGAAGTAATCGAAAAATTGATAGGTAGAGGTTACAAAATTTTAATTTATGATAAAAATGTTAATTACACTAAGCTATCAGGTACAAACAAAGATTATATAGACAAGCATATTCCCCATTTATCGGAATTAATTAGTGGAGATTTTGAGAAAGTTGTTGATCAATCAGAAGTTATACTTATTGCACAAAAAGACGACCTTATTAACGATGTATTTTTCAATAATGCTAAAGAAAAGATAATTATAGATTTAGTCCGTGTGACTTTCACAAATAAACTTAATGATTATCGTGGAATTTGTTGGTAATAATAATAGTAATAAAATTTACATATGAAAAAAATACTTGTGACTTATCCATCTTCATTATTCCCTACAGAAATGATGAGTCAGAAAAGGGCGGTTACACAAATATTAACATTAGCAAAAGATCATAAAGTCGAAGTTGTTACATTTTGTAGAAATCAAAATGAGATAGATAAGTCTATTGTGTTTTTTAGGAAACATAATATTTCATTTACTTCAATTAAAGCGATTAATTTTAGTGGTTCAATTCTAACGAAGTATTACTTTCACTTAATAGCGGGAGTAAAATTTTTTCTTCTGAATATTTCACAAGGTATATCGAAATTTCAATTGAAAATTACAAACAATAGATTTCTTAAAGTTATTAATGAGAAAGAATTTGATATTATTATTACTCATTATTGGTATAGTTCTTTTATTTTAAAAAGTATAAATAGGAAAAGGATTTTAAAAATAATTGATTTGCATGCAATGGTTGAAGAA
>Ga0209942_1001635_pt1 | contig 11958 bp, 8 predicted proteins | sample SalPonR1_A_D2_MG_FD_185695 | JGI IMG/M metagenome (GOLD analysis project Ga0209942, IMG submission 185695) | Salt pond soil microbial communities from South San Francisco under conditions of wetland restoration - Salt Pond MetaG R1_A_D2_MG... ... | reverse complement strand
GATTTGTCAGAGGAAATAAGGAAAGTAACAGAAAAAAATCAAAGGATATTAATTACTACCTTAACTAAAAAAATGTCCGAAGATTTAACATCTTACTACAAAGAAATGGGTATAAGGGTTAGATACCTTCATTCAGACATAGATACTTTAGAGAGAATGGAAATCATAAGAGATCTAAGGAGAGGTGAATTTGATGTTTTAGTAGGAATCAACCTACTTAGGGAGGGGCTTGATTTACCAGAAGTATCCCTTATAGCTATATTAGATGCAGATAAAGAAGGTTTCTTAAGATCTGAAACTGCTTTAATACAAACAATAGGTAGAGCAGCAAGGAATTTGGATGGTAGAGTAATTATGTATGCTGACAGAATGACTGGATCTATGTCTAGAGCAATTGAAGAAACAAATAGAAGAAGGAAAATTCAAGAAGAATATAATATAAAAAATAATATTAAACCTAAATCAATAATTAAAAACGTAAAGGATGTAATGAAGGCAACAATAGCTGCAGAAGATGAAGAAGAATATAAAGCAGAAAAAATTCAACTGTCATCTAAGGCAGATATTGATAAAAGAATAAAACAATTAGATGAAAAGATGATGGTTTCAGCTTCTAAATTAGAGTTTGAAAAAGCAGCTAAATATAGAGATGAAATAAGTGAACTTAAAAAATTAAAGAAGAGATTTTAATAGAATAGGAAGGATTTATGAGAAAAAATATATATGTTAAAGGTGCTAAAGAGCATAACTTAAAAGATATTAGTGTAGAATTGCCAAGAGATAAGATGATTGTTTTTACAGGTATAAGCGGATCGGGGAAATCTTCACTAGCTTTCGATACAATATATGCTGAAGGGCAAAGAAGATATGTAGAGAGTTTATCTTCCTATGCCAGACAATTTTTAGGTCAGATGGAAAAACCAAATGTTGAATACATAGAAGGGTTATCTCCAGCTATTTCAATAGATCAAAAAACTACTAACAATAATCCAAGATCTACTGTAGGAACAGTAACTGAAATATATGATTACATGAGATTGTTATATGCTAGAGTGGGAACTCCTCACTGTCCAGAATGTGGAAAGGAAATCACCTCCCAATCCCTAGATCAAATAGTAGATAAGGTAATGGAATTAGAAGAAAGAACAAAAATAAGACTATTAGCACCGGTAGTTAGGGAACAAAAAGGAACCCATAAAAAGCTTTTAGAAAAAATTAAAAAAGAAGGTTTTGTTAGAGTAAGAGTAGACGGTGTAGAATACGAAATTGAAGATAAAATTGTTTTAGATAAGAATGTTAACCATTCAATTGAGGTGGTTGTAGATAGAATAATAGTTAAGGAAGGTATAACAAGAAGGCTTACAGATTCAGTAGAAACCTGCCTGGAATTAGCAGAAGGACTGGTTATAATAGATGTGATTGATGGGGAAGAAATACTTATGAGTACTCATTTTGCTTGTATTGATTGTGGAATCAGTATTGGAGAGATTTCAACAAGAATGTTTTCCTTCAACAATCCTTTCGGTATGTGTGAAACCTGTCACGGATTAGGAGTAGAAAAAAATATAGATGTAAATTTAGTTATACCCAATAAAGATCTTACTATAGGGGAAAGAGCTATAGACCCATATGGAACTACGAGAGACGGATTCTATTATCAAATATTTAGTACCTTAGCAGACTATCACAATTTTGATATTAATAAGCCTATAAAAGAAGCTCCGGAAAAATTTATGGATGAGCTGCTTTACGGAACTAAAGGAAGAGAAATCGAAATTAAATTTAACAGCAAATTTAAAGGAGAAACAGTAATTGCAAAACCATTTGAAGGTGTAGTGAACAACTTAGAAAGAAGATATAAGGAGACTGGATCAAAAAGCATTAAAGATTGGATAGAAGGATATATTAATGAAACACCTTGCAAATCTTGCCAGGGTCAAAGGTTAAATCCTATAAGTTTAGCTGTAACTATTGAAGGTAAGAACATTATAGAACTAACAGATTTATCAATAAGTGAATTGTATAATTTTATATCTAATCTTGAACTTGATGAAAGAAAAAAATTCATAGCAGAACAAATTGTAAATGAAATAAAAGGAAGAGTTAAGTTTTTATTAGATGTAGGTTTAGATTACCTAAATCTTAGTAGAAATGCAGGAAGTTTATCAGGAGGAGAATCTCAGAGAATAAGACTTGCAACACAAATAGGAGCCAGTTTAGTAGGTGTTCTATATGTATTAGATGAACCAAGCATAGGGTTACACCAAAGAGATAACAAGAGGCTTATAAAAACATTAAGAAGTTTGACAGATATTGGAAACACACTTATAGTAGTCGAGCATGACGAAGAAACCATCGAAAGTGCAGATTGCATATTAGACATAGGCCCTGGAGCTGGGAGACATGGAGGAGAAATAGTAGCACAAGGTTCAGTAAAAGATATAATTAATTGTAAAAAATCAATAACTGGCCAATATTTAAGTGGAAAGAAAAAAATACCAATTCCTAAAAAAAGAAGATTAAAGAATGGAAAATACATTACAGTAAAAGGGGCAGCAGAGAATAATTTGAAAAATATCGAAATAAAATTTCCTTTAGGTTTATTTACTTGTGTAACAGGAGTTTCGGGTTCTGGTAAAAGTTCTTTAGTAAATGAAATACTATATAAAGGATTAAGAAGTAAAGGACCAAGATCTAGGATATTACCAGGTAAACATAAGGAAATTGTAGGCTATGAAAATATAGATAAAATAATAAATATAGATCAATCTCCTATAGGAAGGACACCAAGATCTAATCCAGCTACTTATACAAAAGTATTCGATGATATCAGAGATGTTTTTGCTATGACTCAGGAAGCAAAAGCAAGAGGATATAAAAAAGGCAGATTTTCTTTCAACGTTAAAGGTGGAAGATGTGAAGCTTGTAAAGGTGACGGAATAAATAAAATAGAGATGCATTTTTTACCTGATGTGTATGTTCAGTGTGAGGTTTGTAAAGGCAAGAGGTATAATAGAGAAACATTAGAAGTTAAATATAAAGGAAAGACCATAAGTGATGTTTTAGAAATGACAATTGAAGAAGCTTTAGAATTTTTTAGTAATATACCTAAAATAAAAAGAAAATTAAAAACGATGTTTGATGTTGGTTTAGGATATATTCAGTTAGGACAACCATCTCCCCAGCTATCTGGAGGGGAAGCTCAGAGAATAAAACTAGCTTCCGAACTAGGAAAAAGAAGTACAGGAAAAACATTCTATATACTTGATGAGCCTACAACAGGATTACATATGGCTGATATACACAAACTGGTTGAGGTATTGAGTAAGTTAGTAGATGCAGGAAATACAGTTGTAGTAATAGAGCATAATTTAGAAGTTATAAAAACTGCGGATTACTTAATAGATTTAGGGCCAGAAGGTGGAGATCGTGGAGGCAATATAGTATTCCAAGGTACTCCGGAAAAAATAATTGAAGATAAAAATTCTCATACAGGAAGATATCTAAAAAAAATATTGTAGTAAGAAAAAACTAAACAAATTAATTTATTCCCTTTAATTAAATGAGAATTCTCAATGTTGAAAAGAAAAAACATAAGGGGTATAATTTACATACAAGGGGGGACTTAAGATGGAAGAACTTTTTATAGGAAAAAGAGAATTATTTGACAAATTACCAGTAGGAATTGCAAAATGCAAATCGGTAATAAACAATGATGAACAGGACTTTATAATAGAAGATGGAAATGCTACTTTATGTGAAATGGCAGACAAGAAATCTTATGAATTCTTTAACGAAAAATTCACTAAGGTATTTCCTGAATCAAAAGAATCATTATTCGATTGGCCAAAAATATTTAACGAAGTAGCTGTTACCCATAAGGATAAAACTATTCAGCAGTATTTTGAAGTTTTCGAAAAGTACTTGAAAATCGATATTATATGTATAGAGAGAGGTTACTTTTATTTAATTATAGAAGACATATCATTAAATAAACAATTCAATGACATTCTATTGGATAAACAGCTGGAAATAGAATATTTAGAAAAAGAGTTAAGAAATAATTCAAAAAAAGATTCACTAATAGATGTTTATAACCAGCAGGTTATGATAAAGAAATTAAAATTCAAAATGGAAAACTTCAACAATAAGGGTGAGTCCCTTTTTTGTGCTGCTCTTAACGTTGATGGATTTGAAGAATTGAATTACAAATATTCTATTGAATTCAGTGACATAATCCTTAAAGAAGTTGGTGAAGTCTTAAAAAAATCTATAAGGAAGATAGATATATTAGGTAGAATAGGTAATGATGAATTTTTAATTATTATGTCTAATATTACAGTGGATATTGCTAAAATAGTTGTGAATAAAATTAAAAGTCAGTTGAGAACTGATATAAAATCTATCCCCAAAGGAGAACTCACTTTGAGTGGAGCTATAGAAGAATACCAAGGAGAATCCTTAGAAGAATATTATCAAAAGCTAAAAAATAGTGTAAAAAAAGCAAAAAAAAGAGGAAAAGATACAGTATTGCTATAAAAAGCTTCATATAAATATGAAATTTTTATAAAGGTGGTAGCATGTTTAATGTAAAAGAAGAAGTAAATAAACTTCCAGGAAGTCCTGGAGTTTATATGATGAAAGATGACATGGATAATATAATCTATGTTGGAAAAGCAAAAAATCTAAAAAAGAGAGTACGACAATATTTTCAATCTTCAGTACACTCCTTAAAAATTGGAAAAATGATAAGTAAAATAGAGAGCTTTGAGTACATTATTACTGATAATGAAATTGAAGCTCTAATTTTAGAGTCCAATCTAATAAAAAAGAACAGACCAAAATATAACACCTTATTAATGGATGACAAACACTATCCTTATATAAAAGTTACTGTAAAGGAAGACTTTCCTCGAATAATAAAGGTTAGAAAAATACAAAAAGATAAAAACAAATACTTTGGTCCTTATGTAAATACTTATTCAGTTAACAAAACTATTGAAGCATTAAGAGATATCTTTAAGATTCGAACTTGTAGAATAAATATAAAAACGGGTAATGAAAGAAAGAGACCCTGCTTAAACTACTATATAAAAAGGTGTTATGGGCCTTGTGTTGGTAATATAAATAAAGAAAATTATAGGAAAATGATAGACAAAGCTTTAGATATTTTAGATGGAAAAGAAGATAGAATTATTGGTATCTTAGAAGAAAAGATGATGAAAGCTTCAAATGATTTAAAGTTTGAATTAGCGGCTGAATATAGAGATAAAATTGATTCCATTAGAAATATAAATGAAAAACAAAAAATTACTTCTACAAAACTAGTAGACCTTGATGTTATAGGTATGGCGTTAGGTGATGCTAAAGCCGTAGTAGAAATATTTTTTGTAAGAAATGGTAAAGTACAAGGTAAAGAAGATTATATACTTCAGTATAATGGAGAAGAAAAGAAAGATGTAATAGAATCTTTCTTAAAACAATTCTATTCCGGATCTGTTTATGTACCTAGAGAAATATATATTCAGGAAGAAATTTATGATAAAGAACTTATAGAAAAGTGGTTAAGTGATAAAAGGGGTGGAAAAATTGAAATCAAAGTGCCAATAAAAGGAGATAAAAACATGCTCCTCAAAATGGTTAGAAAAAACGCCTTTGAAAAACTTCATAAAAATTTCGATAAAATAAAAAGAAAAAAAGAAAACTCAAAAGAATCTGTAGAAGATTTGGAAAAACTTCTGAATTTAGAAAAATCGGTAGACAGAATTGAGGCCTTTGATATTTCTAATATTCAAGGTGTTGAAAATGTTGGTTCTATGGTAGTTTTTGTAGATGGATTGCCTAAAAAAAGCGACTATAGAAGATTTAGAATAAAAACAGTATACGGCCCAAATGACTACAAAAGTATGGAAGAGATGTTAGATAGAAGGATAAGCAGAGGATTAAAAGAAAAGGCGAATGTAATAAAAGGAAAAAGTTTTGATAAACTACCGGATCTAATACTAATGGATGGTGGAAAAGGACAGATTAATATTGCTGAGGAAGTTCTTTATAATTATGGAGTAGACATACCTGTTTGTGGAATGGTGAAAGATGATAAGCATACTACAAGAGGATTAATTTATAGTAATAAAGAATATAAAATAAGTAAAAATTCTAGTATTTACAGATTAATAGCTTCAATACAAAATGAAGCTCATAGATTTGCTATAACTTATCATAAAAACTTAAGAACTAAGAATGCATTTAAATCAGTACTTGATGATATTCCTGGTATAGGAGAAAAAAGAAAATTAAATTTATTGAAGAAGTTTAAATCTCTGGAAAAAATCAAAAAAGCAACTTATTATGAACTTTTAGAAACAGAAGGAATGAATAAAAAGGTTGCTAAAGAAGTCATAAAATTCTTTAAAAATTAGGATTTAAGGTTGACTGATAATAAAAAAACATATATACTTATTTTAAATTGAATATAAATTTTAAGGTGCCTTTTAATAAGAGGGTAAAAGGGAAAGAGGTTAGAATCCTCTACAGCCCCCGCTACTGTATTTAAGTATGAAATCTTTCTGTTACCACTGATCCTATGATTGGGAAGGAGGAAAGAGAGTAAGATAATCTAAAAGTCAGTAAACCTGCCTTGAAATCACGCATAACAACTTCGGTGGGAAGTGGGTTGATGTAAAGGTTAATTTAGATTAAATTATAGACTTATATTTCTCTTAAATATAGATAGTTTATCTAACTGCAAGCTAATATATTGACTGTAATCCTGCTGAAGAGCAGGTTTTTTTAGTTTTTTGATACAAGAAATGATAAAAATACTAACACTAATTTACTGGAGAAAATATTGAAAATAGCACTGTGTAATAAGATAATCACAAAAAGTACAGTTGAAAATAGAAAAAAAACAATAAAAAATTATTTTAAAAAAGCATCTAAAAATAATGTGGATTTAATTATAATGCCGGAATCATATTTAACAGGATATAATTCGGAAATTGGGAATACTGAATTTTTAACTGGAGAAGATTTAGTATTCAAAGAATTGATGAATTTTGCAAGTAAATTGAATTTAAGCTTTATAATGGGCTTTAATGAAAAAGAAAAACAGAATTATTATATATCAGCATATGCTTTTGATGTAAAGAAAAAAAAATATTATATTTCTAGAAAAACTCACCTAGGTATTAAAGAAAAAAGATTATTTAAAGAAGGAGAAGAAATTAATGTATTTAAAATTGCTAGTATTAAAGCTGGAGTAACATTTTGTCATGAAATACATATCCCAGAAATATTTAACTACCAATCTTTGAAGGGTGCAGTTATTAGTTTTAATATAAGTGCAGCACCGTTGATTTGTGGTAGCAGAGAAGATATTTGGAGTAAAATTTTATCAACTAGAGGATTAGATTCAAGAATGAATATAGCAGCAGTAAACTATTATTATAATGATAAATTTAGTTTAGGAGCTGCCGCAGCTGACTTTGAAGGGAATTATATATATGAAGATTATGAAAATGATGGACTTCATATTTTTGAAATAAATGTTGATAAAACCTCAGAAAATAGAAATAATAAAAAAAAGTATTATCCTAAAAAGCTAAGAATGGATTTAATACAAGGAGAATAAGATGAAATTATATGGAGTAGGAGTAGGCCCAGGTGACAGTAAAGATGTAACTGTAGGAGTTGTAGAAATTTTAAAGAGTTCTCCTGTAATTTTTGTTCCCGTAAAAAAGCCGGGAGCTGAGAGTGCAGCATATAAAATTGTTAAAGAATATATTGAAGATAGTGAAATAGTAGAACTTGTATTCCCAATGAATTATAATAAAGAAAAGTTGGAAAAGCATTGGAAAGAGAATGCAAAAATAATAGAGAATAAACTTAAGGAAAAGAAAAGGGGAACTATAATTACCATTGGAGATATAAGTTTATACAGTACAACTATGTATATAGAAGAAATATTGAAGGATAAAGATATAGAAATAGTTTTAAAACCGGGAATTACTTCTTATTCAAAGATAGCATCTATATTGAACATACCACTAGCTAAATGGGAAGAAAGACTTGCTGTAGTACCAGCTTCTAGGGATAGTAGTTTTAATCTAGAAAGTATTTTGAAAAATTTTGAGAATGTAGTGATTATGAAACCATCACATAATCCTGAGGAAATAATTTCAACTTTGCAAAACAATAATCTTCAAGACTGTTTTAAATTAGTAGTTAAAGCTGGAACAGAAGAAGAAATAATAGTAGATAATTTAGAAGAATTAAAAAAAGGTATACCATATCTGTCAACAATGATAATAAAAAGAGGAAATTAGATGAAATTATAAAGTTCATATTGAAAAACTAAATAAAATTCTAAGGTGCCTTTGATAAAAGGGAAAAGGGAAAGAGGTTAGAATCCTCTACAGCCCCCGCTACTGTAATTAGGACGAAATTCTTAAATAACCACTGGATTCAAAACTGGGAAGGTAAGAAAAGTAGGAAGAACTATAAGTCAGTAAACCTGCCTTAGAATATTATGCAACGACTTCGGTGGGAAGTAAGTTGATGTAAAGGTCGCTTGATTAAATATATAATAATTAACATAAAGATTTCTGTGTTATTATTGATAAACAATATTTAGCAATCTGATAAATTAACTTAAATCCTGCTGGAGAGCAGGATTTTTATTTTTATAAAGGAGATTAAATAATGAAAGGTTTTGTTTTAGCTGGAACAAACAGCGGAGTAGGAAAAACTACTATATCAATAGGAATTATGAAAGCATTAAAAAAAAGAGGATTAAAAGTAGCGCCATTCAAAGTAGGACCGGATTACATAGATACTGCTTTTCATGGTTTTGTTACAAAAAATCCATCACATAATCTTGATTTGGTAATGTTAGATAAAGACACAAACAAAGAACTTTTTTGTAAACATATTAATGGCGGAAAAATAGGTGTTGTAGAAGGAGTTATGGGTTTGTTTGATGGAGTAGATTTTTCCCTTGAAAATGGTAGCACAGCACAAGTATCTAAAACTTTAGCTTTGCCGGTGATACTTATATTAAAGCCAAAAGGAGTAGGAGCTAGCATTCTTCCTCAAATCAAAGGATATATTGATTACGACAATAAGATAGATATTAAAGGAGTAATATTAAACGAAACTAGTGAAGCTATGTATGAATTTTATAAAAGTCCGATTGAAAGCAAATTAGGAATAAAATGTATAGGACATATTCCTAAAGAAGATAAAATTTTCTTCGGAAGCAGACACCTAGGTCTTGTTCCAGTTTACGAAACTAGAGATTTAGAAGAAAAAACTGATAAAGCAGCAGATTTAATAGAAAAATATATAGATTTGGATTATTTGATTGGTATTGAGAGTAAAGAGATAAAACCCTTTAAAAATAATTTTAAAAAAGATAAATTAAGAGAATTAAAGTCCATATCTAAAGGAATAAACTTGGGATATGCTTATGATGAAGCTTTTAATTTTTATTATAATGATAATTTAGAATTATTAGAAGAAATAGGTGTTAATTTAATAAAATTTTCACCTCTTAAGGATAAGGAAATAGATTCAAAATTAGATGGAATATATTTAGGAGGTGGATTTCCAGAAGTTTTCGCAGAAAAACTAGCAAAAAACCAAAGCATGAAAAATAGTATTAAAGAAAATTTGAATCAAGGTATGTTTGCCTATGGAGAATGTGGAGGGTTTATGTATCTTTGTAAAAGTGTAAGGAATTTAATAGGTGAAAAAAAAGAAATGGTTGGGTTTTATAATTTTGATATTGAAATGACAAAAAAACTAAATAGATTTGGATATGTAGAAGTAGATTTTTCAAATGGAAAAAAGACAATAGGACATGAATTTCATAGATCTAGAATTATTGATGAAACTAAAGATAAAGATGTGGAATATGGATATAAAATTGAAAAAATAAGAAATAGAAAAGCTTGGAAAGAGGGTTTTAAAAAGAAAAATGTTATAGGAGGATATCCACATATTCATTTTTACAGCAATTTGGACTTTTTAGAAAATTTACTTATTAAGATAAATAGAAGTAGGGAGAAATAAATGGAATATATTAAAATGCCGGAAAAAATTGAAGATAAGAGTTTTGAAATAATTGAAAGAGAAATGGGAGATTGGGTAAATAAATTTTCAATATTAGAAAAACCAATCATCAAAAGGGTTATACATACAACTGCAGATTTTGAATATATGAAGCTAATAAAATTTAGTGATGGATCTGTAGTAAAAGGGTTAGACCAATTAAAAAATGGACAAAAAATATACTGCGATACCAGTATGATAATTTCAGGAATAAATAAGAGAAAAACCGCAGAATTAGGCATAGAGCTTGTAAATTATGTTCATGACGATGATGTGAAAAAAAATGCTGTAAAGAAGGGCACAACAAGATCTATGGAGGCAATAGTAAAAGCATCTAAAGAATCAAATATAGGAATTTATGCAGTTGGCAATGCACCTACAGCTATTTTTAAACTAAAAGAATTAATAGATAAAGGAATGGAAAAACCGGAACTTATTATAGGTGTACCTGTTGGATTTGTTGGCGCTGCTGAATCTAAAGAAATATTAAAAGAAATTGACGTTCCTTATATTACAGTAGAAGGAAGAAAAGGAGGAAGTCCAGTGGCAGCTTCAATAGTAAATGCAATGTTAAAAATGATTTAGGACGAATATATGGAAAAATATATATACAGAAATGGTAAAAAATTAAAATACGGTTATACAACAGGTTCTTGTGCTGCAGCAGCTTCAAAAGCAGCATCGATTATGCTTTTGAAACAAGAAACTGTAGATTTTGTAGAAATAGAAACACCTAAGGGATGGAAAGTAAGGGTAAAAGTAGAAGACATAGAAATAAAAGAAAGATATGCTGTTTGTTCAGTTACTAAAGATAGCGGTGATGATCCTGATGTTACAGATGGGATAAAAATTTTTTCTAAGGTCTCATTTAGAGAAGATAAAAAAATAGAAATCCAAGGAGGAATAGGAGTAGGAAAAATCACCAAGGAAGGCCTAAGCATACCTGTTGGAGATTGGGCAATAAATCCTGTGCCGAGAAATATGATTAAGAAAGAAATAAGTAGTATATTTCCCCAAAAGGGTCTTAAAGTTAAACTATGGATTCCTGAAGGAGAAAATATAGCCAAAAAAACTTTTAATTCTAGGTTAGGTATAATAGGTGGAATTTCTATCATTGGAACAAGTGGAATTGTAGAGCCTATGAGTGAAGAAGCTTTTAAAGAAAGTATTAAACTAGAAATGAAGATATCTATGCAGGATAAAAGGGAAAGTATGATTTTTTGTTTTGGGAACTATGGTGTGAATTTCTGTAAAAAAAGAGGAATAGATGAAAACAACATAATAAAAACCAGTAATTTCATAGGAGATATTTTAGATGAAGCTGTTAATTTTAAAATCAAAAAAGTACTTATAGTAGGACATGTAGGAAAACTTATAAAAGTAGCAGGAGGAATTTTCAACACACATAGCAAGATGGCAGATTCTAGAATGGAGATTTTATCTGCATATACAGCCTTAAATGGAGGGAATAGGTACCTAATAAAAAGAATTATGGAGTCAAATACTACAGAAGAAGCTGTAGAAATATTACAAAATCAAAAACAAATTAGTTGGGATCTTATTTTTAAAGAAATAGCACAAGCCGTAAAGCTAAAATGCGAAAAACGTATATATAATGAAATTGATTTAGAAGTTGTGATTTTTTCTCAAAAGAAAGGGATACTTGGAATGACTACAAAAGCCGGAGAAAGGATGTTTGGGTTTAATGAAAAATAAAATAAAAATACTTGGTCTAGGTCCTGGACATCCTAACTATATACTTCCAATTACGAAAAAAATAATACAAAACTCTGAAATATTAGTAGGAGGGGAAAGAAATTTAAGAAACATTGATATAAAAAACAAAGA
>Ga0209942_1001630_pt1 | contig 11973 bp, 12 predicted proteins | sample SalPonR1_A_D2_MG_FD_185695 | JGI IMG/M metagenome (GOLD analysis project Ga0209942, IMG submission 185695) | Salt pond soil microbial communities from South San Francisco under conditions of wetland restoration - Salt Pond MetaG R1_A_D2_MG... ... | reverse complement strand
CGGCTCGAGGGCCAGATCGACCGAAAGCCGCGTCCGGCCACGCGACAGCGCCACAAGGTCAACCCGCATGTGCCCCAAAAGCGCGGGAGACCGCGCCTCGATGGCTATGCCGTTCGGCACATCATACTCGACAAGGTCGATATCCAGGTCACGCCGACGCCCGCGCAGTACGAACCGCGCGTGCCAGCTCATCCCGACGCCGGGTTCGTCGCGCGTATCCGTACGCCGCACTTCGGCCCCGCGCCGCAGCGCAGAGCGCTCGAAGGACTGAAAATCGGTGATTTCGCGAAACACCGCGTCGATGGGAGCCTCGATGTCTTCCTTGCTGCTGAACTGCATGACCTGCCTTTTCCGCCCGTTTTCTACCTGCCCAAGCCTTATTCGCAGTGTCGCCTCAATCCAGCGTATCGGCAAGCCAGTTCTGCAACAGGAAATGCGCAATCGCCCCCTTGCGGGCAGGCAGGACATCCGGGTTCTCCCCGGCGAAGGCGGCCAGGATCTCCTCGCGGGTCATCCAGCGGGCATCCTCGATCTCATGCGGATCGATGGTGATCTCGTGGCTCAGCGCCGCGCCGTGACAGCCGAACATCAGGGACGCCGGAAAGGGCCAGGGCTGGCTCGCGAGATAATCCACATGCCCCACCCGCACGCCCGCCTCTTCCCAGACCTCGCGGCGCACGGCGGCCTCGATCGTCTCACCCGGCTCGATAAACCCCGCCAGCAGCGAATACATGCCCTCGGGCCAGCCCGGCGAGCGACCCATCAGCACGGAATTTCCATGTGTGATCAACATGATAACCACCGGATCGGTGCGCGGAAAATGCTGCCCGCCGCAATGGTTGCAGGCGCGCTGCCACCCGGCGCGGATCATCCGGCTTTCGTTGCCGCAGCGCGCGCAGAACCGATGCGTGACATGCCAGCCGAACACCGCCTTGGCGGTGGCCGCAAGCTCTGCCTCGCGCGGGCCGAGATGCGACATCACCCGGCGCAACTCGGCAAAGGCGCTGCCCTCGGGCAGGTCAGGATGAACCTGCTCGGTCGCATCTAGAAACGTGTCGAGTTGATCCGGGGCCAGACCCGGTGGCACCCAGGCGGAAATGTCATGCGCAAGAAGCAATTCACCGTTCTCGTCGCGGCCCAAAAGGATCGGGGGAACGTGATACCGCGCCAGCACCGGATGATCGGCGGCGACGTAGATCAGGCGATCCAGCGTCCCGGCGGCCATCAGTGGCTTGCCCCGCCAGACCAAGACCGCGCGCGCACGCCCTCCGGCCACCGCCGCCGTGATCGCGCCCGCATCGCCGCGCAGATCATCCGCACGATCCAGCCCCGAGCCGCCGAATGTCACCTGTTCCGCACGACGCATAGCCGCTCCCTTTCCGTTCGCCTGACCCCAATTTCACGTCACGCGCCCGGAAGACAAGCACATGTCACGACGATCCCGGCAACCACCGGAGGTAAATGTACGAAATTGCAACCTTTAGTGTATTGAAATGCCGCCATATACACCCATAGAATTGCAAGGTGACCATCACCGTGTGTGCCGTGACCGAGTGTTTTCCGGTCAATCCTTACCCGTGCAACAGATGTAGCCTGTGAATTTGACCCGAGATATTCCAGACCCGCAGCATGCCACCGCCGACGGTGAAACGGTGCGCCTGCGCGTTATGGTCACGACCGATGTGCATGCCCACATCCTGCCTTTCGATTACTTCACACGACGTGCCGATCAGTCCTGCGGCCTTGCCCGTATCGCGACCCTTGTCCGTCAGGCGAGGGTCGAGGCGGGCGATGAAAACTGCATACTGCTCGACAATGGCGACTTTCTGCAGGGCACCGCGCTCAGCGACCTGACCGCGCAACCGGGACAGGGCTGGCGCGGGCACCATCCGGTGCTGCGCGCGATGAACCTCATGGGGTATGATGCCGGCACGCTCGGCAATCACGAATTCAACTTCGGCCTCGAATGGCTGCAAAAAACGCTGCGACAGGCGACCTTCCCGCTGACCTGCGCCAACGCCGTGACCAAGCGAGGCGCACGCCCGGACACCGACGAGACATTGCTGCCTCCCTACATGATCCTGACCCGCGACCTGCATGACGGCGCGGACGCGACCCAGCGGCTGCGGATCGGCGTGATCGGCCTGACCCCGCCGCAGATCACCAAGTGGGACCACGCCTACCTGTCAGGCCACCTGCAGGCGCGCGACATGCTGGAAACCGCACGCGCCTGGGTTCCGCTCATCCGTGCTGCCGGCGCCGATATCGTCATCGCCCTTGCCCATAGCGGCATCGAGGACGGCCCCGAACGGCCGATGATGGAAAATGCCGCCCGCGCGCTTGCCCGCATCCCCGGCATCGACGTGGTCTGCGCGGGCCACAGTCACCGGATATTTCCCGGCCCCGATCACCTGACCACACCGGGGGCCGATATAGAGCGGGCCACACTGCACGGAACGCCGTGCCTCAACCCGGGCTTTGCCGGGTCACATCTCGGTCAGTTCGACCTGCAACTGACCCGAACCGCAGGGGCCTGGCGTATCGCTGATCACCATGCCACGCTCAAATCTGCGGCAGACGCGCGGCCCTGTCCAACCCTGACCAAAGCGCTCGCCCGCGCTCATGCCCATACCCGGCGCCTCACGCAACGGGTGATCGGAGCGACGGCCGCCCCGCTGCACAGCTATCTCGCGCTGTTGCGCAACGATCCGGCCACGCAGCTTGTCAATGACGCGCAGCGGGCGGCTCTTGCCACCGCGCTGCGGGACACGCCCCATGGCGAACTTCCCATGCTCTCGGCCGCCGCCCCGTTCAAGACCGGCGGTCGCGGCGGGGCCGCTCACTATACAGACATCGCCGCCGGGCCGCTGCGCCTCGGCAACATCGCCGACCTCTATGGCTTTCCCAACAGGCTCTGCGGGCTGCTCGTCACCGGCGCGGACCTGCGCGACTGGCTGGAACGTGCCGCGATCTGCTTCAACCGGATCACCCCCGGCCGCGCAGCGCAGCCGCTGCTCGACCCGCGCGTGCCGGGGCACAATTTCGACGTGATCGACGGGCTCAGCTACAGGATCGACCTCGCACCACCGCCGCGATACGACCTGACCGGCACACTGATCAATCCCGGGGCACGGCGCATCCGGAACCTGCGCCACGCCGGCCGCCCCGTGACGGACGAGGATCGCTTCATCGTCGCAACCAACACCTATCGCGCCTGGGGCGGGGGGCCTTTTCCGGCCCTTGCAGCACATCGCACCGTGCATCTTGGCAGCCACCCGATCCGCGACCTTGTTGCCCGGCATATGGCCGGGCTCGGCACTCTCACCCCGCGGGCCCGCGAGACATGGCACTTCGAGCCCCTGCCCGATACATGGGCCGACATAGACACCGGTCCGGGCCTGCGTGCGTATCCGCAAGAGATCGCGGCGCTCGGAGCCACCGATCTAGGGCTGACCGACGAAGGCGTGTTGCGCTTGCGCGTTCCCCTCTTTTCGCAGGCGCAATCGACCTCCCTTGCGAATCCCGATCCGGAAGACTATGTCACTCCCCGAGAGGTTGGCGCGGGCAGGCACCTCGCCAACCCGGTCAGATCCGGAAGGAAGCAGCCGTAACGAGCCACGCTTGGGTCGTTGTCCAACCTCTCACCCTTTTACCCACTAGTCCGTTGAGAACAAACAAAGCCCTTGCAAAAAGGGGATACTGGCCGCTTGAAGGTTACAGCTTTGGTTACAAAGGCTGAGCGTGATGGCGGACAAAATCAGGAACCTCGTGAACCGTAATGAGCGCTATCCCCTCGGTCCTGACCAGATCGCCATGAGTCATTACATGCAGCGGTTCGCCTGCGACGATGAGCTACGCAATGATCCGCGCTAGCCGTCTGTCGGCATTGGGGTTAAAGAGACCGTCGCCGAGTATGTTGCCCATCGGGCCGACCCCGGATGTTACTCATTGCTCAATGGGATGACGCCGTCGCGCCTATTCAGTTTGCACGACCAGGATGTGCGCTGCTTGATCGCCAAGGACCCGGATTTCCCGACTGGGATTCTCGTAATCGGTATCGTCCAAAAGCATAACGGCCCCGGCACTCAAACGCTCCGTATCACCTGTGCTTGAACTCAGCTCCACTTCGCCGGAAAGCAAAACACAAAGCTGGCTGCGACTTGAAAAGTCCTTGCTGCTCGCAAAGCCAGGCGGCAACTCGGTGAAGAAATAGCGCTTGCATGGCCTAGCTGGGGACATCATCTGGGAGCTTACAACAAAACCGCTTAGCCCCGACTGAAAGTCCACCATTTCATGGCCGAACTGTGTGCCGCCTTTGCCGTCATTCGAAAAGGTCATAATCCGCATGGTAATTTCGGTCTCCTACTCTGATGCTGGCACATTCGACAGAGCGTGCCCATACGTATCAATTGCACGAAGGCTACAAACTTTCTTAGGATTTGAAAACGCGTTTTGAGCGACGGCGAAGGGTTCCATGACCTGCTAGGTGCTGATTTTCTTGCCTGCGTGGGCTAGCCGGGACAGTATCCTGTCCAGAAAAAGGATCAGGGGGACGGCATGGATCGGTGGCTTGCAGGGGTGTTGACGTGCATTGGTGCTATCTTGCTGGGGGCGGCGAGTGTCATGGCCTGCACATTACCGGACATGCGGACCGACGTCGCCCCTACGCCGGAACATGGCGGCCCGGTTCAGGTAGACGCATCCTTTACGGTGCTCGACATGCTGGGCGTCGATGATGTGAGCCAGCAAATCAATGTCGACATCGGCGCGATGCTGGTCTGGCGGGATCCACGCTTGCAATCGCTTGAAGGCTGCCGATTTGCCCGATCACAGGTTTGGACGCCCGACATCATCTTGCGGAATTCGTCCAACCTGCGCACCACGCGCAACAACGCGCGCGATCAGGTGGTGATCGGTGCCGAGGGTCGCGTGACCTACCGGCAGCGGTTCTTCGGCGAGATTTCGACCTATCACAACCTGCGCAATTTCCCATTTGACGCACATGACTTCACCATCACCTTCATGTCGGCCGAAACCAGCGTCGAGACGCTGAAATACGTGCCGGATCAGGCGAATACATGGCTGTCCGACAGGTTCAATATTTCGGGTTGGCACGTCACCGATCTGACGCTTGGGGAAGAGAGCGCGAAACTGCGCGAGACCGGGCGCAGTCTGAGCATGCTGCACCTGACCATCGCGGCGGAACGCGAGGTCAACTACTACCTTTTCCGGATCATGCTGCCGCTCTTCTTCGTGGTTGCGATGTCCTGGGTGATCTTCTGGGTGCCGCCAAGCAGGTTCGAGTTTCAGATCGGTCTCGGGGCAACGTCAATGCTGACGGTGATCGCCTTCAATCTCGCGGTCGCCGGGGCCCTGCCCCCGCTCGGCTATCTGACGGTTCTGGACCAAATCCTGATATGGTCCATCGCGATGGTGTTTCTCGCCATCGCCGAAGCGCTGGTGACCGGGCTTCATGTCGTGAACGGCAAGGAAGCACGTGCGCTTCAACTTGATCGCATGGCGCGCGTGGTCTTTCCCATTCTGCTGATTGGCGGATGGGCCGCACTCGCGTTGCGGGGTATGCGCTGAGCAGCGTAGCTTTGGGCGCGGTCACTCCGGTCCGGGGCTCACCTTCCATTCTCCGTCCGCCGCGCGACAGCGCCAGGTGCGAAAGGTGGCAGGCTCGGGCCGTTTCAACGTGCTGACCCTGTGCACCAGTTCGGCACAGTTCCCCTGAATCCGGCCCAGCGTGACCGCCCCCTTGGAGCGGCTTGCAGGGTTGCTCCAGCGGCGCGCGTCACCGGTTTGCCCAAGCGGCTCGACCAGTTGGCTCCCGGCTTTTTCCATCGCCGACAGATCGCTCTGCGACAAGCCTGAGTCGTAGAGGATCTTGCCAAGACTACGCGCCTGTGCCTCGCCCGATCCCATCAATGGCAGCACCAGCAGCGCCGCGGACAGGAGTATTTTCGCTCTCATAATGAATTCCTTTCGAGATTGTCGCTTCCGGCGCTCATCGTATCGCCGGTTTCTCCAGCCGCAAGGCCATCACGATCAGCGCCGCCCCGCTGCCCAGAAGTTCCAGCGACAGGATCACGCCCAGTTGCAGCGTAACGCCCAGCAGAACAAGCGCACCGAGCACAACCGACAGCCCCCCCGCCACAAGCACCGCCCAGAACAGCGGATCGGTCTGGTAACGCCGTCCGATCCAGAGCTTGGCCAGCCCGCCTATAACCAGCAGCCCACCCAGCAACCAGCGCAGCAGCGTGCCATCGCCGATCGGTCCGATCAGCAGCGACAGGCCCAGAAACAGCCCCGCCGCCGCAAAGAGCGCGGCCCCGGCCCGTTCGCGAAAGGCCGAGGATTTCCAGGCTGCACGTCCCTGCAAAAGCCCCATCAGCACCAACGCCCATCCCGCGATGGTGGTCGAGGTGATCTGCGCGGCATTCGGATTGATGAGGCCCAGCACACCGCCCGCCAACGCGACCAGCCCCGCCAATAGCCACCATAGCCAGTTTTTCATCACCGCCTCCTCAGCTTGTTTGGTCCCGGGCGGCAAGGCCCAGAACGATCATGGAAATTCCATTCGAAATCAGCTCAATGGCGAGCAGGACACCCAGAACCACGACCGCCGAAAACGGAAAGCTCGTCAGGATCATACCACCGAGCACCAGCGAGATGATCCCCGACAGGATCAACACCAGCCGGAGCCCGCCACTTGGCAGTCGAAACGCGAAGATGATCCGCAACACGCCAATGAACAGCATCAGCAGCGCCACCACGACCGTCAGTTGCAGCACGCCCTGCAACGGATTACTCACCAGATTGACACCGATGGCCAGAACCGCAGCCCCCAGCACCAGCGACAACAACCGCGAGCCCCAGCTGTCATCGGCAAAGATCGAGACCAGCATGAGCGCACCGATGGCGATAAAAAGATACCCGGTCAGAAGTTCCGCCGTCAGCGTCGCCGCCAGCGGGTTCAACAGGGCGATGATGCCACCGATCAGCGACAGCGCGCCGATGCCGAGCAACAGGATGGAATTCTTCATTGGATGTCTCCCGAAACTGCCAAAATCTATGCCTCCGATGGCTCTGCCACCAGATCGAAACTATCGAGCCGCAACCGGTCGCTCAGCCACAGCAAAATCCGCTCTGCCAGTGACAGTGCCGCGCGCTCTGCCATCACCTGCCGCGCCAGAGCCGGTTTGTTGGTGATCAGCCCGTCCACCCCCATCGAGATCATCCGTGACATGGCGCGCGGATCGTCCACCGTCCAGACATAGACCCGCTTGCCTGCCGCATGCGCGCGGCGCAGCAGATGCCCCGAGACCTGCCCGGTACTGACCGCCAGAAACTCGGCATCGAGCGCGCTGCCGGGGCGAACCTTGTTCACGCCCTCGGCGATAACGGCAAAGCCCTGCGCATTGCGGCGCACGGTGACGCGGCGCTGCTCGGCCACCTCGCCCTCGCCCACCACCAGCACAAAAGCCCCTTGAATGTCACGTTGCAAAGCCTGCGCCGGTATCGCCAATTCGCCCTCGGGCGTGTCCGAGGTGAGCGTCACGCGCACCAGTTCGCCGTCCAGCAAACGCCCTTCAGGGTTGGCAAACCGCGCGCGTAACGGCACGCTGTCGGTGCCTGAATTGACCCGGCTGTCCACGAAATCAACATCGCCCGGCGCGTCATAGACGGTGCCATTCGCCAGCGTAAGGCTGACGGCGGCCTCTTTCGAGACCTCTCCCCGTTCGACGCGTTCGAGGCAATTGGACAAAGTTGCCGTCGGCACGGGGAATTCGGCGTGGATCGGATCAAGCTGTACCAACGTCGCAAGCGCGGCCTCGGCCTGATCGAGACGCGCCTGCGCACCGGCCTCGCGCGCGACACGTGGACTTTGACGAACCCGTTCGATGCGCGCCAGATCGCGCTTTGCCTGAGCGGCGCGTAGCGCGCCTTCGGCTTTTTTGCCCTAATGGAAGTAACCACACGATTTTCCTACCTTGTCCGCGCTGGACGCCCTACCGGGGCGCTAATTCGCGGTGGGGTCGCAATGCGTGGCATCGGACGGGGAACCGTGCCGATCGGAGGCCTAGGACGAGCTGCCGTCCCGATCGGAGGCCGCGGGCGGGGCAAGGTGGCTATGGGTGGCACTGGACGCGGCGCGGTTCCTATTGGAGGAACTGGTTTTGCCGGTCGATCTGGACGGGTTGGCCTATCGGGTCGACCGTACATGTAATAGTAATCGTTCCAGTACAGTGAATCATCATAATGATAATATGCTCCGCCACTCACCCCGTCACAGGCGGCAAGCCCGAGTCCGGCTAAGGTGAGTGTGGCCACCAATCTCGCGCGACGCATAATCCTGACCATTTGAAATCCTCCTCGAGTCAGCGAATGGCGCGGAACGAGGCGAACACCGCATTCAGCACCTCTATGAAGGCAGGGTCGGCCCCGGCTTCCAGAACGGCCGCAACAATGGCGACACGCCTGCCGGGCAGATCGATGGCAGCAACTGTGAATTGCAACTGCCGACCTTCGCGACGCCCGGTGCCGGCAAAGACCTCGGCCGGTCGGCCGGCGATCCGCCGCACCACGGGCGGGCCGACCTCAACATCGAGCGCGAGAAAACGGCTCAGCTGGCCCATATACCTCCGGGCGTTGGCCAGATCCCGGACCGCAGGCGGCGACATGAGGCCCATCCATGTTCCCCTATCGACCGTCGGCTCCAGCGCCAGAACACGCGGGACAAGTTGAGGCGCATCGTCCTCAGATCGTGCGATCTCGCGAGGGCCACCCGTGCGGACGGACCAGAAATCCGGAACCTCCACCGTGAAAAGCACACGACCGTCTTCACTATAGCTTACGGGTGTCTGCGCCCTCGCCATAGCGGTCGACAACAGAAATGCGGCAAAAATTGCCATAAGGGTTTTCATCGATACCTCCTCTCAATGAAAGACTTTCAGCCGGTTTCGGCGTGTCGGCACGCACCGGCTCGGGTCATTCTGTAATGCTTCGCCAAGTGTCAAAAGACTTGGACCCTTGGCCATACGGCAGGCAGGCCAGCTTATCTCCGAGTTCAGAGCCAGGCTTGCTCCCAGAATGTTGATTTATTGGGTCTTCCCATCTCAGCGCGGAAACAGGAAGGTCATCCCAAGGCGGAAAGCAAGATCATCTGGCCCACCATTCGGACTCTCGGCCCAATATCGCAATCCGGCCTGAAGGCTCACGGGCTGATCACCGATGCTGACAAGGCGTGAAACCGCGAGGTTCACCGGAACTGCCCAGGTATCTCCCTTCCAGTCGTACACCGACTCGGCACTTGCCGTGATCGTGACCGCAGAAGGAAATGTGTATGAAATGAAGGGCTGCAGGAAACTTTGATTGACGTCCCTTCGATTGCCATTTCCCGCGAAAGACCAGACATGGTTGAAGAGTGCACCGTAAGTGAACGGCCCGTCGACGCGCAGAGCCGTCGCCGTTGGCCCTGCGGTCCATTTCTCGCTGCCAAGCGCATCATCTGTTGCGGTGGGCAGACCAAAGGCAAGGCCCGCACCCCAGATCAGACCGCCATCACTCCCCGCATCCCGAGGCGAAAGAAAGAAGCTCTGCAATGTGTCACCGAGGCCTGTTTGATCGGACCCCGGCAGCACATCCTCCTGCCATATGACCGGCAGAATGGTACGGCTGATCAGCGTCCAGTCCTCATTCAGACGAAAAGGGTAGACTGGCTGTATGTTAAGCGTTGTGCGCGATCCATCACCGTCCGGGCCAAAGCCCCGATCATGGTTCAACTGGAACGGAATGCTGATCAGGTCGGCGATGGGGTTGGCCAGTTTCTGCGCCGTCTCCGCGTCCTGCGCATGGCTCATGACAGGAGAGACCGCCAGACACAGGACGGTGACGAATTTTTTTAGCTGGTAGTGCATTTGGTGTGTCCTTTTTGAAGTCATAAGCCTCACCACACCTTGGCGAGGGTCAACCGGACGGTTTCGCCTTCGGGTTGGCCCGCAGGTGACGAGACGGTGGATTCGTAGTTGAGGAAAACGGTGCCAACGGAGGGAATACGCCAGCCGAGGCCAGCCCCGAGACGCCATGTATCAGCGGCATTGTCCTGAGCCACGCTATCCAGATGCGTCTCGCCACCCCAGTCGTAATAAACGTCCGCGGTCAGCCAGAAATCGGGCGTCAGATTGCGGCTCGCATGAAACTCTATTTGGTAGAGCGGATCCTGCTCTAGCGTGGCTGCTGCACCGGGTGCATCCGTATTGTCGCCGAAAACGCGGGCCGTGGCGTAGACTTCAAGCCAGGTCCAGCCTGCATCCGGTGTGTAACTGTAGTTGATCGTCGGCGAGATGCTCCAGCGGTTGGAGCCGGTATTGACGAGCCTGTTTGAATCGTATGAGCCGGTCGGAAAGGTCGTCATGAGATGAAACGATGCGAAGGTTTCCGGATCCCACTGCGCGAAATTTTCCTTGCTCAGGGCTGGTGCACCGAAAATGTTGACCTCGGCAACGATCCCGACATCGCCAAAGCCGGTCTCGCCTGTGGCGAAGGGGCCAGCCGCCACGTCGATATCAGCATGCGGTAAGACGAACGAAAGTCCGCCTGTACGCCCCCCAACGTCAAGAATTCGCGACACAATCAACGATTGCGATGTAATGTCGGTCGTAACGTTGGAGATCCCGAATTCCGCAGCCCCATCGACAGGGGCCACGCGGTTCGAAAAGCCGAGATTGTAGAACGTGACCCAAGTATTCACCGGTGCGTTCAGGTAGTCACGCGCCTTGCCTGCAAAGGCAGGCGTGGAAAAGAATATCGCAAGGTACAAGCATGCCAAGCCGAACAGACGGCAGCAGCCGTGAAAACTGAGCATGTTGACTTGGAGGTTCATCAGATGGTCCAGAAAAGGAGGTTCCGTCCGCTTGGGCCCATGTGTCGGCTCAAGGGGGATGAACCGGACGGCACCTGAGGGGCCGGGCACCGGTCAGGCACCCGGCTCAGGGATTTCAGAGTTCGGGCGTCCAGGGGCCGTCCTCGTCTTCGGGCAGGCCGCGCGAGATCGGCGGGCCCATAGAATGGTCGGTGCCGTCGTCATATTTCCCCGTGAACATGATCATCTCGCAAAAGCCGGTCGCCACGATCGGCCCGTCCGGCCCGCCTTCGCGGAGCTGGATCACGCCTTCGATATAGGGGCCGGCGAAACCGAGGCCCTCCTGCTCCTCGAGGGTCGGCTCGTACCAGTAGGTGCCGTGCGGCGTCTCGATCCGGCCATACCAGGGGTAGACGACGCCGGACTTCTCCGAGGTCCACATGCGCTCGGGGATGAGCTTGAAGGCCGGGCCGAAGGCATAGCTCCGCTCATCGGTCTCACCGTCCATGTAGAAGTAGCGGTTCACGTTATAATGCGGATTCCGGAAGTCCTCGCCTGCGTAGTACTGGCGGAAAGTCATCAGGTCGCCGCTCTCCTCGAACCGGAACCAGGCCCAGAAATAGCGATACTGGTACGTGTTGCGGAAGTTGCCCCACTGGTGCTCGAACCAGCCGGTGCCCTCGAAACGGACCGTGCGGCCGGCCACTTCAAGTTCACCCGTCGTGGCCATGTCGGGCGCTGTATAATAGAGAGTCAGGCCGTACATCGTTTCCGGGTTCTGGCGCTTCTGCGGATCGACCCCGATGCTTTCCAGACCCCAATAGGCCATCGGAGCATAGCCCGGCGCCTGGGCCTGCGACGTCATCGAGAGGCGGAAAGGTTCGTTCCAGTCGTCCTTCTCGGTGGTATAGCCGCCGAACTCCCACGTCTCATTGGCGTGCGTGTAGGCGGTCGTAAAACCGCTCTTGCCGTCGTCGATCTCGTAGCGGAAGTTGAAGTCCTCCGCGTCCGGACCCGAGCCTTCGGTGGTCATCGGTCCCGTGATGTAGAGCAGCGCAGTGTGAAATTCGCCGGTGTCGAGGTTGTGGAAGGCGAACAGCACGTTG
>Ga0209942_1001617_pt1 | contig 12033 bp, 12 predicted proteins | sample SalPonR1_A_D2_MG_FD_185695 | JGI IMG/M metagenome (GOLD analysis project Ga0209942, IMG submission 185695) | Salt pond soil microbial communities from South San Francisco under conditions of wetland restoration - Salt Pond MetaG R1_A_D2_MG... ... | reverse complement strand
CTCGATGGCCAAGATGAAAGAGCTTCAGCCCGAGATGGAGAAGATCAAGGAGGCGGCCGGAGACGACCGCCAGAAGCTCCAGCAGGAAATGATGGCGCTCTACAAGAAGGAAAAGGTCAACCCGGCGGCAGGCTGTTTGCCGATCCTGCTGCAGATCCCGATCTTCTTCTCGCTCTACAAGGTGATCTTCGTCACGCTGGAATTGCGCCATGCGCCTTGGATCGGCTGGATCCGCGATCTCTCGGCCCCCGATCCGTCGTCGATCTTCAACCTCTGGGGCATTCTGCCCTGGGCCGCGCCCGAGCCCGGCTCGATCCTCGCGCTGATCTTCATCGGCATCCTGCCGCTCTGCCTCGGCGTGTCGATGTGGCTCCAGCAAAAGCTCAACCCCTCGCCCACCGACCCGACGCAGAAGATGATCTTTGCCTGGATGCCCTGGGTGTTCATGTTCATGCTGGGCAGCTTCGCCTCGGGTCTGGTGATCTACTGGATCGCCAACAACATGATCACCTTCATGCAGCAATACGCGATCATGCGCGGCCACGGGCACAAGCCCGACGTGTTCGGCAACATCATGTCCAGCTTCAGGCGCGGCGACAAGCCGGCCCCCGACACGGGCAAGAAGAAGTGACGGCGCGGGTCGCAGCCCTCTGGCGCCACCCGGTCAAGGGCCACGGGCGCGAGGCGCTGCGCCGCGTGACGCTGACCGAGGGGCAGGCGATGCCGTGGGACAGACGGTGGGCCGTCGCGCACGAGCTGGCACAGCTTTCCGAGGGCAAGTGGGCCCCTTGCACCAATTTCTCCCGGGGGGCCAAGGCCCCCGCGCTTATGGCAATCGACGCGCGGGTCGACGAGGCGGCGGGCCGCGTGACCCTCAGCCACCCGGACCGCCCCGACCTGACCTTCGATCCCGACCTTGACACGCAGGTGTTTCTCGATTGGGTGGCCCCCCTTCTGCCCGCGAACCGCGCCCGCTCGGTGCGGCTCTTCCGGCTCGACGGGCGCGGGCTCACGGATACCGATTACCCGTCGATCAGCCTTCTGAACCTCGCCTCGAACGCCGATCTCGCCGCCCGGATGGGGGCCGATCTGTCACCGCTCAGGTGGCGTTGCAACATCCATCTCGACGGCCTGGAGCCCTGGGCCGAAACCGGCCTCGTGGGCCGGACGCTGCGCATCGGCGACGCGGAGTTGCGCGTGCGCGAGCCGATCCGTCGCTGCATGGCGACCACCGCCAACCCCGGCACCGGTGCGCGTGATCTCGACACGCTGGGTGCGCTCGACACCCACCGAGGCGCGCGGGATTTCGGCATCTATGCCGAGGTCACCCGCAGCGGCGCGCTGGCCGCAGGCGATGCGATCGAGGTGCTGTGATGCAACTGCCCTTCCCCGAGGCCGAACCGCCCGACGCCGAGCACGCCGAGGCCGGGCGCAGGCTCTTTGCAGGCCCGGTGGATTTCCTCAAGGGCGTGGTGGCGATGTCCGGCCTGCCGCCCGCCGACCGCGCCGAGGTCTGCTTCGCCGGCCGCTCCAACGTGGGCAAGTCCACGCTCATCAACGCGCTGACCGGCCGCAAGGCGCTGGCGCGGGCGTCCAACACGCCCGGCCGCACGCAGGAGATCAACTACTTCACCCTCGGCGACAGCCACTATCTCGTGGACCTGCCCGGCTATGGCTATGCCAACGCCCCGCTCGAGGTGGTGCGCAAATGGCAGGCCCTGCTCAAGACCTATCTCTCGGGCCGCGCCAGCCTGCGCCGCGCCTTCGTGCTGGTCGATGCGCGCCACGGGATCAAGCCCGTGGACGAAGAGATCATGACCCTGCTCGACCGCGCCGCCGTGCCCTTTCAATGCGTCCTGACCAAGACCGACAAGGTCGGCGCGCAGGCCCGCGACGCCATGCTGGCCCAAGTCCGCGCACGCCTCGCACCCCACCCCGCGGCCTATCCCGAACTGATCCTCACCTCCTCGGAAAAAGGCGACGGAATCGCCACCCTGCGCGCAACCATCGCGGCGCTCGGACAAGAGGGCTGAGCGGCGGCTTCTGGCCTGTTGCTGCCATTTGGTGCCTGGCCCCGCGCGGAATCGAGGTGCCGCAAGGCACCGCCGCGCGAGCGCCCGACCGCCCCCCGGACGGGCCCTCGCGCGGCTCACCCAATGACCGCAACAGACCAGAAGCCCCCTCAGACGTGCTGCGCCCCGTTGATCTCGATCTCGGTGCCCGAAATGTAGGCCGAGGGTGCCGTACACAGGAAATAGACCGTGTCGGCCACCTCGCGCGGCTCGCCAAGGCGACGCATCGGGATCGTGTCGGCCAGCTCCTCGGTGCCCGGCGACAGGATGTCGGTGCGGATCTCGCCCGGCGCGATGGCATTTACCCGCACGCCCAGCGGCCCGAAATCATGCGCCATCTCGCGGGTGAGCGCGGCCAGCGCCGCCTTGGACGTGGCATAGGCGGCGCCTGCGAACGGATGCACCCGCGCCCCCGCGATCGAGGTGACGTTGACCACCGCGCCCTTCGCCGCCGCCAACTCGTCGCGCAGGCTGCGCGCCAGCACCACAGAGGCAAAGAAATTGACGTGGAACACGTGGCCCCATGTCCGCAGATCGGTGTCGAAGGTATTGAGCCGCTCGCCCTCCGGGCCCTTGGGCGAGATACCGGCGTTGTTCACCAGCGCGTCGAGCCGCCCGTCCAGCATCCCGCGGATCACCTCGACCTTCTCGATCACGTCATTGGGGCTGGAGAGGTCGATCTGGACATGATTCGCCGCGCCGCCGCCCCACGGGCAGGCATCGGGAAACGGGTGGCGAGAGCAGGTGATGACGCGCCAGCCCTCCGCGTTGAAGCGTTGCACGGTGGCGTGCCCGATCCCCCGGCTCGCGCCGGTCAGAAGCAAGGTGCGCGTCGCGGTCATTCATGGCCTCCCTCGGCACAGGCTCTTACAACTTAGCCTGACTGCGCCCGGCTTCAACGGCTCTTGGCACGCCACGGCGCAGCGGCTAACAAGTGCGGGCGCGCGACCCCGGAGACAGCAATGAAGGCCCGAGACATGAACCGCGACTGGATCGCCACCGCCCGCACCCTCTCCGAAGCGCTGCCCTACCTGCAACGCTATACCGGGGCCATCGTGGTCATCAAGCTCGGCGGCCACGCCATGGGCAGCCCGGAGGCGATGGCCGAGTTCGCCCGCGACGTGGTGCTGATGCGGCAGGTGGGCGTCAACCCGGTGATCGTCCATGGCGGCGGGCCGATGATCAACGAGATGCTCGCCCGGCTCGATATCCGCTCGGATTTCAAGGGCGGCAAACGCGTCACCGACGCGGCCACGATGGAGGTGGTGGAAATGGTGCTCTCGGGCACCGTGAACAAGCAGATCGTGCAGGCCATCGGCGGCCAGGGCGGCCGCGCGGCGGGGCTCTCGGGCAAGGATGCCGGGCTCATCACCTGCACGCCCGCCAGCGCCGATCTCGGCCTCGTGGGCGAGCCGTCCGGGATCGACCCGGCGATCCTGCACACGCTGTTCGACTCGGGCGTGATCCCGGTCATCGCGCCGCTCGGCACCGGGCCGGGGGGAGAGACCTACAACATCAACGGCGACACCGCCGCCGGGGCCATCGCCGCGGCGCTCAGGGCCGACCGGCTGCTGCTGCTCACCGATACCGATGGCGTACTCGACGCCGAGGGGCAGGTCGTGACCGAACTCACGCCGGATCAGATCCGCGCGCTCACCCGCGAGGGCGTGATCGCGGGCGGCATGATCCCCAAGACCGAGACCGCGCTCGCCGCCATCGCGGGCGGGGTGCGCGCGGTGGTGATCCTCGACGGGCGCGCCCCCAACGCCACGCTGCTGGAATTGTTCACCGAGCACGGCGCGGGCTCGCTCATCCGGGGCGAATTGCCCCCCTTGACGAACCCGGCCCCGGCCTAGCTCTGCATCATGACAGCCCGGCCCGCGCTCACCGATATCGCCGACGCGACCCGAGGCTACCACCTCGCGCCCCTCGGGGCCCTGAACCTCGACCCCGACGAGGTTCCAGGCTGCGCCAGCCTCGTCCTGCTCGGCCCCGCCGGGCCGGGCTTCTGGCCGCATGTCACAGTGGCACCCGAATTCGCCGATGGCGCGCCCGACCCGCTCGACCGCTGGTCGGAGCGCGCGATCGGCGCGCTGGCCCGCGATCTCGGCGCGAAGGCGCTCTTTCCCTTTGGTGGCCCGCCCTGGCCGCCCTTCACCGACTGGGCGCGCCGCAGCGGGCGGGCATGGCCCTCGCCGGTGGGGCTGCTGGTGCACGACAGCCACGGGTTGATGCTGTCCTATCGCGGCGCGCTCGCCCTGCCGCACCGGCTCGACCTGCCGCCCGCCGCCCCGCGCCCCTGCGACACCTGCGCGGATCAGCCCTGCCGCACCGCCTGCCCGGTCGGGGCGCTCTCCTCCGGCGGCTACGACGTGCCCGCCTGCAAGGACGATCTCGACCGGCCCGGCAACGACTGCATGGCGCGCGGCTGCGCCGTGCGCCGCGCCTGCCCGCTGAGCGGCGGCGCGGGCCGGACCGAGGCCCAATCCGCCTTTCACATGGGATATTTCCGATGAAGCGCCTGATCCTGATGCGCCACGCCAAATCCGACTGGGCCGACCCAAGCCTGCCCGACCACGACCGCCCGCTCAACAAGCGCGGCCGCCGCGCCGCCACCGCGCTCGGTCACTGGCTGCGCGCGGCGGGGCTGCACCCCGACCAGGCCCTGTGCTCCAGCGCCGCCCGCACGCAAGAGACCTGCGCGCGCCTCGCCTTGGCGTTCGACCCGGAACGTCACCCCGCCCTCTACCTCGCCGAGGCCCCCGACATGCTGCGCACCCTGCGCGCCGCGCAGGGCGACACGGTGCTGATGATCGGCCACAACCCCGGCATCGCCGAGCTCGCCGCCCACCTCGTCGCGACCCCGCCCGCGCATGGCCGGTTCGAAGACTACCCCACGGGCGCGACGCTGGTGGCAGAATTTGACATCGACACCTGGCGCGACCTGCAACCCGGCACCGGCCGCGCGCAGCATTTCGTCATCCCGCGCGAGCTGACCGACAGCCCATGACCGCCCCGCGCTTCATCGGCTCGGAGATCTATCGCGGCTCTTCCTATGGGGCCCGCCACCCGCTCTCGATCCCTCGCGTGCCGACGGTCACGGACCTGTGCCGCGCGCTGGGCTGGCTGACGGACGTGCAATACATCACCAGCCCCCGCGCGCGGCCGCAGGCGCTGACCGCATGGCACACCCCCGCCTATATCGCCGCCCTGCAGCGCGCCGAGGCCGAGGGCGCCGTCACTCCCGGGACCCGCGCCCGCCACCATCTCGGCACCCTGTCGAACCCGGTCTTCCCCGAGATGTTCCGCCGTCCCGCAACCGCCGCGGGCGGCTCGCTTCTCGCCACCGACCTGATCGCCGGGGGCGGCACCGTCTACAATCCCGGCGGTGGCACACATCATGGCATGGCCGACCGGGCGGCGGGGTTCTGCTACCTCAACGATCCGGTGCTTGCGCTCAAGGCGCTTTTGGCGCAGGGCCTCACCCGCATCGCCTATGTCGATATCGACGCGCATCACTGCGACGGCGTGGCTGCGGCGTTTCACGGCGAGCCCCGCGTGCTGATGATCTCCACCCACGAGGCCCGCCGCTGGCCCTTCACCGGCGCGCCCGACGACCGCGCAGGCGGGGCCGCGATCAACCTGCCGCTGCCGCGCGAAACCGATGACAGCGGCTTCACGATGGCCCTGCACGAGGTGATCCTGCCCGCCCTGCAGGCGATGCGCCCGCAGGCCGTCGTGCTGCAATGCGGGGCCGATGCCGTGGCCGAGGATCCGCTCTCGCGCCTCTCCCTCTCGAACAACGCCCACTGGGCCACCGTCGCGGCGCTGCGTCCGCTCGCACCCCGCCTGCTGGTCCTCGGCGGCGGCGGCTACAACCCCTGGACCGTCGCCCGCCTCTGGGCGGGCGTCTGGGCCACGCTCAACGGGTATGACATCCCCGACCGCCTGCCCGAACCCGCCCGCGCCGTACTCGCCGCGCTGACCTGGTCCCGCCGCCCCGCATTCCCGCCCGATGCCCTCATCGACACGCTGCGCGACGCCCCGCGCGAGGGAGCCGTCGCGGACGACCTCCGCTGCGCCATCCGCAGCCTGCGCGCCCGGCAATCCGCCTGGATCTGACGGCGAAAGGGCAGCCCGCCGGACCGCCCCTTCACTGTTCCCAAAATACTCCAGGGGAGTCGCGCCTTGCGCGACGGGGGCAGCGCCCCCTGCCCCGGTCAATATTGTTCAACGTCGCATGTTCGAGGAGCTCAGAACCGGTTCCCACTTTTGAGCAACATGCTTCAATGCCCCAGGATCTGGCTCAGGAACAGCTTGGTGCGCTCGCTCTTGGGGTTGTTGAAGAATTCCTCGGGCTCGTTCTGCTCCACGATCTGGCCCTGGTCCATGAAGATCACCCGGTTCGCCACCTTACGGGCAAAGCCCATTTCGTGGGTGACGCAGAGCATCGTCATGCCCTCCTCGGCCAGCTCGATCATGGTGTCGAGTACCTCCGAGATCATCTCCGGGTCGAGCGCCGATGTCGGCTCGTCGAAGAGCATGATCCGCGGCTTCATGCAGAGCGAGCGGGCGATCGCCACGCGCTGCTGCTGCCCGCCCGAGAGCTGGCCGGGATACTTGTCCGCCTGCTCGGGAATCTTGACCTTGGTGAGGAAATGCATCGCGGTTTCCTCGGCCTCGCGCTTGGGCGTCTTGCGCACCCATATGGGTGCCAGCGTGCAGTTTTCCAGGATCGTGAGGTGCGGGAAAAGGTTGAAGTGCTGGAACACCATACCGACCTCCGAGCGGATCCGGTCGATGTTCTTGATGTCGTTCGAAAGCACCGTGCCATCGACAGAGATCGAGCCCTTCTGATGCTCCTCCAGCGCGTTGATGCAGCGGATCAGCGTCGACTTGCCCGAGCCCGACGGCCCCGCGATGACGATCCGCTCGCCCTGATAGACGGTCAGGTCGATATCGCGCAGCACGTGGAACGCGCCAAACCACTTGTTCATGTTGCTGATCTCGACGGCGACCTCGTCCGAAACCTTGAGTTGTGTTTCCGCGGCCATGTTCCTGACCCTCCTTACCGATGCTCGGTCTGAAGCTGACGCTCCAGCCATTGCGAATATTGCGAGATGCCATAGCAGGTGACGAAGAACAGCAGCGCGGCAAAGCCGAACAGTTCCCAATAGACGCCGTTCCATTCCGCCGAAGCGAGGATCGGGCCGCGGATCATGCCGACGATGTCGAACATCGAGATGACCGAGACCAGCGTGGTGTCCTTGAACAGGCCCACTGCGACGTTCACGATGCCGGGGATCGAGATCTTCAGCGCCTGCGGCAGGATGATGAACTGCATCGACTGCGCGTAATCGAGTCCGAGACTGTCGGCCGCCTCGTACTGTCCGCGCGGCAGGGCGGCGAGCCCGCCCCGGATCACCTCGGCGATATAGGCAGAGGCGAACATCGTGATCATGATGATCACCCGCAGGATCAGGTCGAAGGTCGTGCCCGGCGGCAGGAAATAGGCCAGCACCACGTTCGCCACGAACAGCAGCGTGATGAGCGGCACGCCGCGGATGAACTCGATGAAGATCACGCAGATCCACTTGATGATCGGCATGGAGGATTGCCGCCCGAGCGCCAGCAGGATACCGAACGGCAGCGACAGCGACACGCAGATCACGCCGAGCATCAGGTTGATCATGAAGCCGCCCATGTCGCGCGATGCCACCGGCTCGAGCGCCATGAAACCCGCCATGTTCCCGGTCGCCAGCCCGGCGATCCACCAGAACACCATCGCCCCGACGATACCGGCGAGCACCGCGACGCCGGCGCTGACGGTCAGGGTACGCCGGTAGACGAACGCGCCGAAAAGCACGCCCAGAAGCGCCATGATGGGCACCACGATCGAACCGCCCCAGATCAGCCAGTAGGCGATGAACGGGTAGAGCCCGGTGAAGATCAAAAGCTGTTTCGGCAGGAACTTGATGAACAGCACAGGCGCGATGGCCGCGAACAGCAGCACGAAGGCCAGCGTCGGTCGCCAGTAGAGCTCGTCGGGATACTTGAAGCCGAAGAGCAGCTGGTTCCAGCGCTCGGTCAGCACGGCAAAGCAGGCCCCGGTGCGCCCGTCGAGCATCTCGCGACAGGCCGTAAGGCTGGGGCTGTCCCAGATACCGTTGAAGAACCACGGTGCCGCCGCGATCACGATGCTGATGACGACATAGGCAGTCGCCACCGTGAGCAGGCCGTTGGCCACCGACGAGAACAGGTTCTCGCGCAGCCACTTTACGATCCCGGTCTCCGTCGCCGGCGGCGGTGCCTCGGGAAGCATGTGGGTGCGGTGATAGGCGAGGTTATCTTTCGACATGGCTCACCGCTCCTTCAGCGCAATGGACTTGTTGTAGAGGTTCATCACGCCCGAGATGGCGAGGCTGATCGTCAGGTAGAACAGCATCAGCATCAGGACGCATTCGATGGCACGGCCCGTCTGATTGAGGGTGATGCCGCCCAGCGTGCCGGTCACGTCCATGTAGCCCACGGCGATGGCCAGCGACGAGTTCTTGGTGAGGTTGAGATACTGCGAAATCACCGGCGGGATGATGACGCGCAGCGCCTGCGGCAGGATCACGAGGTTCATGATCCGCCCCGGACGCAGCCCCAGCGAGGCCGCCGCCTCGGTCTGGCCCTTGCTCACCGCGAGGATGCCCGCGCGCACGTTTTCCGCGATGAAGGCACCCGTGTAGATCGCCAGCGCGAACCACAGCGCGATGAGCGAGCCACGGATATGGATGCCGCCCCCGAAGTTGAACCCCTTGAGTTCCGGGTATTCCAGCGAGATCGGCTGGCCCATCACGAAAAAGACGAGGATCGCAGGGACAAACAGGATGGCCAGCGACGGCCAGCCCATCGGCAGCAGCCTGCCGGTGTCGTAGAGCAGCTTGGTCGCGTAGCGGCGATAGTAGATCGCGCCCGCGATCGAGGCGAGGAAGGTCAGCACCACGACGAGCGACCCCGGCCCCCAGATCGGCGCAGGCGTGTAGACGCCGCGATTGGTGAAGGCAAAGGCCTCGAACAGCATGCTGGACGGCGAGTCCTCGCCGCGAAAGGCGCTCGGGGGCGGCAGCACCGCCGTCATGATGGTGAAGATGATGAGGATCCAGATCAGCACCGGCACATTACGGAACGCTTCGACATAGCCGGCCATCAGCTTGCGCACGAGCCAGTTGGGCGACAGCCGCAGCACGCCCGCGATGACGCCGAGGACGGTCGCCGTCAGACATCCCAGAAAGGCCACGATCAGCGTGTTGAGCACCCCCACAACCGACGCCCGCAGGTGGCTCGACTGGCTGTCATACTCGATCGGGCGCTGGTTGATGTCATAGCCCGACGGCTCGGTCAGGAAGCCGAACGCGATGTTCTGGCCCTGCTCGGCGAGGTTCGTCACCAGGTTGGCACCGAGATAGGCCATCAGCGCAATGAGCAGCATCAGCGCGATGAATTGGAACGTATAGGAGCGATACCGCGTGTCGTAGATCAACTGCGACAGCCGGAACGACGCCTGTGGAGGGTCGGTCATCGTCGTCATCTGGGATTTCCCTGTCCTTCGACCCGGGTTTTTATCGGCGTATGCGCCGTGGGCCGATTAATTCGAGAACCGTCAGGTGCGAAGGGCGCGGGATATCCCGCGCCCTTCGGCAGTGTTCGTCTTACCGGAACGGCGGCGAGTAGAGGATGCCGCCATCGGTCCACTGCGCGTTCAGGCCGCGCGCGAGACCGATCGGGGTCTTCTCGCCGATGTTCTGCTCGAACACCTCGCCGTAGTTGCCCACGGCCGAGAGCGCCCGAACGGCCCAGTCGGCGTCGAGACCGATCATCTCGCCGAGATTGCCCTCGGTGCCGAGCAGACGGTTGGTCTCCGGGCTGTTGGTCGGGCCGGAAGCCAGTTCCTCGACATTGGCGCTGGTCACGCCGAGCTCTTCTGCGGTGATGAGCGCGTTGAGCGTCCAGCGCACCACGTCTTCCCATTCATGGTCGCCATGACGCACGAGCGGGCCGAGTGGCTCTTTCGACACGGTCTCGGGCAGGATCACATGATCGGCCGGGTTCTCGAACGCGGCGCGCGTCGCGGCCAGGCCGGAACGGTCCGTGGTGTAGGTGTCGCAAGCACCGGCCAGGTATTGCTGCTGGCCTTCGGCGTTGGTTTCGATCGGCACCGGCTCGTAGCTGATGTTGTTCTTGCGGAAGAAATCCGCGAGGTTGAGCTCGGTGGTGGTGCCGGTCTGGATGCAGACGGTCGCGCCGTCGAGTTCCTTGGCCGAGCTCACGCCCAGCGCCTTGGGCACCATGAAGCCCTGGCCGTCATAGTAGTTGACGCCGACGAAATCGAACTTGAGGTCGGTGTCGCGCGAGAAGGTCCAGGTGGTGTTGCGCGCCAGCATGTCGACCTCGCCCGAGGCGAGCGCGGTAAAGCGCGTCTTGCCGGTGGTCGGCACGAATTCCACGGCCATGGGATCGCCCAGAACAGCGGCGGCGACGGCGCGGCACACGGCCACGTCAAAGCCTTCCCAGACCCCGTTGGCATCGGGCGCGGCAAATCCGACGAGACCGGTGGTCACGCCGCAGTTGAGCGTGCCGCGCGCCTTCACGTCGTCAAGCGTGGCCGCAGCCGCCGCGCCGCCGACGAGGCCGGCAACGGTCAGAGCGCCCAGAAATACGGTTTTTTTCATGTTTACCTCTTCCTGATTGTCCGCTCTTTGAAGAGCGGTTCGTAGGACCCCGCGTTGCCGCGAGGCCCCAATGACACTGGAAAGGGGTCAAGCCCCCGTCAGTGACCGTGAGTTTGGTTGGATTCACTGCGCGGCGTCAAGACTTTGTTCCCCGAAACCCGGGGCCGCCGCCGCCCGGGCCGGGCGGTATGCCAGTGAAATCACCGCTGCCGGACGGAGCGCGAAAGATCATGAAAGCGCTTGGCGTTGAGAAAGTCATTTTCTTTCCGTCGCGCCACCGCCTCGGCCTCCTCGTCGCTACCCCATTGCTCTTGCTGCCAGGATTCGTCGATGCGCGAGACCCGCCACAACGCCTCGGCCGGGGCCTGTTCACGAAGGGCCGCAAGCCCGATAACCAGCGAGCCGCTGAGGCACACGAGATCGTGAAAAGCCGTCAATGCCCAGGTATCGAGCAGCCGCACCTCCGCGTGCAGTCGCTCAAGCGCCGCCGGGTCCTGCATCACGTGCATCACCCCGGTGGTCGTGCGCAACCGCACCGAAAAGACCGATTCGGCCCATTCAAGCAGCGGATCCCACGCCGCCGCCTGCCGCGCGGCCAGTGCATCGGGGCCGTCCGCCCGGTAACACAGCAGGTCGCTGCTGCCGTATTCCGCCAGCATCGCGGCCACGGCCGCCTGCTCGCGCGCCACGCGGTCGATGGCGGCATTCGCGGCACGGGTCAGCGGCATGGACGCGGGCGAGATCTCGCCCTCCTGCGCGTCCCACTCGGCGGCGATCCCGCGCGCCAGCGCCTGCGTCGGAACAACCAGCTCGGCCTTGGCGGGTGTGCGCACCGCCCGACCGTCCAGCCGCACGCCGAACCCGTCCCCGGTCTCGACGGCCTCCGCCGCCGTCCAGAATCGCCTGGCCGCCCATTCGCTCATCGCCACGTTCCCCACTCATCCGTCAGCGCCGCTGCCAATTGGCCGAAATCGCCCACCAGCCGCGCGGCACCCGTCAGCGCCCCGGCACGGTGATAGCCCCAGGTCACGCCGATCCCAGCGATCCCGGCGGCCCGCGCCATCTCCATGTCATAGCTCGTGTCGCCCACCATCACCGCGTCGCGCGGATCGACGCCGGTCTCGGCCAGCGCCGCGCGCAGCATCGCGGGATGCGGCTTCGAGGGGTGATGGTCGGCCACTTGCCGGGTCACGAAATACCCCTCCAGCGCGTGCCCTTCCACCAGTTTTGCCAGCCCGCGCGCC
>Ga0209942_1001609_pt1 | contig 12101 bp, 12 predicted proteins | sample SalPonR1_A_D2_MG_FD_185695 | JGI IMG/M metagenome (GOLD analysis project Ga0209942, IMG submission 185695) | Salt pond soil microbial communities from South San Francisco under conditions of wetland restoration - Salt Pond MetaG R1_A_D2_MG... ... | reverse complement strand
AAAAAATTAATCCATGACGCATCAATTTTCCTTAAAGAATCAATAAATACCGAATCGAATTTCATGGAGTGTCTCTAATTATAAAATGCAGCAAACAGGTTGATTAGTTTTCAGACGGCCCCTTAAACATTTTCCACATGGCCTGTTCCTTTTTAAAGTCGTAAAACGATTCTTTAAATTCTTTCATCCTTCTCCCCGACCATATCCCCGTAGCATATTGTTTAAACAGAATCTCATCCTGACGAAGAATATATAAAACAGGAAAAGCAAAATGATAATTAATCTCTATATCGATATTGGATATATACTCCTTGTATTGTTTATGCAACTTCCCTTTTTTTAAGATCTTAAGATATACATCATTGTTAATTGCAACAAACTCACCCAAATGATAACGGCTGTATTTTAGCAGAAAGATATCCCGGAGAGATAATACTAAAAGAATCAAAATTAAATATATAGTTTCTTCCCATGAATAAGGAGGTAAAATAAGGTAAGTTATTACGATTAAATCGGGCAGGTAGAGATAAAAATTTCTTTTCATAAATAAAAATACTCTACCCAGATAATCATTGTCGGGGTGTTCTGAGAAATAATTTAACTGCATAATTCTATTCATCTAGCCAGGGATCGTTATGCAAGTTTGTTGATGCATAAATATCTGCTCCCTGATATTTTATAATATTTGTGATAATCTCAATTTTCGCTTTCACTTCCTCTGTATTTTCAACTCCTTTGTTGACCGATTGGTTGTAGTCGTTTAATGCATTTGTATACTTTTGAAGCTTATACAACAAATCGGCTCGTTTAAGCAATACCTCTACATTATCCGGATACTGTCTGTTTAATTTATTTAACTGCGCCAACGCTTCGTTATATTCATTTTTTTTGATGAACTGGTCAACCTGCTTAAAAAGATTTTTCATGTTCAAATAATCAATCCCGATTCATAAAACAAAAATAGTCGAAAACAAGGAAAAGTGAAAAATTAATCGGAAATATATTTTTGCTTTTTAGCTATCTGAATAATTTCATTTTTATCCCCTGCATTTAACTTTAACATAATATTGGCAATAAAAGTTTCAAGGGTTTTGATATTAATATTTAATATTTCCGATATTTTTATCTTGGTTAAATTTTCAGCAAAGAAACCCATGATTTTTTTTTCGTAGCTATTGAGCGAATCGAGCTGATTTTCCAGCGTTATTTCTTTTTTGTCGGCAGAATTAAACCCATATTTTGACTTAAATTGAGGGCAGTAATAATTTCTCCCCCCGCGAACATGATATACAGCATCTATCAATTCGTTTATTTTAGAGTTTTTGGCTACGAAACCTTTGGCTCCATGCTTAAGCAGCTGCTCAATAAACCAGTTTTCCAAATACATGGTAAAAACAATTACCTTAATGTCGGGATAATCATTCTTTAATTGCTCAGCAAGCTCAATCCCATCCATCCCCGGCATCGAAATATCTGTGATTACAATATCAGCCTCTTTAGATTCGAGGATTTTTAAAACCTCCATTCCATTTTTAGCCGTACCCACAATTTCAATATCCGACTTATTTTTAAAGAGGGTTACCAAACCAAAAAGAGAAACATCATGATCTTCAGCAATAACAATTTTAATTTTTGTATTTTTTGATGATTTTGTTTTTGAACAAGGTTTTAATGGGATATCAATAGAAGCTATAGTGCCTATATCATTTGAATAATCGTAAGAAGTTTTCCCTTGTAAGCTATTCAAAATTTTAAGAACTTCAGCATCATTTTCTTTAAAAAATTCAAGGTAATCAGCATCGGGAAATTCAATTAAAAGATTTAAATAATCCTTATGCTGAACAATTCGTAATTGTATAACCAAAGACTTATCAGTGTCTGCCAGCGAACTGAAAATATACGTTAACAATGGTGAAACAGTATCTGTAATTTGCTCATTTATTTCATCCCATCCCCCGGAAGGGTAAAATGATGTTTCTATTGTCAATCCATACTTATTAGTTATTTGCTCTACAACATTTTTAAAACCGGAGCGCTTTTCATCACTTTCTTTTACCGTATCAACAACGGGTTGATAATATTCTTCTTCAGTTTCGGCAACACGGTTCATTTCTTTGTACGATTTTCCCGGTTGCTTAAGGTATCCTGTTTTATGTTTTTCTGCGGAATTGGTGCTTTTCACCAGGTAGGACCTGTTCATATATTTATGAATCAGATAAACCATAAAGGTGATAAAAATAAAGATAACCAAATAAATCAGATACCTGAACAAAGGAGTTATAGACTTAAAAATGGAGATTAAATACAAATTTCCATTGGCCTGATAAGCAATTTTATCTGCATCATCTTTTAATTGTTTTACCGTAAGATTTAATTCCCCGTGGGTCGGAATATTGATTTTAGCCAGTTTTTTAAATTCGGATGAAAAAATGTACAACAAACTATCTCCGGTAAAACAAATTTCTTTTATTGAGTCATTGTTCACATCCTTTGTGGTTAAATAGTGTAATGAACCTTTTCCTGGCAACCGGTTTTTTCCGGATATCTCTAACTCATGATTTACTTTCAATACCTGTTTTCCTGAAAATAAAGTAAAATATTCTTCCGAAAGATCGCTATCTAAAGCAATCAGATTGGTTTTTATATCCAGTTTTTTTTCTGCAATACGATTCCCGTTTATATCAAATAAAAACAATGCGTTAAAAGTATTATCATCGTCTATTCCGCTATTCAAAGCAACAATAAATTTATCATCAGCGGATTCTATAACGTCTACAAATAACCTGGAGGGTGTTGTATTAATTTTAACGGGACGAACAAAATATTCAAGTTGATGATTAAGAACCAGCAGTTGAGCTGATGTTCCGTTACGATTATCTTTTGTGGTCTCCGTAGAAATTAATATTTCGCTTTTCCCGTCACCATTTAAATCCGTAACAACTAAATGATTGATAATATTTGCAGCGATACTTTCCGATTCAAATAAAGAATCATTTGCTAAGTCATAGGCAAATATTTTCCCGGGAGATGATGAGTGATCGGTTGTCAGGGCAAAATAGAACTCTTTATCAGCGTCTGAATTACAATCGATCAATCCAACAGGAAATAACTGATAATCAACTTCCTTACCCGGCAGAGTCATCATAAATTTTCGGTTTACCCGAAAGTCTTTATTATCTTGTGGATCGATAACATAAAGAAAAAGAGAATCGACATTTTGTGTAAATACATAAATTTCTTTTATTCCGTTTTGATTATAATCGCCAAAGAATAACCGGCTGTTTTTTGCGGGTGTATCAAAAATATTCCATATCGATTGCAACAAACCATCCTTATCATATAGGTATATCGATGGATTATAAAAGTTATCGAATTTATTATAACTGACTTTTTCGCTATTTCCATCGTTGTTTACATCACAATAATATTCTTCTCCGTTATGTTTTAGCTGGTAACCATCACTAACCTCAAACGAATAAAACGGATAAAACTTTGCAAAAGAAAAAATTGCAATGCCACTAAAAATAAATCCTGCAACTAAGGGATGGGCAAAATACTTATACCACTTCACAATACAACAATCCTTACTCTTTTTTCTATAATATTAAAAACGGAAATCGAATGTACTATTAATTATTGAATTATAAAATATTTTCATCAAAATTACCGCTATTGTTCATAAATCACCAATAAAAAGTGGCATGATTAAAAGAAACCATGCCACCAACATCAATTATGTATTTTATCCTTACATTTCTTCTTCTTTCAGGTAACGTTCCAAAAATTCAAGAATCTTACCATAAGCTTCAATTTCATTCTCTTTTTTTCTAAAGCCATGTCCTTCATCGTCAAAAACCACATATTCAACGGGCACATCATTTGCTTTAGCCGCTTCGACAATTTCGTCCGATTCAACTTTTAAAACCCGTGGGTCGTTGGCACCCTGAAGAACCATTAATGGACGCTGAATATTTTGGGCATGGAAAAGCGGTGATATTTTATAAAGATAAGCAGAGTCTACAGCAGGATCACCCAACTCCTTATAAAGTGCTTCCCGCTGAGCTTCCCACCAGCTTGGGATACTCTTTAAGGTCCTTAACCAGTTGGTAACTCCAAAAATATTTACTCCCACATCAAATTCTTCGGGCGTAAAAGTTAATGCGGCAGCTACCATATACCCGCCATATGAGCCACCAATTATTCCAATTTTATTGGTATCCACCCAACCGGTTTTTGCCAGGTAATCTTTGGCATAAATACAGTCTTTTAAATCATGGTCTCCATGTTTGCGGTCATCTAAAGCATAAAAAGTTTTCCCATAACCGCTACTACCCCGGTTATTCACTGCAATAATTGCATAACCGTGATTAACCAGGTATTGAATAGCCGCTGAATAGCCAACACGGGATTGTCCTCCCGGTCCGCCATGTACCCAAACCAGCGCAGGAACTTTATTATTTCCCGATGCCTGATGCGGTTTATAAAGAATGGAAGGAATTTCCAGTCCGTCGAAAGATTCATAACGCACTACCTCTGCATCCACCAGGTACTCAGGGTTGATTTCCGGGTTTAAGGTATTGGTTAACTGAGCATAATCACCATTTTCAAATTGATAAACATATAAGTTTCGGGGATTTCTGGAGCTGGTAACATAAAAACTCATCAATTGTTCGCTTTGCGAAATATTTACCGAACTAATATTTTGTCCTTTAAACTCAGGGAAATTCACCTCTTCGCCGGTACTCATCTTAAAAACCTTTATAACGGTTTGCGCATCCTGATTAATACCAATCACCCGATATTTTTCATTATACGAATGGTAAGCATACATCACATCCCATTCCGACTGATAAACTGTTTCTGTCTCCTCTGTTTCAAGATTCATTTTTACGGCATAGGTAAACTCGTCATCCTCATTGGTTAAATAATACAAATAATCACCATCGAGGCTAAACTGAACCGGATTATTTACCGTTTCTTCAATATCTTTCAGTTTTTTCAATTCGTCTTTTTCGCGATTGTACAAAAACATTTTATTGTAATGATTGGTAACCGTTTGGGATAGGGCTATCAGGTTTTTATCGGCAGATACAGCACCAATATTGAACCCCTCAGTATTTTGAAAAATCAGCTGAGGTTCCATTGTTTCGATATCCATTTCGTATAGATCCATAAATCGTGGATCCCTTTTGTTGGTTTGGATAAAGAAACTTTGCCTGTCGCGGCTCCACCCGGCAAACGATGCTCTTGCCTTTTCCCAGGGCGTAATATCCTTTATCGTTCCATCGGTTTCCCGGAGGTAAAGATGATAGATTTCATTTCCCCCCTGATCGGAGGTTATTATCAATCTTTCATCATTCGGAAAGCAACTAACAATAAAAGTAGATTCATCACGATTCGTAAGCTGTTTAGGAGTACCTCCTTCGATACCAATTTCGTAAACATTGTAAATCCCGGATTCGTTACTGCTGTAAAAAATTTTACTTTCATCCGGCGAGAAGCTGCTACCCGATACACTCACGTTATTCATGAACTGTTCAATCGAGTATTGTTCTGTTTGTTTTTCCTGGCAGGAAAACAAAATAAACGGAATAAGGGCCAATAATAAACTATACTTCTTCATCATTATATTTTTTAAGATTTATTAAAACACTGAGCTAAAATAATTTAAATTCGTTAAGAATACAAGCGCTATAGTTATTCGTTTGACATAAATTCCGGGATGGTCAAATTATTTTCTCCTGAGGGGAATAAAAAGGGTATTTTTATTTTGAAAATTAAAAAAGTATTTCTTTATTTGCATCCGCAATTCGGGCAACGGTTGCGATAAGTTCTAAAAAACATACAATACAATTTTTCGGGGTGTAGCGTAGCCCGGTTAGCGCGCCTGCTTTGGGAGCAGGAGGTCGCAGGTTCGAATCCTGCCACCCCGACAAAAAAGAAAAAGAGACCCGTCCGGTCTCTTTTTCTTTTTTATCAGGGTGATGCCGGTGAGAAACCTTGTTCGAACCGACGACCAACGGGAGGAGCTCATGAGCGAACAACGTGAGCGAATAATCCTTTGGGTTGGCCAATAAATCATTTACTATTAAAAAAATTCTTTATCAAAATCCGTTGACTAACTACTCTAATTAAATTTTATTATACTGAAAAAAGAACTTATTCGCTTCGCGAATAAAGGGTTTTCTTTTGAATCAACCCACATCCGGGATCATGAAATAATCCTGCCTGCTGAAACCATAGCTTAAGTTTATTTTTATCAGCAAACTAACTAAAACCTGCATGTTGCTTGGATTGCTGTCAGCCACTGTAAGTTTAAAATTATTCTTCAAAATAATCTGAGTCAACCCGTTTCACTTCATAAGTTGATTGAGTTGAAACTCCAACATTATATTCAAACATAAATTCAGTTAATTTTTCACCGTCAATAAGAATTATTTTATGTTCAATACTTTTAACAAATTCATGCGCACTTTTAGGGAAATTAGAGGTTGTAATAAAGATTCCTTTTCGAGCCTTTTTTGACAATAATGCCCCTGCAAAATCTCTTATTTCCCTTACCGGAACTGTATTTTCCCAACGTTTTGCTTGAATGTAAATTGTGTCTAAACCTAACTTGTCCTCTTTAATAATTCCATCTATTCCACCATCACCTGTTCTTCCAAGAGCTTTGCCTGCATCTTTTCTTGAACCACCATAACCAATTTTCGTTAACACATCAACAACTATTTTTTCAAAAAAAGCAGGTGAGCAATTTTTTAAAGTATCAAGCAATTCTCGAGATAAATCATTTTTCAATTTAAGGTAAGCATATTCAAGGGCTTCTTCCGGTGTCTCGGTAGATTCTTCAATTTCATCCAACTTTTCTTTTTTATCAGGCGTTTTTTTTCTATCAATGGAATTCTTGAATTCAACAAATGCGGGAAAGTTATCAAGGTCCTTTGTTGTTAATTGATCAGGATTTTTTTGTAGAAATTTCAAACCTGCTTCAGTTATCTGATGAGTACCACGTTTTTCAGATTTCAACAACCCAGCTTTTGTTAAATAAAACCTTGCCCAACCAACTCTATTGTCAAAAAGGGCTTGATTTCCACTGGGCAATAGTTCTTTCTTTTCTTCTTCTGTCAACTTAAAATACTCCGACAAAGTCTCGATAACTTCTCTGAATTTATGCACTTTTTTATCACTGGTCAATTTTAAGAGGGGAAGCATAATTGTTTGGTAGTCTGGTATCATAGTGTTCGGTTTTAAACTTATTGTGGCTCACTAAATTTTTATAAGTACCTATTTAATTAAAATCCTGATTTGAATATTAAAAGTATTAAATATAATCTAAATAAAAAACCGTCATTTAATATCGTTATCAAAGATTTAAAATACAATTTTTGAGTCAAAAACGCATATCATTTTATTTTGTATCTTTGGTATAAACCCAATATTATAATGATAAAATAGGTTGATATAAAAAAGTTACACACAATATAAAAAATTTGGAATCTCTTTGCTTTGGTCTAATATTTGTATTAACTTTGTAATTACAAATCAAATGTTAATGTTATGGATATTTCAATTGTTCCAATAGGTAATTCAAAAGGTATTAGACTGAGCAAAACGCTTCTTGAAAAGTATAACATCAAGGATAAGGTTGAACTTATTCTAGAGAAAGGTTATATCATATTGAAACCAAAAGCTGAACCAAGAAAAGGTTGGGAAAAAGCTTTCAAGAAAATGCATGAAAGTGGAGACGATAAACCATTAATGAATGATGTATTTGTAGACGAAAGCTTTGAAGAATGGAAATAAATCAATATGAAATCGTATTAGTTAATCTCGACCCGACAGTTGGTAGCGAGATTAAGAAAACTCGTCCTTGTGTGATAATTTCTCCAAACGAGATGAATAAGTATTTGAACACAGTTGTTATTGCTCCAATGACAAGTCAGTCTAAAAATTATCCAACGAGAGTTTCAGTGAAACATAATAGCAAAAAGGGTTGGATTGTTATTGACCAAATTAGAACAATTGATAAGCAAAGAATTATCAATACACTTGATACTTTAACGGAAAATGAAATTCAAGAAGTTAAATTGATACTCAAGGAAACTTTTGTAGATTAATTTTTTATACAGTGTGTAACATGGCTTCAGAAAAAATGCGGGTTGCAGTGGTATTCTGACAATTTTAGTTACCTGCCTGCCGGCAGGCAGGTCTTTAACTTTCGGTAACGGGTGATACTGAAACAAGGTGCAATCTCGCACTATTTCTAAGCCGAAACCGTTGGCATCCATTAAAAAATCGAAAATTCGACAAGTAACTACAGTGAAAAGATTTGAAAATGAAAAAGTTCAAAAATTTTTGAACGGAATAATGTTGATTGATGCTGAAAGGTATGATATCCTCATTGAAATACGTGAAATTATTTTTAATCATTTCCCAAGAACTGACGAAAGGATTATGTATGGTGGTATTGTATTCTTTCTCCATGATGAAATGTTTAGTGGATTATTCTTAAACAAGAAGCATATCACTCTTGAATTTTCTAAAGGATTCCTAATGGAAGATCCTAACAGAACCCTTGAAGGAAAAGGCAAATACCGTAGACACTTAAAAATATTGAAAAAAGATGATATCTTAGGTAAAGGAGTTTCCTTCTTTGTGAAACAAGCAGTATAAATTGATTCAAAAACTTTTAAAAATATGGATTCACTTTCACCGAACATTTTTGTTAAAGACATAGGAGAGACAATTAATTTTTATAAAACCTTAGGATTTAAAGTTGCCATGACCGTTCCAGAGGAAGGCGACTTTGTATGGGTGATGATGACTTGCGGAGAAGTAAGTTTTATGTTTCAAACAATCGAAAGTCTGGGTTCAGAATTACCGGAAATATCTAGACTAAATGGAGGTTCATTATTGCTGTACATCCAAATAAAAGAAATCAAAAAATTTCACGATAAAGTAAAAGACAACGTGAAAATCATAAAAGGACTTGAAAAAACATTTTATGGTGCAACAGAATTTTCGATTTTGGACAATAATGGATATATTTTGACTTTTGCAGAAAATGAAGAATAAATAACGAAATGCCAACAGCGTTGTAAGCTTCCCACTTTTAAGACAAGGCTTAAGTAGACTTTTATCATCATCCTGTTGTGCATCTAAAATCGCCGGGAACCAGATCCATAATCACTTGCCGGCAACAGGTAAAATTTTGATGATTATAAATGTCGCTTAGCGGGTGCAATTAATATTATTCCATTAATACTGAACAAAAAATGGGAAGTTTACTATGAAAAAGAGGTAAAAGTAAAAATATCTCATAATGTTTAAATAAAAATTATACCGCTAATTATTATTAATTATAGAAATTACTTTGAGTAATTGAGGATCATTTTCATTAAGAGGATAGCCCTGTACCTTTTCTCCTTTTAATGTTAAATAATCATTTAAAAAATCATTCAAATCAACATTGTCACTAAACAGCATGTATCTTAAAGTATCCTGATCAAAAAGAGCATGTGTTCCATATCCGTATACTGTTTCACCTGTCTTAACAATACCTGAAACACGAATATATTCTTTTTCATCATCTTCTTCACAGCTAAAGGCCATAAAAATAATGATTCCACACAAGAATAATTTTTTAATTAAATTTTTCATAATACTTTTTTGGAGTTAACAATTTAAATATATAATAAATGTAATCAAAAAAATCATTCCTTTCAAAAATATTTCTATCCATAAACTATGAATAAGGCTGTACAAAACGAAAGGCATTCAGGGTTTCAGCAACTTTTAACCCTGCTAAGCAGGATTCCTGCAGTCGGCAAACAAGCACAATTCCGCTTATGTTTTTCGAAAAATTTGTAATTTTTCTTGTAAATATAGCTATCCAAAATACTACCTGAAAAGTTAAATACATCCCTTAAGAATGCGAATTATTCACGAGGGTGTCCAAAAAGAATTACAAGTTCATTGCGAATGCCGTGCCTGCCAGTTTACATGCCGTTAGGCATGCAGGCAGGAAATGAAGCAATCTATATTTATTGATTATCAACAGATTGCTTCACTCCTTCCTCGTTCGCAATGATTTTTTTCCGGCTTTTGGGACACCCTCTTAAAAAAAGCGTTATTATTACTTTTCTCCTGAGCGAGAGCCAGTAAATGACCCTTAGCGGAGTTCGTTAATTCCCGTTTTTGTTTTTTTGATATTCTTCCACAACTAACCTTGCCTTGTCATAATCCAACGTTGAAACAACAATTTTTACCGCACCTAATCCGCCTGGTGCTGCATTCCATGGAGTCAATGTTCCAATAAGCTCATCATTTAAAAATGCTTCTATGTCAGCATTCTCTAAAAGACTTTTAACGATCTCAGCTTCTACAATTGTTCCGGAAAAAACTTCAACAGGGGCATTATTATCATTTGTTTTCATATGATTTAAGCGTTTTTAAACAATTAAATATAAGCAATATTTATCAATTGTTATGCGCATCAACGGTGTAATAAAAAACAGCTTTAATTTTAAGAGGCTTTTAACCTTTGAGAATAGCAATCTAATTTGCATTTCTGCAAGGTAAAAACAAAAAACACGGACCCAAAAGCATCCAGGTCCGTGCTAAAACAAATTTATCCAAGCAAACTATTTATAATTTTTTGCCAATATAAAACACATAGCCATAATAGGCTTTATACCTGGCATAGAGCTGCTCCTCTTGCCGTTCGGTGGCAATAAACTCCTCTGCGGTTTTATTCCCCCGGTATTTTTCCAGGAATTTTTCCCGGGCTTTTTCCTGCGGAACATAAAAATGGTCAGTCCAGCAGTTTTCGGGTAATATAAAGCTGGCCACAGGCATATATCCTGCCTCCTGCATCTGCATCACCTTCCGGGGAATAGTATCCATTTTGGGATAGGCATCTTCCCAGAATTGCTGAATCTCCTGAGGACGCTCTTCGGTAAACCACGAGGCTTCAGTTACCGCAAGATAGCCATCCTTTTTCAGGAATTTTCTCCACTCCCGGAGGCCTTGTTTAAACCCAATATTATAGATGGCGCCCTCGGACCAGATCAAATCCAGCGATTCTTTATCGAAAGGAAGATCATCCATGGAAGCAACCACTCCTTTTACCCGGTTATGTAACGAAAGCTTTTGGGCTCGGGCATTGAACAAATCAATAAATTCCGGAAACAGGTCAATTCCGGTGACCTGGCCGGGAGCATGCTGTGCCAGCACCATGGTTTGGCCTCCGGTACCACAACCAATATCGGCAATATGCGATTGTTCCGTTAAGTTATCGACAAAACTGAGGGCTTTGAGGGTCACCTCAGGGCTTCCCGGGCCCTGACGCTCCAGGTTGGAAAAATATTCGCAGATTAATGAAAAGTCAAACTCGTGTATGGATTTATTTTTTTCACTCATGATTTTAAATTTTTATCGGGATAATGACCTTATTGCAGGCCGTCAGTACCCGAAGGGTTGATAAATAATTATTCCATAGAAAACCATTCGGACAAGGAATTGCCTGAATGAAAGAATACCTAACCGTTGATTAATGAAGTACAGGTTAGGCTATTATACCAGAGCCATACTAAGTGATAACATACTATTTTATTGGTTAACCAAAGATAAACATTTATTATAAAAAAAATTTACTGGTGACTGATAATAAAACTTTGTTTACAAAAATGATATAGAAAAGTGAACTAATGTAAATCTCTAAAAGTAAAACTGACAGAGGACCGCAAAATTTACAACTGTTTAAAAGACATTTTGACACGTTAAAAGCCTAAATAGCAAATGGTTCATTATTTGTAACCATTAAAAAGGAAAGGTTTCAATCTTACATAAACAAAAAGATTTGGCGTATGAGAAAAAAATTTTTCACACATACTAAACTTTTCATGTTATTAACGGGGGTTTTTATTGAGCTCCTGCAGCAGTTGGCATATAGTAACTGACAAAAAACCGAAAATAATACAATTAGGGCCCAAAGATTGCCCTTGGAATGGAACCTGTATCATAAAAAATGATCCCAAAAGAAAAACGTATGGTTCGGAGTATGCCAGAAAGCAAAACAAACAATTAAGAAAAAGAAATTC
>Ga0209942_1001602_pt1 | contig 12133 bp, 9 predicted proteins | sample SalPonR1_A_D2_MG_FD_185695 | JGI IMG/M metagenome (GOLD analysis project Ga0209942, IMG submission 185695) | Salt pond soil microbial communities from South San Francisco under conditions of wetland restoration - Salt Pond MetaG R1_A_D2_MG... ... | reverse complement strand
GCAGAGCTCAGCGCCATGGCCGGGCAGCTGGCCGAGCAGCGGCGCGAGATCGAGGCGGCCCGGCGCGAGACGGTAGAAACACTGGATGCGCTCGCGATCCGGCTCGGCCAGATGAACGCCCACGTCATCCGGCTGGACGCCCTCGGGCGGCGTCTCACCGAGATGGCCGAGCTGCAGGACGGCGAATTCGACTTCGAGTCGCCGCCCGCCATCGGCGGCCCGGAGGAGCCGGAAGAGCTGGGCGGCGGCGGCGTCGCGGAGATCCTGACCTCGCTGGACGAGCTCTCCCAGCAGCTGAGCGATCGGGAAAAGCAGCTCGGCGTACTTGAAAGCGTCCTCCTGACCCGCAATCTCAACGAGCAGATCAGGCCGGAAGGGCGGCCCGTGAAGTCCGGCTGGCTGTCCTCCTACTACGGGCGGCGCACGGACCCGTTCACCGGCAAGCAGGCGTGGCACAAGGGCGTGGACTTCGCCGGCAAGGCGGGCGCGGAGATCGTCGCCGTGGGCGCGGGTGTGGTGACCTACTCGGGCAAGCGCTACGGCTACGGCCAGATGGTGGAGATCGATCACGGCGACGGCTACGTGACCCGATACGCGCACAACGCCGAGAATTTCGTGAATGTGGGTGATGAAGTCAGGAAAGGCCAGATTATTGCGCACATGGGAGCGACCGGTCGGGCGACCGGGCCCAACCTGCATTTCGAAGTCATCTACGAGGGCAAGTCGGTCAATCCGCTCAAATACATCCGCGCCAGCGGCAGCTGAGCCCCCGACGCCGGCCCTTTTTAGACGCAGCGCACCCGCTGCCCTTAGAATAACCGTTTTCGGAATAGCCCTTTCCGGGCGGACCCCAACCGAGCACCGGCGCCGCGGCGGCCGACGGTGTTCTTTCGCGTATCAGAGCGCGTTTCAGGACGGATAACGCAGTGGCATTTCTCACAAAGATATTCGGCAGTCGCAACGAGCGCCTGGTCAAGTCGTATTCCAAACTCGTCAAGGCCATCAACGCGCTGGAAGACGAGTACCGGAACAAGAGTGACGAGGAACTCGCGGCCATGACGCCGGTGTTGCGCGAACGTCTCGCCAGCGGCGAGAAGCTGGACAATCTCATCCCCGAGGCCTTCGCCGCCGTGCGCGAGGCGGCCGACCGCACCGTGGGCATGCGCCACTTCGACGTGCAGCTGATCGGCGGTCTGGTGCTGCACGAGGGCAAGATCGCGGAGATGAAGACCGGCGAGGGCAAGACCCTGGTCGCGACCCTGCCTGCGTATCTGAACGCGCTCACCGGCGAAGGCGTGCACATCGTCACGGTGAACGAATACCTGGCCAGCCGTGACGCGGCCTGGATGGGTCCCGTGTACAACTTCCTCGGGCTCGAGGTGGGCGTGATCCGCAGCGGCCAGTCGCCCGCCGAGAAGCGCGAAGCCTACGGCGCGGACATCACCTACGCCACCAACAACGAACTCGGCTTCGACTACCTGCGCGACAATCTGGCGTTCTCCACCGAGGATCGGGCCCAGCGCAAGCTCGCCTACGGCATTGTCGACGAGGTGGACTCCATCCTGATCGACGAGGCGCGCACGCCGCTGATCATCTCCGGCCCCTCCGAGGAGCGCACCGAGCTCTACGAGAAGATCAACAAGCTCGTGCCGAAGCTGGTGAAACAGGAGGAGGAAGAAGGGCCGGGCGACTACATGCCGGACGAGAAGACCAAGCAGGTCTATCTCACGGAGGACGGCCATCAGCACGTCGAGGAGCTGATGACGAAGGCAGGGCTGATACAGCCCGGCGAGAGTCTCTACGACGCCGGCAACATCAAGCTCATGCATCACCTGATGGCGGCGCTGCGCGCGCACGCCATGTATCAGCGCGACGTGGACTACATCGTCAAGGACGGCGAGATCGTCATCGTGGACGAATTCACCGGCCGCACCATGCCGGGCCGGCGCTGGTCCGACGGCCTGCACCAGGCGGTGGAGGCCAAGGAAGGCGTGCGGGTGAAGGAAGAGAACCAGACCATCGCGTCGATCACCTTCCAGAACTTCTTCCGCATGTACCAGAAGCTCGCCGGCATGACGGGCACGGCGGACACCGAGGCCTTCGAGTTCCAGTCCATCTACGGCCTCGAAGTGGTGGTGATCCCGACCCATCGGCCGATGGTCCGCGCGGATCATCCGGATCTCGTGTTCCTGAACCAGAACGACAAGTTCGAGGCCATCATCGAGGACATCGTCGATTGCCGCGAGCGGGGCCAGCCGGTGCTGGTGGGCACCACCTCCATCGAGAACTCCGAGCTTTTGTCCGGCCTGCTGAAGAAGAAGCAGATCCCGCACCAGGTGCTGAACGCGAAGCAGCACGAGCGCGAGGCGAAGGTGGTGGAGGACGCCGGCCGTCCCGGCACCATTACCATCGCCACCAACATGGCCGGCCGCGGCACGGACATCGTGCTGGGCGGCAACAGGGATGCCGAACTCGCCGAACTCGGCGAGGACGTCACTGACGAGCAGCGCCAGGCCGTGGTCGCGGAGTGGCAGAAACGGCACGACCAGGTGCTGGAAGCCGGCGGCCTGCACATCGTCGGCACCGAGCGGCACGAGTCCCGGCGCATCGACAACCAGCTGCGCGGCCGTTCCGGCCGCCAGGGCGATCCGGGCTCCAGCCGCTTCTACCTGTCCATGGAAGACAGCCTGATGCGCATCTTCGGCGATCCCAACCGCACCAAGAGCCTGCTGCAGCGGGTGGGCATGCGCGACGGCGAGGCCATCGAGAGCGGGCTTCTGTCGCGCCAGATCGAGAAGGCCCAGCGCAAGGTGGAGGCCCACAACTTCGACATCCGCAAATCGCTGCTGGAATACGACGACGTGGCCAACGACCAGCGCAAGGTGGTCTACCACCAGCGCTCGGAGCTCATGGAGGCGGATGACGTCGCCGAGTCCGTCGAGAACATCCGCGACGAGGTGGTGGAGACGGCGGTGCAGGAGTTCATCCCGCGGGGCAGCGTCGAGGAGCAATGGGATCCGGAAGGCCTGCAGCAGGCGCTGCGCGCCGACTTCGGACTCGACCTGCCTATCGCCCAGTGGCTGGAGAAAGAGAAGACCCTGAACGCGGATCAGCTCTGCGACCGCATCGTCGAGTCCGCGAAGGACTACTACGAGCAGAAGGTCGCGGAGATCGGCGAGTCCATCATGCGGGGCTTCGAGAAGCAGGTCATGCTCTCGCAGCTGGACCTGCACTGGAAGGAGCACCTGGCGGCCATGGATTACCTCCGCCAGGGCATTCATCTGCGGGGCTATGCTCAGAAGAACCCGAAGCAGGAATACAAGCGCGAAGCCTTCGAGATGTTCGGCCAGATGCTCGAGCAGGTGAAGCACGACACCATCAGCATCCTGATGCGGGTGCGGCTGCGCAGCCAGGAAGAAGTGGAGCGCATGGAAGCCGAACAGCGGGCCAAGAAGGCCATGGAGTTCCAGCACGCCCAGTCCTCGGCGCTGGCTTCCGGCGCGACGGCGGCGACGGCTTCCGCCGCGGCCGCCGAGGCGGTGGCCGGCGGCGGCGGAGGCGGCGCATCGGCCGAGCCGGTGCAGCCGTTCGTGCGCGAGGGCCGCAAGATCGGCCGCAACGAGCCCTGCCCCTGCGGCAGCGGGAAGAAATACAAGCAGTGCCACGGCCGGCTGTCGTGACCGAGGCGCCCCGTCCCCGCCTGCAGGTGGTGGCGGGGATCCTCCGCGACGGTGACGGCCGCATCCTGATCAGCCGGCGGCAGCCGGGCAAGCACGGCGCCGGCCGCTGGGAATTCCCCGGCGGCAAGATCGCGCCGGGCGAGGACCCGCTGGCGGCCCTGCGCCGGGAACTGGCGGAGGAAATCGGCATCGAGGTACTCGGGGCCAGCCCCTTCATGGCGCTGGAGCACGACTACCCCGAACGCAGCGTGGCGCTGGACTTCCATCTGGTAACCGGCTGGCGCGGGCGCGTGCAGGCGCTGGAGCGGCAGGAACTCGCCTGGGCCAGCGCGGCCGAGCTGTTCGACTACGACATGCTGGAGGCCGATGCGCCGGTGCTGGAGGCGCTGCAGCGGGAGCGGCCGGCTAGGGTCGTCGGCCAGGGCCGACCAGGCCCGGCCGGTTAGATTCGGTCGGGCTTCAGCAGATGCTGAGGCGGAACGTTACGTCGCCGCCGGTCTGCACCGCGCGGGAGTCGATGTCCGACCACTCCATGAAGCGGACGGTGAAGCGGTGAGGGCTGCCGCTGATCTCCGGAAACAGCGGGCTGCCCGGCGGCAGCGACACGCGCAGCAGGCGGCAGGGATTGTCCTTCGCGATGGTGTCCTGATACATGCCGCCCGTCGCGGTGCGCTCCTGGGGGATGGCGCTCTCGCGGATCAGCCACATCAGCTCCAGCACGGCATCGCAGACCGGGCGGATCACCTTCAGCCAGCTCTCGAGGTTCTCCATGCGCCGCTCCCAGGGCTGGCGCAGCCAGTGGCTGTAGTCGGGCAGGTCGAACTCGCAGGTGCCGCCGGGGATGGCGCTGCGGTGCTTGATCGAGCTCAGGAACTCGCATTCCTTCAGCGACTGCAGGAAGTGCGGCCCGGTGTGGCTTACCTCGCCGCGGGCCTGCTCCAGGTTGCCGAGCAACGTGCGCAGACGCCCCATGTCCACCCCCGGCTGGCTGCGGTAGCCCTCCAGCGTTGCGAGCTGGCGCTCCAGTTCCTTCATCACCTCGCTGCGGACGTCGCCGCGGGTGAGTATGGAAGTGATCTCCAGCAGGCTGGAGATGGCGGCGCGTGTGCCCCAGTCGGACTCCGTCTCACAGTGATAGAGCGTCTGCTGGTAGAGGAACTCCAGCCGCAGGAATGTCCGCATGCGCTCGCTCAGCGGCTGCTCGTACTCCACGGGCGTCCTGGCGGTTTCGAGTGCGGTATCTTCTCTGGCGGCTTGCGGCATCCCGCTATTCTGCGTCAGCGGATGCGGCCAGAGCAAATGTCCTGTCAGGACAGGCTCTTGTGCGACGACAGTGCCGCCTCTGATGTCGCCTCTGGTGTCGCAGAATCGCGACGGTCAGTCTTCGTCTTCCCGGGCCACTCGCGCCAGTGCCAGGTAGCGGTTGTGCAGTTGCTCCACCTGGCGCCGGGTGTCTTCCAGCGAGCCCGAGTTGTCCACCAGGTCGTCGGCCGCATCGAGCCGCGTCTCCCGGTCGGTCTGGGAGCGCATCATCGCCTCGGCGCTCTCCGCCGACTCCCCGTCCCGCTCCATCAGCCGTTGCCGCTGCACCTCCGGCGGGCAGTCCACGACCAGCACCCGGTCCACCAGCGCGCCGAAACCGGATTCCACCAGCAACGGAACCACGATGACCTGATACGGCCCGCCAGCGTTGTGCATGCGCCGCAGCGTCTCGTCCCGGATTCGGGGATGGGTGATCGCCTCCAGTCGCTGGCGGGCACCGTCCTCGCTGAAGACGCGCTCGCGCAGCGCGCGGCGGTCCAGGCTGCCGTCGGCGTTCAGTACTTCCTCTCCGAACTCTTCGACGATCTCCGCCAGCGCCGGGCGGCCCGGTTGCACCACTTCCCGGGCGATGCGGTCCGTATCGATGACCGGCGCGCCCAGCTTCGCGAACATGTCGGAGACGGCCGTCTTGCCGCTGGCGATGCCGCCGGTCAGGCCGATGCGCAGAATGTCGTCTGCGGCCGGATGTCGCGTCATGGTCTGTTCAGCCCTGCCACATGCCGAGGTATGCGTCGATGATCTCGCGCCCATACATTAGCGCGATCCACCCCGCCGCCGCCAGATAGGGACCGAAAGGAATCGGTACGTCCCGGCCGCGCCGGGTGAACACCATGAGCGCGATGCCCACCACTGCTCCGACGGCGGCGGAGAGCAGGATGATCAGCGGCAGCATCTGCCAGCCCAGCCAGGCGCCGAGTGCGGCGAGCAGCTTGAAGTCGCCGTAGCCCATCCCTTCCTTCCCGGTCGCAAGGCGGAAGAGGTGATACACGGACCAGAGCGAGAGGTAGCCTGCGGCCGCACCGATGATCGCCTCGCGCGGCGTCTGGAACAGCACCGTGCCGCCGGCCGTGTCGTGCCACAGCGAGAGCAGCAGGCCGAGCCACAGCAGGGGCAGGGTCATCGAGTCCGGCAGCAGCTGGTGGTCGATGTCGATCACGGCCAGCGCGATGAGCGTCCAGGTGAACACCAGTGCCGCGACGGCCTCCGGCGTGACGCCGAAGCGCCAGGCGACTAGCACCGAGGTCAGTGCCGTGAAGCCCTCGACGATGGGGTAGCGCAGGCCGATGGGTGCGCTGCACTGCGCGCAGCGGCCGCGCAGCAGCACGTAGCTCAGGATGGGGATGTTCTGCCAGGCGCGGACCGCGGCGCCGCATTTCGGACAGCGGGAGCGCGGCACCACCAGGTTGAACGGCTCCGTGGCCTCTTCCTCGCGGCCTTCCACCGCGGCGGCCTGAGCACGCCACTCGCGTTCCATCATCACCGGCAGGCGCAGGATGACCACGTTCAGGAAGCTGCCGATCAGCAGGCTCAGCAGGCCGACGACGGTCAGCCAGACCGCCGGCATGCTGCTCAGGAATTCCACCAGGCTCATCGGGTTCCTCCGGCGGGCCCGGTCGGCGAGTCAGCGCGAGGGGATTCGGCGACCCGGTGCGGTCAGACCACCGAACCCATCTTGAAGATGGGCAGGTACATGGCTACCACGAGACCGCCGACCAGCACGCCGAGGATAGCCATGATCAGCGGCTCCAGCAGGCTGCTCATGCTGTCGACTGCTGCGTCGACGTCTTCCTCGTAGAAGTCCGCGACCTTGGCCGACATGGTGTCGAGCTGACCGGACTCCTCGCCGACGGCGATCATCTGGACGACCATATTCGGGAATAGATCCGTGTTCTCCATGGACTGCTGCAGGCGCTGGCCGGTGGCGACCTCGTCGCGCATCCGCATCACGCCTTCCTCGTAGACGATGTTGCCGCAGGCGCCGGCCACCGACTCCAGCGCCTCCACCAGCGGCACGCCGGCGCTGAACATCGTTGACAGCGTGCGGGCGTAGCGGGCGATGGCGGACTTTTCCAGGATGGGGCCGACGATTGGCAGCTTCAGGCTCAGACGATCGAGGAAGTGCTGCATGGGTCGGGAACGCTTCTTGAAGTAGAGGAACGCGGCGACTGCGGCGATGATGCCGATCAGTAACAGCCACCCCTTCTCGCGCACGAAGACGGAAAGATCCACCACCATGCGCGTGAAGCCCGGCAAATCCGCGCCGAAGCCCTTGAACAGGTCCTCGAAGGCCGGGATCACGAAGATCAGCAGGATTACTGTCACGATGACTGCGACCGCGACTACGGCTGCGGGATAGAACAGCGCCTTCTTGATCTTCTTCTTGATCGCCTCCGTCTTCTCCTTGTAGGTGGCGATCTTGTCCAGCAGCGTCTCCAGCGCACCTGCCTGCTCGCCGGCTTCCACCAGGTTTACGAAGAGATCGTCGAAATAGAGCGGATGCTTGGCCAGTGCTTCGTGCAGGGAGGCGCCTCCCTCCACATCGGACTTGATGGCGAGGATCAGCTTCTGCATGGACTCGTTTTCGTGGCCGTTGCCCACGATCTCGAAGGCCTGCACCAGCGGGATGCCCGCCGCGAGCATGGTGGCGAGCTGGCGGCTGAAGATCGCGATGTCCGCCGTCTGGATCTTCGACCCGGTGCTGAAGAGTTTCTGCTGTTTGCGGATGCGGCTGGGCACGACGCCCTGGCGGCGGAGTTCCGCCCGCACCGCCGCCTCGCTGGCGGCAAGGGTCTTGCCCTTGATTTTGTTCCCGCGGCGGTCCGTGCCTTCCCAGTTGAACGGGGTCGTCTTGAGTGCTGCTTCAGCCATGATTCCGTATCCAGACTGTTCCTGTCGTTACGTTGCGGTCGAGTTCGTTACTCGACCGTCACCCGATTGATCTCTTCCAGGCCCGTCAGGCCGTTGATGACCTTCTGCAGGCCGGCACGGCGCAGGTCCCAGACGCCTTCCTTGGTGGCCTGCTCGGCGATCATCATGGCGTTGCCCTCGTCCATGATGATTCTGCCGATGGTCTCGGTGACCTCCATGACCTGGAAGATGCCGAGGCGACCCTTGTAGCCGTCCGTACACTGGTTGCAGCCCACGGGACCGAAGATCGTGATGCCCTTTGCTACCTCTTCCTCGGTGAAGCCTTCCTTCAGCAGTGCGGCATCGGGGATGTCCTTCTGCTCCTTGCAGTTGTCACAAAGGCGCCGCGCGAGGCGCTGGGCGATGATCAGGCTGACGGAGGAGGCGATGGCGTAGGGCTTCACGCCCATGTCTACAAGCCGGGTCAGCGTCTTCGGCGCATCATTGGTATGCAGGGTGGAGAGCACAAGGTGGCCCGTCTGGGCCGCCTTGATCGCGATCTCCGCGGTCTCGAGGTCACGGATCTCACCGACCATGATCACGTCGGGATCCTGGCGGAGAAAGGCCTTCAGCGCCGAGGCGAAAGTCAGTCCCACCTTCGGATTGACGTTCACCTGATTGATGCCCGGCAGGTTGATCTCCGCAGGGTCCTCCGCGGTAGAGATGTTCCGATCCTCGGTGTTGAGGATGTTCAGGCCCGTATAGAGCGAGACCGTCTTGCCGCTGCCGGTCGGGCCCGTCACGAGGATCATGCCGTAGGGCTTGTTCAGGTGCTTGAGGTAGAGGTCTTTCTGCTGCTGTTCGTAGCCCAGCGCATCGATGCCGAGTTTGGCGCTGGACGGGTCGAGGATACGCAGAACGATCTTTTCGCCGAATAGCGTCGGGCAAGTGTTCACGCGGAAATCGATCGCCCGGTTCTTCGACAGCCGCATCTTCATGCGGCCGTCCTGGGGCACGCGGCGTTCCGCGATGTCCAGCCGGGACATGACCTTTAGCCTGGCGCAGACCTTGCCGGCCAGTCCCGCCGGCGGCTGGGCGATCTCTTTCAGCACGCCGTCCTGACGAGTCCGCACCCGGAAATACTTCTCGTAGGGCTCGAAGTGGATGTCCGAGGCACCGCGCTTGATGGCGTCCAGCAGTACCTTGTTGACGAAGCGGACGACCGGGGCGTCTTCGATCTCGTCCCGGCTGATATCGTCCTGTTCGTCCTCGATACCGCTGGAGACCTCGAGGTTGTCGAGATCGTCGAAGTCCTCATCGTCGAACGCCGTCATCCGCGTGTCGACGGCTTCCAGCGCCTTCGCGACCCGCTCCTCCAGCTTGTCCTGCTCGACGACCACGGGATCGACCCGCAGGCCGGTCTGGAATTTGATCTCGTCGATGGCCTGCAGATCGGTGGGATCCGCGACGCCCAGGAACAGGCGCTTGCCCCGCAGGATGAGAGGGATTACCCGGTGCTTGTTAAGGAGTTTCTGGTCGACGGAACGGACCGTATCCAGGTCGACGTCGATGGCGTCCAGGTCCAGGAGCGGGACCCCGAATTCGTGGGCTGCCGCGATGGCTATTGCACGAGCATCAGCCAGATTGGAAATGACCAGGTGGGCAACGAGGGAAATCTTCGCGTTTCGGGCGTCCTCGGAGGCCTGGCTCACCACGTCCTCGGAGACAATACCGTCCTGCACCAGCCTACGCGGCAGGCCGGACAAAGTAGTCTGTGAGGCGGTTACGGCCATGGGTTACGCGGATGCTCCCTATGGTACGCTCGATCCTGAGCACCATAGTCTCACCGATCTGCCGGGGGTGATCAACTTGGTTTTGTGCGCGTCGTCACAAATAAGGTACGGGTTCTGTGAAATTCTCTGATGAAAGTGAGCGAGCCAGTCAAAACAGCGAGTTGTAGGCGTAAAATCAGAATAATGCGCGAATCTCCCAATCGGCAATTGTGTCACCGGCAACTAGCAGGGAGGTATCGGGAAGGAACAGTGGTGACACCTTCGAAAGCGGCGTCTCCGCCCCCCTCGGTCCCCATTAGCGCTACACCAGCTGGCGGGTCCGCGTTACCGCAAACCCAGACGACGCCGAGGTTATCTGTCTCATAAGGGATCAGGAACAAATGCTCTCCTGCGATGGCAGTGTTAGCCCGATTTCCGTACGTAATCTCGACGGAGCCGTTCTGGATGTCCACAGAAGTGACATAGCTACTCTTCGTATCTGTTGCGATCGGGGACAATCCGGCCACAGCTCGATTACGCGGTGGTGAGCCATTGTTGACGAAGGCTTCAAAAATCGGTGTTTTGGCGTTCGCCGCCAGATTGATGCCATCGGCGACCTGGGCGCGAATCGTATAGGTCTGGTAAGAGGAGACAGCAATTGCAGCGAGGATGCCAATTATCGCGACGACGATCATTAGCTCGATTAGCGTGAATCCTCGAATCTTGTTCACCGCAGTGCCTCCTTTAAATGCATATTAAGAGCATCTAGTTCTATTATGTTGCCATGATTCGGAAATGAAAAAGGGGCCCCAAAGGGCCCCTTAATCATTTCGGCCTGCTTCGGGACAGGTCTGTTAGGGACCAGCGCCTAAACGGCAGGACGAAGGAAGATACTTGGAGAGGACCAGCGTGCCACCGGCTGCAGCCCCACCAGGCATCTGCGCGAGGTCAGCGTCGGGCGTCGCATAGCCGCACACCCAAGAGATGCTGTCGTCATCACTCACGTACGGCGTGATCGTCAGAACATTTTCTGTATCCTGGATCTTATCGTTAGCATCGTTACCATAGGTAATGATGATTTGGCCGTTCGTAACCTCAAGCGACTCCACGTACTTACCCTGAGTATCGACCGCGTCAGCTGACATGCCAGCAACCGCGCGGTTTGTCGGAGCCGTACCAGTATTCAGGAACGACTCAGCCACAGCCGCCTTCGCAGCCGCCGCCAGATTCAGGCCTTCCGAAACCTGCGAACGGATGGTGTAGTCCTGATAGGCCGGGATAGCGATCGCGGCCAGAATGCCGATGATCGCAACCACGATCATCAGTTCGATAAGGGTGAAACCCTGCTGCACTTTCTTCATGTCCAATGTCTCCCTGAGGGGGTTGTCAAAAATCTTTCCATGACGGCGTCTCCGCCTGTGCGACAGGAAGCAAATGCCGTGCCAACCGGGACCACGATGATCTAACTGACTGATTTCAATGGGATTCGAATTTAGCGGCTGGTCTATTATGTTGAATCCAGCCGACTCCGATTGTCGCCAGCCTGCGACGCATGTCAGAAGGTGACAATTCTCGTCACCCCGGATTGTCACTTTCGTTGATTCCTGCCGAACGTGCGAGTCTAGCGGTGCCTTCTGACGGCAGCGGCTGCGGAATGTGGCCGCATCACTCGATATTCAGCTTCTTGATCCGATACCTGAGCTGGCGGAAGGTCAGCCCCAGAAGCTTCGCCGCTGCCGTCTTGTTATAGCGGGTCTTCTCCAGCGCCTCCACAATGGCCTGGCGCTCCACGTCCTCGAGCTGATCTCCCAGCGCGTCGGCGCGCGCGGCCGCAGCCTGCGCCGCCCCCTCTTTCGACGACGCGACGGCCGGCCGCAACTGCAGATCCCCGCTGTCGATGATGCCGTTCGGCGACAGCGTGACCGCCCGCTCGAGGATGTTCTCGAGCTCCCGCACGTTGCCCGGAAACGCATAGCCGCAAAGCGCCTCCATGGCGCCCGGCGTCAGCTCAGCCGGCTCACCGCCGGACTCCCGGGCGAAGCGGCCTAGGATGGCCTCGGCCAGCAACGGGATGTCCTCGGTACGCTCGCGCAGGGGCGGGACGCGCAGCTCGATGACGTTGATGCGATAGAACAGGTCCTCGCGAAATTCACCGTGGGCGACCATCGCTGCCAGGTCCCGATGGGTGGCGCTCAGAATTCGCACGTCCACCGCCGCCTCCCGCGGCGCGCCCACCGGTCGGATGGTTTTCTCCTGGATGAAGCGCAGGAGTTTCACCTGCATGGCCAGCGGCAGGTCGGCGATCTCGTCCAGGAATAGGGTGCCGCCGTCCGCGGTCTCGATGAGCCCCTTCTTGTCCGTCACCGCACCGGTGAAACTGCCTTTCTTGTGGCCGAAGAACTCGCTCTCCATGAGTTCGGCCGGGATGGCGCCGCAATTCACCGGCACGAAGGGGCCGTCCTTGCGCGGCCCGGACTCGTGGATCATGCGGGCGACCAGTTCCTTGCCCGT
>Ga0209942_1001587_pt1 | contig 12180 bp, 22 predicted proteins | sample SalPonR1_A_D2_MG_FD_185695 | JGI IMG/M metagenome (GOLD analysis project Ga0209942, IMG submission 185695) | Salt pond soil microbial communities from South San Francisco under conditions of wetland restoration - Salt Pond MetaG R1_A_D2_MG... ... | reverse complement strand
ATTAGATGTATTTGTATTGGATACATTAGATGTATTTGAAGATGGTTTAGTTATATCATCTAAGTGTTCGTTATTTTTATTAGGTATTTTTAATGAGTCATTATCTTTACTAATATCGATATCTTTAGATACATCTGCAAATAAATTTTCATTTGTTTCTTCATTATCTGGAAACAAATATCCATTTATATAATAAAAAAGTCTTTTTTTAACATCACCTATCAAAGACAAAACTTTAATATTGCCTATTTCAGGAATGTTTATTTGTTTTATATTTTCAAGTAATTCTTCAGGTGTAGTTTTTTTAATTATTTTTATATTTTTAATATCATTTCTAAAATTTATTATTTCTGGATATTGTTCAAATAAGTTAACATCATCACCGCTTATTTTGTTTATATCATCAACAAAATCTGATATTATTTGTTTTTTTACGTCTTTTAACTCTTTTATTTGTTCTTTTTCCATGTTTATATATCCTATAAAAAAAGGGTCTAATAATATATTACTTTAATATATTTATTTAGACCCTTTAGACCTTAATTGATCCATTAATTGAAGCATTAAGTGGGTTATTTAATTTTTTAATTTTTTATTTTTGTCACTTATTTCTTTTATATAAAGAGCAACAAGTATATATCTTTCAAAGTCTGCCATATTCTCACTTTCGCCGTACCCAACCCCACATTTTCTAGCAAGATAATATTGTTCTTTTATTATACTATTTAAATCAGTATCAGAACATAACAATTTAATTAAGCGAAAAAATTATTTAATGGTATAGAATATGTTTCTTTATTATTGCATTCTGTATTACTACATTGAAAATTAAAAGTAAAATCAATACCAAAAAAATTATCTGCAAACCATTTAACAAATTGATTATATTGTTCGTCATTAAATGTTCCATCAATAATATTTATTTTGTCATCCATGGAAACATCATCTGTTTCACCCTCTGGTGTAACAAATGACCTCATAGACATAGCATATGAGTAAGTAGCTATCTGAGCCATTTTCAATGTATCGTTTGTAATATTTTCTTTTTCTACCATCTCATATATTTTTTTCTGCTCACCTCGTGTGATTTGATCAAGTTTACATGACAAATTTTCATTAATCTTAAATGTATCATTTTCAAAAGATTTTTTAGTTTCTTTTATAGTATTTAGATCTTTTGTAATGGGTGTTCTTGATTTACATTTGGGACAGGTGTATATAAAGTCGTATTCCTCACCTTTTGATTTTTTTCTTAACTCTATTAATAAAGCAAATCTATCTTCTAAATATAATTTATTAATATCAAATCCTTCTGATAAAACACAATTAGATATTAAATCATCAAGTATTTTTTCAACTACCATAGGATTAGTTTCATTTTCATAAGGAAGCAATTTTTTTAATTGGCCTGTTGTAATAGGTTTGTAAACAATAACTTCATTGCTTCCTGGTAATGTATAATCGAACTCATAACTATTTACATATTTATTAATATCAATAGACATTATTTTTCTCCTTTACAAATTATAATAATTTTTGATATTTTTATAGGTATGGGATGCCATCCTTTAAGGACTCTTGTTTCCTGAAAGGATCCATCAAAACTAGTGAAAACTTTGGCATAAAAACTAACATTTTTAATTGTTTAGTAATTATGCCAAAGTTTTCGTAATCTGATCCCTTTTGTGTAATAAAAACCCCTATATTAAAAGGGGTTCATTGAGATATTAATTTTATTTATAATGTTAATTAATAACCTTTATAAATTAGTGATTAATACCTTTAATTGTATGGAATTGATATGCAAATGTAACATCAAATGTTGCAACTTCTTTAGATGAATAATCTAGTGTTACTTCACCGACAGTAACAGGCCAACAATCATCAAGTTTGAATTCCTGAATTTCCTCACCTCTTGGATTAAGGTGTGTTAAATAAATTTGTGCAAAATATTGTGAATTTCCACCTTCTGGATCACCATGCATATTATCAACTGGATTATTAAGAAAAGATGCCCATTTCAAAAACTGAGATCTTATATTAGAATCAGTATCAATGTTCCATGTTATTGTAAAATCGTCATAATTTTGAGTAGTGGCTATTCTATATCTATGACCCTGCCAATTAACATCTGTTGAATCATTTGTTGTCGAAGGCAAAGTTGTTGACTTAACAAGATACCTGTTATTTTCTTCAAAATAAGGACAATTTAATATATTCGCGTAAAAAGTATATGCTCTTGCATATTCTCTATATGTACTTTTAAATGAAGATAAGTTAAAATCTACCATTATTTTCTCCTTTAAATATTGTATTATTCTAATTTATGATATTGATATGCGAACGTCACATCAAATGTAGCGACTTCTTTAGATGAATGATCTAAAGTAACCTCACCTATTGTTTTAGGCCATGCATCCACAAATTTATATGTTATTATAGGTGAGTTTTGTGGATTTAAATGTTTCAAAGTAATATCTTTAAAATAGCTACTTGGTGATCCATGTATATTATTATCAGGGTTATGTATTTCATCCATCCATTTTATAATATCAGATCTAAGTGTATCTGATTTATCCATATTAAATGTAATAATATAATCAGAGAATTCACTTGTGCCACCAATTTTATAAGTCATTCCTTGCCAATCTGTAGCAATTTCTGAAATATTTCTTTCAGGTAATCCAGTAGATTTAACAAGATAAGTATGATTATTTCCTTCAAATCCATTTATTTTACATTCAAATAAATAAGCTCTTGCAAAGTCTCTATGTTTACCCCATAATCCTTGTAAATCAAAATCTACCATAGTTTTATACACCGTGTTTATTTTTATAGAGAGTATATAAGTTTTTTATATACTCTCTATACTTTATTATTTATACACCATCAACTATAGAAGCAGCTTCAGTGAAAGAAGCACCAGTTTTAAGTGCGATGAAATTAAGAACAATGAATTCAGCTGTTCTGGTAGGTTTAATATAAATAGATACCCACATTTCGTTTCTATCTATTCTTTCAGGTGTGTTATTTGTTTCGTCACAAACCACTCTAAAATCATATATACCTCTTCTACCTTTAACATCTCTAAGGAAAGGATTAATCATAGCGATTAGTGATTCTCTTGTAGATGTATCATTAGGTTCAAATAGAAAGTATTTAGATGCAGTAGAGATTGCCTTTTCAAGAACAATAAACAATCTTCTAACATTAACTCTGTTAAATGCTGAAGATTTATCAAGCATTGTTTTTTGGCCCCAAACCACTTTGCCTTGGCCAGCAAAAGAAACAACTGGGTTAAGCCCGTTTCTATAAAGAATATCTCTTTTACCTAGATCAGGGTTCCAAGCTAATCTTCTTACATTAGTAAGGATAGCTCTGTTAAGACCAGCAGGTGCCCACCATGCATCATTTGTTTGATCAGTATTAGCATAAATACCCCCTACATGGCCTGAAACAGGTATCCATCTATATTTTCTATTATATCTATCATAAACTTCGATCCAGTTAGCATAAACAGCTGAATAAGATGAGTTCATATTAAGATTATCAACTATAGATGACCCAAGCCCTTTTCTCCATTCAGTCAGATCAGTTACTTCATCACCTCTATTAGAAATAACAAGATCTCTAGGACAATCAAGAACAGCCATGCAATCCATTCTTTTTTGACAAATTGTATTCATATATTTTTTGACTGTTTCTGATTTATTTGAATCAATAAACATATTAACATCAATTTCTTCTGGATTTTCATAAAAATCTAAGGCATCCATAATATCAGCATCAGTAACACCAACAGAACCATTATCACCATCTTGTAAATAAATAGGTGCTGAAGTTGCTATACTCCATGGTTGTTCAATAGCATCATCTTTAAAAGAAATTCTTATAAATTTTGATCTTTGATTAATCACATTTTCAATATATCTTGTGACGCCTTGATCATCGATTGCTTTTCTTTTTGTAGACACATTAAAAATTTCTTTAACGGACCACATGCCATCTGAATCACCTTGTTCTTGTTCTTCAATAACCATAACAAAGGAATGATAATCTTGAAGTGGTTCATCCAAAGATGAAAACAATGGATATGTCTCCCATGTATCATTACCACCGGATGATATTTCTGTTTGAGATGTTTTATCAAGAATAGAAATTCTTATATTATTTCCCCATTCACCTCTAGACGAAGCGATTGCCCATAGTGGATTAGTATCATCTACAACAACATCTTTATCAAATTCATCTGGATCTTCTGACACTAGATCATTCAAAACATAAGGAGTATCATATGCTTCACCTTGACCATCAGGCATTACTTTGATACCTGCAAAAGTTGCATCTTCAGACATAACTCTTGTAGCATATAATTTCCTACCATATTTTAAAAACCCTGATGCACTTAACATATCTTGATAACAATCTATATTTTCTGTTGGTTCACCAAAATTGTTAATAAGATCATTTTCGTTTGAAACAAAGGTTTTTTTAAGTTCTGCACCTTTATAAGTGTTTCTAAGAATAATAACACCAATACTTGTAGCAACAGCTGGTATTGTTATTGATAAATCTATTTCGTTTACGTCCACTAGTGGACTTAGATAGAAGGCCATAATTTGTTTCTCCTTTTTTCTTGTTTATAGTATTATTAGATCATAATATTATGATCTAAGCGTAAATCTTTAATATTATTTATAACATTTTAGTTCATTATACCCACATCCTGGTATTTTATGTTTTAATTTGTGACATTTTTTACAAAGTGTTATACATTCATTTATATCAGCACTTGTTATAGGTGATTCATTTAATGGATAAATATGATGACAATGTAATTCTATATTAGTTAATCCACATGTTTGACAAGTATAGTTATCTCTTTTCAAAACCATTTTTCTTAATTCCTGTTGAACTTCTCTACTTGTTGCTTTTTTATAAGTAGATGGCCATGATATTTTTTTATATATTGGGCAGGCTACTTTGCATCCATTACTACAATATAATCCATTATCATATCCATTGTTAAGGGCATGGATTCTATTAAAAACCTGGCTTTTAGTTGGAATAAAATACTTACCACAATATCTACATTTTACTTCTAATGATATCCCATCTTTAGCTAATCTTGATTGTTCATCTACTGTTAACCTATCACTAAAAGTTTTAAAAACAGCCTTTGATTGTAAATATTTTTTCTTTGAATTTTTAACAAAGTTCTTGTTTTTACATATATATTTCTTTCTATTTTTTGATAATTTATCTTTGTTATCCATCCAATATTGTTTGTTATACTTTTTTCTATACCGCTTTACATCATCATTGTCTTTAACATATTCTTTAGCATATTCAGCAAAATATTCTTTATGTTCTGATCTATATTTTTTACCATATTTTATCATACATTGTTTACAATGATTTCTATACCCATCAGATGAATTACTTCTCTTATTAAAATCATTGATATTTTTAATGGAACCACATTTTTTACACAATTTTGTTTTCATTACATATCCATATTATCCATAATTATTTATAATTATTTATTATCAATTTCATATTTATCATACATAAATGTTGCATTACATATTAAATCATCATCTGTATTCCTTTTATCAAAGGATACTTCACCTAATTCATATGGCCATATATTATGAAAATAAAGTTTTAATGATGTATCTCTATAATTATTCATAACTAATAATGTTCCATCTATAGTAAGATCCTTTCCTCTTACTTCACCATAGTCATTTTCATTATTATTTACTCTTATTATCCAATCATATAAAACTTTCCAATTTCTAAATTCAGAATCAATAGTAAAATTTAAATTCCATGTGCCATATGATAAATTACCTGTATCAGTAAAAGATTTACCACCCTGCCAATTTTTTTCTTCAACATCTAATGTCAAAGAAGGAACAACAGTTCCAAAAATATTTAATGTAAAATATTTAGATTTTTCATAATATTTTTCAACAGGCAGTTTAGGAAATATTAATTGATAATTTGTAGCATTGCTTTTATTTAAATTTACTATAGCCATTATTTATTATGTGCCTTATCATATCTTTTTTTAGTATTTCTTGCTTTAGCCGTTTTTCTATATTTAGAACTTTTTTTCTTAACCTTTTTTCTCAAAGAGGCATTTTTTTTGTACTCTTTTCTTTTATCTTTTAATTTCTTTAAATATTTTATCTTATCTGTGCCTTTTAATCTTGAAGATTTTGATTTTCTTCTACCTGATCTAACCTTTCTAGATTTAACATTTAAAGTATTCACACCTTCATCTATTTCCTCATCCAATCCCATCATATGAACAATATCTAAAAATTGTTCTTCTGTATCTTTATCAAATTCTTCATCACCTAATGATATAATCACATCAAATATTTTATCTATTAAATTATCAATAAGATCATGTGTATCAGGTGATACATTTTCTGAATCAAGAGAATCAAATAATTGACCAACTTCAGTAAAAAAATGATCATATATATTATAATCAAACTCAAACTCTTCATATTTTTCAGAAACTATATTTTTCATATGTTTTTTGAATTTTTCAGTCATTTATATTTCCTTTGATATTTAATTTTCACCTAACCATTTTATATAATTTTCTTCTGCTTGTTCCAATGCCTTACAAATATCTTTATCAAAACCAGGAATATATTCATCATATATATCAGTCACCGACCAATAATTATTTGGTTCAGGGCATAAACAAGCATTGATCACTCTTAATCTATTCAAAAAATCATTTGATAACATATAATTCCTCATTATTCTGGTACTTTGCCCCAATTATTTTTAGCTCTTAAAGCAAAATTTACTTGTTTAAGTCTTGTAGATTCACTATTTGATCTATTTTCTTTCGATAAAAGACGTTTTCTTTCCTTCTTTAAATCATTAATAGACCACCCATCCCACATACCTTTTTTAGAATCAGGAGTTTTATAATTAATATCCCATTTTTCATTTAAAATAGTGTAAATTTTATCAATTATTTCAGACATTTTTAATCCTTATCATTTGTTTTAGGATTTTCTTTTCTCCACCCATCTTCTATTTCTTTGAAAAATTTTTTCTTTTCTTCTCTGCTTAATTGATCAGGTTCAGTAACATCATATTTTTTAAGCATCTTTTTGAAAAATTTATCATATTCTTTTCCATCACCCTTTTTTTCATTTAAATATTTATCTATTTTTTTCAATATTTTACTCATTTATACACTCCTTTTTTGTCTTCCGGTTTTAAAAACGCCTGGTCTTCCTTCTTCTTCCCATTCTTTAGGATTTTCTTTTTTCCATTTTTTCCATAATATAGCATGTTGGCCAGTAACAATTATGATCCATAATGTCCCATAAATAGCTATTTTTGTCCAATTAAGTTCTGTTATACCTACACCATCTAACAGTTTATCTATTTCAAACCACACTTGTAATGTTGGAAATATTGATAATGCCGGATATGTTTCACTTTTCCAGAATTTTAAAAAATTTTTCCAATCCTCGTTTATTTCTTTGTTTTCTTTTAATGATTTTATGCTATCTATTGATTTATAATCTGTTTTAAATTGTTTATTAAAAATTTTCAAAAAATCGTCTTCTATATTATTATCTTTTAATAGTTTAATAAAATCATTAAAGGATCTTTTAAGAACTGGTTTCAATCTATCAATATTTTTCACAGCTTTATAAACTATATTAGAAATTGATAAATTTTCACTAATATAATAATTAAATTCCATGTTGCTTGTCCCTTATTTAAATTAAAAATTTTATCTATTTACATCTATTTATAAAATGATGATATGATAATAATAAATATGTGTATAAAATGTGGTATGAATATTAAAAAAGGAGATATAAAAACCATGTCAAAATACGGTGAAGATCCATCAGATAAATTAATAAATTCTAAAAAATTAAAATCATTATTTGACCTGCCAGATGAAATATCAGAAGAAAACTTACCTGACAAAACAACAGAAAAAGATATAATGGAAGAATCTAAAGATATTAATATAGATAGAAAGGACCCAGATGATATAATATATGATAATATAGATAGAGCTAATAGATTATTAAACAGAATAGAAGTGGAGACAGAAAATGGTTTAACGGCCAGATTAATGGAAGTTGCATCGGCTTTAATAAATTCTATTACCCAAGCGTCTAATTCTATAGTTGGGTCTAGTCAACATGAAGATGAACAAAGGTATAAAGAGAGAGTACTAGAACTTAAAGAAAGAGAAGTAATGATAAAAGAATCATTAGGGAAAGGAGGGGGTAATAGTACTGTAAATAATGTTTTAGTAACCAGCAGAGAAGATTTATTAAAAATGATGAACAAACAAAATGAAGAAATTGAAGAATAACCTCTAATATATAAAAGGAAAAATTTATATATGTCTAAAAAAATCTATATAATTGACGCAAATGTATTAATTGACTCACCAAAATGTATAGAAGTTTTAAGAAACGGAGAAGAAAACGAGATATACATACCTCATGTAGTAATAGAAGAGATTGATAGACTCAAATCAAAATCTATTAGATTAAAACCACAAATAAGAGAAGTCATAGATGAATTAGAAAAACATATCAATGATATACATCTTTTTGGAAAATCATATGATGCCAACCAAAATCCTGATAATATAATACTTTGTTCTATCAAAAGTGATCCAAATTTAAAAGATCATGGTATACTTGTTACAAAAGATAAATTATTTAGAGTTAAGGCAGAAAATGCTGGTATACAGGTACAAGATTATAACTCATCTAATCCATTTAAATCAGAATCAGAAAAATATATAGGGTTTGTTGATCCTTTTACAGAAGAATATGTTGAAAATTGTTTCTTTTATAAAGAAGGGAAATTATTTCAATATAAAGAAGGTGAACATATAATAAAAGAATATGAACAAAAATTATGGAAATTAAAACCATATTCAAAATGGCAAAATGCTTGCATGATGTTATTAGCAGATGATACTATACCCCTTGTATCTATTCAAAGTCATGCTGGTACAGGGAAAACTATATTATCATTAGCAGCTGCATTAAACTCTGTTCTTGAGAAAAAAGTATATTCAAAGATACTCATTATTAAACCAAATATAGAAATAGGCAATGAATTAGGTCATTTACCAGGCAATATAAATGAAAAAATGGATCCTTATTTCAGACCTATTGAAAAACTTTTAATGAAATTGCATAAAATAAGACAGGCTAACAGAATATTCAATCAAGAAAATGATAAATGGACACTTAATGAAAATATTATTGAAATGATACCTATAAACTTTTTAAGAGGGTGGGACATTGAAGATACTTTTGTTGTATTTGATGAGATACAAAACATTGAAAGATCAGAATTAAGAACAGTATTAAGTAGAATGGGTAAAAATGTTAAATGTGTTTGCACAGGTGATGTTAACCAGCTTGATAATAAACATTGTGATAAAAATAGCAATGGTTTAAACTGGATAATTAAAAAATTCAAAGGTGAAAAGGAATACGCTCATATTGTGCTTGGAGGGAAATATTCTAGAGGCCCAATCGCTGATATGGTTATAAGAAAAAACTTGTGAAAACCTCAATTGTTTAAAACCCAATAAAAAAAGGTATTAAATGATATTCTGTACCCATCAGAGTACAAAAAAATTTAATACCTTTTTAGTTTTTCCTCAATTTTTTATATAAAAATTTAGGTTTTCCTCAATTCTGTTTTTCAATGTAATCACTAATAACTTTATTAATACCAATATTAACAAACAGTTCTATTTCTTCTTGTGTTAAATTTAATTGCACTGATAAAGACCCATCCTTTTCTTCTGTAGTATTAATAACTTCCATATTAACCACCTTTAATTTTTTGTTTTTATAAACCCCTTTCTAACTTCCATTAGTATATTACCAAGAATATTATAATGGCATTGGCTTGCACATTTTTTACATGTGCAATGACCCCAATAGTTATCATGCCATGTATTACACTCTATTAAAAAAGAAGGATATGTATCTATTAATTTGTTTTGAATATCAATATTCTGAATAAATTTATTTAAAACACCTATATTCATAACAGATTTTTTAATATCGTCCCAGTTATTTTTCATAGGTTTATGTCTAGCAATTCTTTTGACTTTGCCTGGATTTCTCTCATTTAATAAAATATCAAAGTCTTTTGAATTTAGCATTTTATTACATTGATAAAAATGTTCTACCGTAGGATATGATACGTTATCATAAACAATATCAGATTTATAAAAATTACTTAAAAAAGAATATTCATCTTTAAAACTCATTATTTTTGGATATTTGATATCAAACATATTATACCTTTAATAATCTAGAGTGTTTATGGTATGGGTATTAACCAAAGCCATCTTTCCATTTGTCTTATAATCCAGGATATTTATCCATTAATTCTACAATCATTATATCCATCCTATATCTTTTAAAAGTTCTTGTTGAGTATGATGTAGTATATTAGCATCATTTTTATTCAACCATTTAAAAGAATCCACTTCAGGAAAACCACCTTTAACAAAGGAATGACATTTAAATTTAGAGACGTCAATGTATTCTCCTTTAGGCAAAAAAGAATAAAAACCAATGAGAGATTTATTTTTATTATTATATTTATAATGCCCTGTAAAATATAATGGTAAATGGCTTATATCAATACCAGTTTCCTCTTTAAATTCTCTAAATGCTGTATCTATGTATCTTTCATTACCATCGACTAATCCTTTAGGTATTGACCAAATATCAAAAGAATTTGTAACATGGGCAATCAAAGTTTCATTTAAATGATTTATTAAAGCTACCCCACATGTAATTTTCAAAATTATTCACCATTATGTTACATAAAAAAATAATTTAGCAGCATCATTATCATCAGACAGTTTAATAAAAGTACCAGAAAAAACAGTATCATTACTATAACCATCAAAATATTTAGAAAGCGGTTGATGCTCTAATATCATATAATCACTAATATTATAATGTTCATCATTAAAAGGTATATATGGTTCGGAATCTTTATCATGTTCAATTTCTATCCATTTATCATCACCATATATTTTCATTATATTATCATTCATATTCATTGTCATATAAAGATCACTATACATTATATCCCCTTTTTAAATCAGAATCTTTTATCCTTGATCTAACAATTCTATTCAGTTTTTTTCTTTCCTTTCTTTTGAATGTTTTACAACAATGGCATTTCACACCACCGCCTGGTGCAGTTTTATCTAAAAGTCTTCTAAATTTATCTGCCATAAAGCCCCTTTAAATCCTTGTTAGAATTTTAACAGAACAATACCCAAAGATCATTATATTATCATAATAATTCAAAAATGTCAAAGATTAATTTTTGAATATTTCCAACATATTTTTTGTTGATGCCAAGGCATCATCTTTAATGATTTTTAAATTATACTCAATGAGTTCCTTTGATATCATATTATCTGCTTTATCTTCTGCCTCTATCCTTTTATAAAAATGAGAACTATAAGAATTTGACCATATATTAATTAAATTTTCAATATATTCGATAATCTCATCATCATTCATAGAATCTTTTAACATATACAATGCATTAAATATAGTTAGAAAATTTAACAAGCTTTGATTGCCTTGTAAAACAAAATTAATATTTTCTTTATTAGACATACTTTACACACCTCTTTATAATGATTTGAATTCCTCTTTAAACTCACTTAATTGCAATTCTAATTCTTTTCTAATAACATTTAACAGTCTTTTGTTGCCATATCTCCTAGATAAATCTACATTAGTATTACCACAAGTGTCTTGCTGCCCAAAATCATCACATTCTGATAAAAACAATCCATATTTTTCATCACTTTTATATGCATCATTACTATAATGACCATATCTTTCTTTATTTATCCATTCATTAATGTTATTTAAAGCTACCTCTGTTTTTTTAATCAATTTTAACAAATATTGACCCGTTTCTAATTGAAGTTCTTCCATTCTGATTCCTCCATTTTATAGTTTATGTGTTCTAAGTCAACTTGCTTCTTTGATTTATTCACTAATATATCTAATTCTGAAATAATAAAAAAACCTTTTTCGAAATTGTTTATAAGAGATAATATCATATCCTTTTAAAAGTGTCAAAAGATATTTT
>Ga0209942_1001566_pt1 | contig 12285 bp, 12 predicted proteins | sample SalPonR1_A_D2_MG_FD_185695 | JGI IMG/M metagenome (GOLD analysis project Ga0209942, IMG submission 185695) | Salt pond soil microbial communities from South San Francisco under conditions of wetland restoration - Salt Pond MetaG R1_A_D2_MG... ... | reverse complement strand
TAATTTTCTACCTGTTTTTTTTATTAAAATGTTTGAAATTCTAACTCATTTTCTAGAAAATATTCTGAAACTTGAAAGACTTCTACTCTTTAATGAAGTATTCCTATATACTAAATTTAAGAAAGAATATGGAGGTAAACATGAGAGAAAGAGAATTTGGAGAAAATAAAGAACTAGTTTCAGAAGTTGGCTTAGGCACATGGCAACTTGGTAATAAAGATACTTGGCATGGCCCGACAATAGAGGAATCCATTGGAATAATAGAAAGAGCATACAATAAAGGTTGTAATTTTTTTGATACGGCACCGAATTATGGTGGTGGTAATAGTGAAAAAGTACTTGGACGTGCCATTAGTGAACTAGGTATTCGTAAGCATGTTTATATAAACAGTAAGTTTGGACATTGGGAAAATGGTGAAGAAGATTTTGATTCAGATAAAATAGAAACATCCGTTGACTTCACTCTAGAGCGGTTAAAAACAAACTATCTTGATTCATTGATACTCCATAATCCTTCTCAAGAGATTTTAGAAGGGAAGACAGAGCATTTTGAAAAGTTAGCAGTATTAAAAGAAAAAGGCAAAATTAAGAATTATGGTGTGTCTGTAGATTCATCAAAGGAAATGATTACAGCTATGAATCACACAGATATTCAAGTAATTGAAGTCATGTTCAACTTATTATATCAAGAACCTAAGAAAGCTTTTAAAATGGCTAATGAAAAAGGTATCAGTATTATTGTAAAAGTACCATTAGATTCTGGATGGTTAACAGGTAAATACGATGAAAATAGCGAGTTTTCTGGTATTAGAGACCGATGGACTAAAGAAGATAAGCAGTTGAGAAGTTATTTGATACGACAAATTAAAAATGTTGTTGGTACAGATGACTTAATTCATCAAGCATTGAAGTTTATTCTATCTTTTGATGAAGTGACAACCATTATACCTGGTGCAAAAAATATCGAACAATTAGAACACAATTTAGAAGCTTCTGGAGAAGTAATAAGTGATGAAAGAAAAAAAGCACTTGAAGAATTGTATGACGTTTATATAAAAAAAGAAAAATATAGTTGGTAAAAAATAACTGAAATAGGAGAGTATCTCCTGTTTCAGTTATTTTTAGTTTAAATATCAATTTTTTTAGGAAAAGCCTCTTGCTTCATGATAGTCCATACATTATTTATATAGTCTAGAACAAAAATGTTTTGCACCAGGTGAATCCAAAAGGATCCGCTGTCTGTTAAATAGATTCTATGATTCTTTTCCTTAATGAAACTTAACAGTTTAAAAATATTCAGTAGCGACCGCATCTTAAAATCTGAATAATCATTAAAATCATCCATTAGAAAATTTGTTTCATAAAGCTTCCAGTAAAACCAATAATAATTTGATAATTTTTTAGTGATTTTCAAATGAATACTAATAGGTAACGCCTTCTCCTTTAATAGCGCATCTTGATAACTTTCTAATGAGAAAGTATTGAAATAAAAAACATTTTCTAATCTAGAACCTGCTCCAGCGCCAAATCCAATATATTGATTCCTTGTAACGGAAGAATATTTTAAAGAACTATTTGTGGGTTTTTTGAATCCCCATACAGAAGCCATTTCATAACGGTGTTCTTTGAAAAAATCTAGAATAGTTTTGTAGAATCTTTTTCTTTTAAAGAAATTAGGTGTTTTGATTTTATTAAGTTTTAAGTAATTGCCTACTGAAGCATAAGGAAAAGTAAATAATGGATAAACTGTTATTTGATCAACAGGCATCTGGTTTGCTTTGTTTAAGTCGGCAAGTAATTGGTCTTCATTTTGATTAGGAAAAGCAAACATCAAATCTATATTAACAGTTTCGAAATCATAAGTATCAATTAGTTTTACTGCGTTAGTAATCATCGTTGAAGGATAGTTTCTACCAAGTAGCTTTAAATAGTGATCGTTAAAACTTTGTACACCGATACTTAAAAGATTGACACCTAAAAGTTTTAATTTATCTAAATTTTCTTTGTTTATATCTGCTACTGTTGTTTCTATTGCTAAATTTCCTGTAAAATTAAACTTCTCTTTAATATGGGCTATTAGTGAACCAAGATAATCAATTGCATTGGTAGGTGTCCCACCACCGATATAGATTGATTCAACTTGTATGGGTCCCATCATATCATGATATAAATCAATTTCATTGTGAAGAGCTAGGAAATATCTTTCTAACTTATCTTCTTGAAAAAGCACTCTATTATAAGGACAATAGGGACACATACTTTTACAAAAAGGTATATGAATATATAAGTTTGTTTTTTCTAATTTTTTTAATGAACTATAATCAAGGGGTTCATCTTTATGAGAAATAAATTTAAAGATTTGTTCTTTTCCAACTAGAAACTTTCTAATATTATTTTTTATAAACTTGCGCATTTAATGTCCTTTCAATTAATAATTAATCCTGTACTAATGAATCTCTAATTTCACTATACTATAATAAATTTAAATTAACAAAAGGTAAATGATTATTTGTTGGAAAGGTTGTGTTAAATGTTAGTAAAAATTTTTAAAAAAGATGTTAAAAGGAATTATATTATTTTATCTATTTTATTTTTCTTTATGACTTTATCTGTAGTATTGGTTTCAAGTGGAACATTTATGATTCATGAGTTATACGCATCAGTTAATGAGTTTTTTGAAAAATCAGAAGTGCCCCATGTTGTTCAGATGCATGCTGGCACTATTGATGAAGAATCAGTTAAGGCTTTTACAATTGAAAATTCATATGTGAAAGATTATCAGTTATCTAAAATGCTATCGATCAACAATCAAGAAATTTCATTTAATGGGGAAAAGTTGAATACCAGCATTATGGATTTAAGTTTTGTTAAACAAAATAAATCCTTTGATTTTCTTTTAGATACAGAGAACAATAGTGTGGCAATTCAAGAAAATCATATTGGTGTACCTGTTTATTATAAGGAGCGAATGAACTTAAAAGTAGGGGATATTGTTACAGTTCAAAAAGGTGATAATAGAAAAGATTTTGAGATCCAATACTTTTTAAGAGATGCTCAAATGAATGCACCGATTATTTCTTCTAAAAGGTTTTTAATTAATCCATTAGATTATGCAATTCTAGAAGAAAATAATGACAATGTAGAGTATTTAATTGAGTTTATGCTAACTGATACTGAAAAAATTGAAGTTTTTAAAAAGCAGTATGTTGATGCCTCATTACCGAGTAAAGGACCAATGGTTGATAGCTCATTATTTAAAATTATGAATGCTTTAAGCGATGGGATCATAGCTGTAGTAATTATTTTTGTAAGTTTACTATTGATGGCCATTGCGCTGCTTTGTATCAGGTTTTCAATAATAACAACAATGGAAGAAGATTTTGAGTCTATAGGTTCTATGAAAACCATAGGCTTTCAATACAGTTTTATTAAAAGGATATATCACTTTAAATATGTAATAATATCTATTTTGGCAACAATATTAGGATATATATTATCTTTTTATATTAATCCGATTTTAACCCGAAATATATCACTTTATATGGGAAGTAGCATACCTAGCGTATTGTCATATGTTTTTCCACTAATCGGTAGTATTCTTATAATGTTTATGATGATCCTCTTTTGTGGATTAATCATTAATCGATTTAAAAAAGTAAGTCCAGTGGCGACTTTGCAAATGGCCAAAACCAATGGTAGTCAAGGTAATAAATTGTGGTCTGCATCATCATTAAAGTTTTTTAGTAAATTACCAACAAATGCTTTTTTAGCGATGAAAGACGTATTCATGAGAAGTAAAATGTACGCTCTCTTAGTACTTATTTTAGTAATTTGTCTATTAATTGTTTTAATACCCTTTAACTTTTTAACGACTCTAAGTGATTCAAGTTTTACTGCATATATGGGTATTGGCGAAAGTGATATTAGAGTTGATATTCAAAATACTGAAGACGGGTACAGTTATTATCAAGAAGTTTTAAAAACCTTAGGGCAAGATCCTGACATTAAAAAAACATCTGGCTATGTAACAAGTCAATATGAAGTACTCAATAACGAAGGATACTACGAAGGTCTTAATATAGAAGTCGGTGATTTTAATGATTTTCCAATAAAGCTTTTGAAAGGAAAAATGCCAAATCAACAAAATGAAATTGCATTATCTAAATTAAATGCTGACAGTCTAGCGGTAGATGTGGATGATATTATAACGATTAATAGTAATGGAGAAGAAACAAATATTAAAGTAAGTGGAATATATCAGGATATTACAAATGGCGGTAAGACTGCAAAGGGCATTTTACCTATTCGTAAAAATCATATTATGTGGCAAACAATAAGTATAGATCTTGATAAATCAGTGAACTTAGACGAGAAAATTATTGAGTTAAATCAAAGGTTCCCATCTATAAAAGTAACAGGGATTCAAGGGTATATTGAAGAAACTTTTAAAGAAACAATAAAGCAAGTAACAACTGTTATTAAGTTTGCAATTACCATCGCATTGGCTTTATTGGTTTTAATTACATCACTTTTTACAAAGATGATCGTAATAAAAGATCAGTATGAAATAAGTATTCTGAGAAGTATTGGTTTATCTAAAAAGAATATCATCATTCAATACATTCTAAGAATTATTATGGTTTCCTTGGTTGCAATTGTAATAGCTAGTATCTTTGCTAATACTTTTGGTGCATCAGTAGTTAGTTTATTAATGTCTTTTCTAGGGGCATCAAAAATTGAATTCATTATTAACCCTATAATGGTCTATTTAAAAATACCATTAGGTTTTATGGCAGTTATTGGTGTTGTCGTTTTAATCGTAACGCAAAGTATAAAAAATATTGAAGTGAATCAGGTGTTTAATTAGGAGGAACGTATGAAAAAAACAATTTTAGAAGCAATCGATTTAAGTAAAAGTTTTCAAATGGATGAAACAGTAAGTCAAAATATTTTAAAAAATATTAATTTAGAAATATATGACAAAGAGTTTGTTACTATTATGGGGCCTTCTGGCTGCGGAAAATCAACGCTGCTCTACAATATCAGTGGTATGGATGAATTAACATCAGGGAAAGTTATCTTTGATGGACAGGTCATTAGTGAAGAGAAAGAGAAAAAAATGGCTGATTTAAGGTTAAAAAAGATGGGATTTATTTTTCAACAACCCCATTTCTTAAAGAACCTAAATATATTAGATAACATCCTTTTACCTGGTTATTCAAACAAAAGTGAAAATAAACGTAGCATAAGAGAAAGAGGAGAAACTTTGACCCATGAAGTTGGAATAGAGCATATTGCTCACAAAGAAATATCAAAAGTATCTGGTGGAGAGTTACAAAGAGCAGGTATTTGTAGAGCATTAATTAATCAACCTAGAATATTATTTGGTGACGAGCCAACTGGCGCATTGAATTCTAAGGCCACTAATGATGTACTAGATTTACTGAATGTGATACATCAAAAAGGTACTACAATTCTTTTGGTGACACATAATGTGAAAGTTGCTGCTCGATCCCAGCGAGTAATTTATATGAGAGATGGAATGATTATAGATGAAAAAGAAATTAGTGGTTTAGATCATAGTGAAGAGGCAATTAAAGAAAAAGAAATGGTTCTTGGCAAATGGTTGATCAACTTAGATTTCTAAGTTGATCAGTAGCCATTATGGCATATAGTTTAAAGCTGTAAATAATGCACTAGGTTTTAATTTAGTAATATTAATGACTTCAGGATAACCTAAATAGCCGCATTCTTGACAAGCTTCTTCATTTTCAACAGATCGACAACAAGTAAATATTTCATCTTTGGAGTAGACTTTACAAATACTTGAAGGGCGTTCCCATCGATCATAATAGACATCTAAAAGTGTTGCTTTAGAATTAAGAATACGGTATTTTTTCTTTAATTGAAGAATTTTTAGAATTATCGCTTGTCGCTCTTTAAAAGGTATAAACAAATTGTCTTTTCCATAGTAGGGGGTATGAAAATAAAAGAAAATACCTTTAATATTTTCAATTGTAGCAATATACTCACAGAAACTTTCAATTTCATTTTTGTTTTCAGTATTAATTGTAAAATTCACCATGATATTTTTATGATTAGAAGACTTTATATTTGAAATTACTTGGTCATAAACTGGTCCTCTTAGTTTATGGCTATTTTCTTTTAAACCATCAATACTAACAAATAGATCATCAGCACTACTGTCAAGTTGAAAAGTACCATTGGTATATACACTTATGATGAGAAAGCCAATTTTTTTTGCTAAGGCAATGACATCCTCAAGATTTTTATCCTGATCGTGCCAATAGAAAGGTTCACCACCAGTAATAGCAAGTAACTTAATGCCTTCATTATAAAGCGCATTTAAACCTTTTTCAACCATCTCAAAAGATAAATCACGGTCTTGGGTATCATGACAAACATGACAATGGTGGCAATTAAGATTACAACTTTCCCCTAATACAAGACCTGCGATAAACGCTCTATCTTTCTTTAAAATTCTTTTGTCGATTACAAATTTGGCACCATAACTTAAGTATTTTATTATTTTAATCAATTGTCGCTCCTTTGTTTAATAAGAAAATAAATACTTAACTATTATATAAAAAATAATTAAGTTTTACAAAAAAATCTTTACAAATTTATTTCATCATCACATACTTAATGATATACTAATAATGAATGATTGAATAGATTAATAATTGGAGGAATAAATATGAATAATAAAATAAAAATAGTTCTAATGTTATTTATAATAATTACTATGTTTACATCTTGCACCATCAATAATAATTCGGTAGACTCAGCAGCTTATTCAGGCGAAGCATTAGTCATTGGTGTTATAGGAGAAATTCCTGAGATTAGAGAAGAACAGATTACTTTTAAAAAAATTAATTTAGAGACTTTAGAAAGCAATCAGTTTAATTTTACATATGATGGCATTTTAATTATGAAAGATTACTTTGAAGAAGCTTCTGAAAGTGAATATGCTTCAATTTATAAGCGGTCTTCGATACCAATATTCTTTGTAGAATCCCAAAAAAGTTATATTCCATTTATTACAGAAGATTTAAATTATGAGAGTGTATCTATTTCAGATGAATTAACCTATGCAACAGGGATCTTTGTTTTAGGGGAAGAAATGAAGTATTGGGGTTATGGACTTTATAACGACACTAAAAATGAGACCAATATTAAAGATGTTTATTCGCGGATATTTAGAGATATCGAATTCAGTATTTACTCAGACCAAATAGAAATTTATTCAAGTATTGAAAAATATACCCTTGGGTTATCATCTGTCCCTGGATTACCTTTGACAGTTCAGTTGAACACTGCGAATATTGATAATCAAAAAGAATATATTTGGAAAAGTGAGTCAGGAGAATTTTTAACTTGGGAAAAAACAAGTGAAAAAGTAAAATTATTAGATGGTATTAGTACAGTAAAAACTGATACAATTTACTGGATCCCTGGGACTTTAAAGTGGAATGATTCTATTCAATTAATTGTAGATATCAAAGACTTAGAGAGTAATAAAATTATCGGGAGAAAAAAAGTTGAAATCAACTCTTTTGATGAAGGTTGGTATACTCTACAATAGGAGGAAACGATGGATACAAAAAAGAAGTTCAATCTAGCAATGTTTTTTTTAGCATTAACGTTTTATATGATGATTGATACAACCTATCACCGAGCTTTAGGTGATTATATATTAGAGTTTTTTGGATTGAAGTCTTGGACTGGTACTTTCGGTACTTATAGTGGTTTCCATTTAACTATATTATATTTTGGGATTCTTTTTTTCATATGTTTATATTTTTATCGAAAGTATAGTGATCAAGTAGAAAATATCACGTCATTAAAAAAATTCATTGCCTTCGTATTACTTGTGACACTAATGGCTATTATGAGTACTTCTTCTGCAAAATTCATTAAAAGTCGTTCAGATGGTTTGAAATCAATTGCTTATGTTTCTGAAGACAATGAACTAGAGTATAGGAGTATTGACAAGGAACTGACAACTTTTAGTGCATATTTTACATTGGAAAACTATAGTGATGTAAAACAGAAATTTCATGTGAGTATTGATAGTCCTTGGTCAAGAAAAGAAAACATACCGCCAATAGATATTTATAATCTAGAAGGTGAGCCGGCTAATTTTAGTCTAGAAGGAAAAGAAGAAAAAACATTTCAAATTAATTTAGACGATTACGTCATTAAAGGTGGACGGAAATATGAAAATGGTGGATTCAAGGGTGATATAGATGAACTAATGTTATACAATGCTTATGAGAAGATATACTTAAAAGAAGGAAAGTTTTTTCATTTGAAAATAAGAGAATAGTAAGAAAGTTGGTGATGATATGTCAATTGAAACAAAAAATTTAGTCATTCGACCATTGAGTATACTTGATACAGAAAAAGTATATGAAATGAGTCAGGAAGCTGGAATGAAAGCATTTCTACCAGACCAAGTTTATGAAAACAAAGAACAGACAAAAGAAATCATTGAATTCTTGATTTCAAAATATGGACATCAATCGATTGTTGATCAGTTACCTTATGTTCTTGGCATTGAACTGAAAGAAAACAATGAGCTCATTGGCCATGTTGGTTTAAGTAGAATTGATAAAGGTATAGAAATTGGATACGCCATCGAAGAAAAATTTCAGGGACAAAATTATGCAACAGAGGCTGTAAAAGCTATGTCAAACTTAGCATTAAGTAACCCTCAAGTTAATGAAATTTGGGCTGTTATTGATTTTAAGAATATGGCATCCATTAGAGTTTTGGAAAAGTCTGATTATGAACATATCAATAAAGAAAATTCTAAGGTAATTATGAAGAAAAAAGTTAGTAAAATTTTATGAGAAAAATAATATTAATTAGTGTTTTGCTAATGCTATCATCCATTTTTATTAGTTGCCAAAAGGAAACTAATGAAGAAGGAGAGAATAATTCTTTAAGGATTGTGTCTTTTGATAATGGTCGAATAAAATACACTTTAGAAGAGAATGAAAATGCATCATCAGATCATTTGGTACAAATAATCGGTGAAGGTGTTGAAAATTCTGAAATAAACGAAAGAATATTTCTAGAGGGTATACCTGATTTATCAGGAGAACTTCTAAGGGTAGAAATATATGGTAAAATTAGAAATTTTAAAATTATTGAATTAAGTTTTGAACAAGATTCAGAAGGAAAAATGATTGAGAATATAACCGAGCAATATGATGTAATAGAAGTTGTTGAAAATAAGGTGATTACATTAGACACTTATTTTTCTGAAGGAATCCCTAGTGGAAAAATGCAATGGGAAAATCAAAATGAAAAAGTTTTTGAATATTATTTTTCTCAAGAAGGTTATGGTTTTGATGGTGAAATCATCATAAGCGAATAGAATATGAAGATCTTTTCAGATGAAAAGGTCTTTTTTTATTAGTAAAATTTATTGATAACTTTTATCAATAAAATATTACAATCCTCTAAGTATCTTTTTTTTGTTAAAATTAAATCAATGAGTGTTTATTTGTATTAAAGGAGGAGTAATGAGCGATTATCGAGAAATGTGGCAGTCACTAGATATGGATTTAGAAAAACATGATGAATTATGTGAGGTTTTGCCGAAATTCTATTCTGATATTTATTTAAGTCAAGAAAATAGACCAGAAGGAATGAACTATTATAACTTTGTTATTTCAGAAGTTCATGGGTTAAGAATTAAAGAATTGGTCAATGCAAAAGCAGAAAACCAAAAAGTTGTTGGTACTTTTTGCGTATATGTTCCAGATGAAATCATTAATGCTTCAAATGGTATTAGTGTAGGTCTATGTTCTGGGTCTGATTTTTGGATCCCTGATGGAGAAAAATATTTACCAAGAAATACATGTCCTTTAGTAAAATCTGCTGTAGGTGCTAAAGTTAGTGGTACATGTCCATATTTTCAATCTTGTGATATGATTGTTGGTGAAACAACATGTGACGGTAAGAAAAAAGCTTGGGAAATACTTGATGAGCATACGAATATGTATGTTATGGATTTACCTCAGATGAAAAGAAAGAAAGATTATAAGCACTGGAAAGAAGAAATTTTTGAGTTTTCAACAGAGTTATCTAAATTAACTGGAAAAGAATTAACTGTAGAGAATTTAAGTGATAGCATTGATTTAATCAATAAAAAGAGAGAAACATTACAAAAATTGTATGAGTTTAGAAAGTTGAAGGAATTACCGATATCAGGTAAAGATGCCTTATTAATTACTCAAATTGCTTTTTATGATAATATAGAACGATTTATTGAGAAAACAGAAGCGTTGATAGATGAGTTAGAAAAAAGAGTAGAGGAAAAAGTATCTGTATTTGAGAAAGATACACCACGTATTCTGGTAACAGGTACACCAATGGCAGTACCTAATTGGAAACTACATCATTTAATAGAAACAAGTGGTGGTGCAGTTGTTTGTGAAGAAACATGTACTGGTACACGGTATTTTGAAAACTTAGTTGATAATACTGGTGAAACTTTAGATGAAAAAGTAGAAGCCTTAGCTGAACGCTACATGGGTATTAATTGTGCTTGCTTTACACCTAATAACGGTCGTACAGATGATATTATTCGTTTACATGAAGAGTACAGTGCTGATGGTGTTATTTACTATTCACTACCATTTTGTAATACTTATGCAATTGAAGCAAAACAAGTAATGGATGCATTAGAGGAAAAAGGGATTCCAGTGATCCACATTGAAAGTGGCTATTCATTAGAAGATGCAGGTCAAGTTAAGACACGACTCGAAGCATTTTTTGAAATGTTAAGAGGCTAAAATGACTTATGATTATATTCTTTTTCCAAATCATCTAGAAGGTTTGAAATTAGAAAAATTATTAAAAGAGGAAAATATTAAATATACGATTACACCTGCTCCACGGGAACTATCATCTTGTTGTGGTATTACAATTCGAATAAAACCTGAGTTAACTAATCGTGTTCAATCAATTGTTAAGGATTATGACGTTTCAATTGATGGTATTCAATCATTAGAAATTAAATCATATTTTAATATTTAGAGGAGGCAATTATGTACTCAATTGGAATCGACTCTGGTTCAGTGGCAACGAAAGGTGTTTTGTTTAATGGTGATATCTGTAGAAAAATTATAATACCTACCGGTTGGAATCCGAAGGAAACTTCGAAAGAAGTTTTTGAGCGCTTAAGAGAAGAGGCTAATGGGAGGATTCAATCTATTATTGGTACTGGTTACGGTAGAGTCAGTATGGACTTTACGGATAGAAATGTAACTGAAATCACTTGTCATGCTGCTGGTGCAGTGCATTTGATTAGTTCAATAGATACAGTTTTAGACATTGGCGGTCAAGATAGCAAAGTAATTGGTCTAAATAGTAAAGGACAAGTAAAAAAATTTATTATGAATGACAAATGTGCTGCTGGCACTGGTGTATTTCTTCAAGAGACCTTAACCAAGTTAGGTATTTCAATTGAGGCAATTGATACTTTTGAACCACCAGAAAATCCTGTTGTTATTTCTAACATGTGTGCTGTATTTGCATCTTCTGAAATCGTGAGTATGCTTGCAAAGGGGATTAATAAAAATCAAATTGTTCATGGAATTATTAATACCATTGCACAACGGGCTGCAAATCAATTAGACAAGGTCAATACAACAGGTGAAATATTATTCACCGGTGGCTTGTCTCAATCAGATTTAATCCGCGAAAAAATACAGGGAAAAGTTAATCGTAAAGTACACAGTGTAAAGGATTCACAATTTGCTGGTGCCATTGGTGCTGCTAAAATTGCATTAAAATAATAAAAATATCTCTTCTTTTGTATATAGAAGAGATATTTTTAATTGTATAAATAAAATATATATTTCAATTCATACAATAAAAAGTTAATCTATGTTATAATGAAGTTAAGTAATACCAGGGGAAATTAATAGAAAATAGTAGGACAAAGGGGGAAATGAATTGATTAATCAACTACTGTCATGCGAACAAGAATACAAGAAACAGTTTTCAGAATATATTGAAAATGATGATTTTGTTTTATTCAAAGATGATGCATTACCAAATATGTATAGTCACAATTGCTATCTGATTAAGAATAAGAAAAACACAGAAGAAATGATTAATATGATCAATCAGATGATTGATGAAAGAAGAAGTTCTGGTAAGGATTTTCTGAAAGTAGAAATGGATTTTCCATTAAGTCATGAAGTTTATTCCAAGCTTTCTGTTAAACCTGATCTATCGACTTTT
>Ga0209942_1001560_pt1 | contig 12331 bp, 14 predicted proteins | sample SalPonR1_A_D2_MG_FD_185695 | JGI IMG/M metagenome (GOLD analysis project Ga0209942, IMG submission 185695) | Salt pond soil microbial communities from South San Francisco under conditions of wetland restoration - Salt Pond MetaG R1_A_D2_MG... ... | reverse complement strand
CATTTAATTTAATCTCATTTACCTTTACTTTCTGACCCCATTTTTCATATTTTATAATAAGACTTTTAATACTATCTTTAATTTCAAAACCTACATTAATTTCACGATTTTCTCCGTAAAGTTGTGGCGATTTTAGTTCTTTAACGTCTCCATCTTTATTGGTGTATTGAACTATTATTCGTTCATTTCCATCTTGTCTATTTATTTTAAGATTTAAAATATTAGAACAACTTTGAGTTTCAGTTAAAATAGGACAAACGTCTCCATCGTTAAAAGGTTCGACTATTATTTCTCTTGATCTCTTTTTAAAACCATCTTGACATTCTCCCCATTTTCCCCATTCAGATACTTGACAATTTACTTTTTGTTTTTTTTCAGGTACTTCTTCAGGTACTTCTTCAGGTACTTCTTCAGGTACTTCTTCAGGTACTCCTTGCGGTACTCCTTTAGGTGATTTTTCACAATAAAAAATCAAATTTATCATCAAAATAATAACAAAACATACTATTATAAATATTATCATACCTTTAGAGTTATCCATTTCTTTTTATATATGATAAGAAATTAATTTAATTAAAATTGCATTTATTTTTATTTGAAGTGTATCTGGAATCTTCACCTTGTCTGTAAGAATTGTTTTTTTGGACAACATTTTTAACACATTTATTTGGTACTACAGGTAAACTGTCAAAAATATAAAAATGTCTATCATGAAATCTATCTTCTCTAGGTTGACATGGTTTTATTGTTCGTTGAATTCTAGGTCTTATTCTTTGTTCAGTTTCTACATGTCCTTGTCCTTTAGAAAGCCCAGCTGTAGTAGGAAGAGGTAAGTTATGAATATTTCTAGGTAAATTGTAATTTGTTAAATCACCAATCCTGATAGAAGTGTTATCGTCTATAGAACATGGTGGTGTTCCAAAACTTGAATGAAAATTAATACCTTTCTCTTGAATCATTTCTTTATCAAAGAAATCTCTTGTATAATATTTTAAAGGTTTTGTAGACTCTTTATTGTCTTTTATAATAAAACAAGAGTCATTATTTTGTCTTGATAGTTTTCCAAATTTTTTTTTACTATCAAAATTTTTTAGATTTTTTTTTGTACTATTCAACGTTTCGTAGCTATCCATTTTATTATATTATCATATAGAAATTAAAATAATGTTTTTTATTTAAAAATATTTTAATATAATATACCAATGAATATCCAAAAAGAAAACAATGAAAAAATAGTTTCTTTTGTTAAAAAAAATAATGTAAACCCTTACGATTATTTTAATTTATCTGAAGATTTCACAGAAAAACAATTATCTAGAGCTTATATTAATAAAATAAAAACATCACCAAGTGATATAAAATTATCTACTAAATGTTATGATTTATTAGCTTGTAAATTTGACACTCAAGATAAAGAATATACAAATGAACCAATGGAAAAGGTAAAAAATATGAAAAGACAAAAACCTACCACAGACACTTCAAATATAAGAAGGGTTTTTAGTGATGATATTTTTCTTGACCCCAATATGAGAAAAAACATGTTTGCTAACGATCATCTCCTAAGAAAGGAAACAAAATCTTTTGAAGAGGTAGATGCATTTTGTTTTTCAGATTCTTATATGCCTATTAATAGTCACGATGGGTTTTTAGTTCATAACCCAGAAGATAAAAAATTAGATATAGATAGAACTTTTTATAAAATAGATTATGAACAACAAAGCAGACCAGATAATTCCACATGTATAACTGAATTATTTAACAAAAGAAAAAACGAAACTGTTAAAATTAACACTGAAAAATCTTTTAAAGAATTTGAACAAGATCTTTTAAAGAAAAAAATGGAGCAATTAGATTTGGAACGAGAAAAAAATAAATCAATTATAGACAATAATAGACATCTTTTTGATTAATTGCGTTTTAATAAAAATTATAAAATATTTTTAATATTTAAATGAATAACAATTGCGAAACTTTACAATATAAAAAGGTATTCTATGAAAAAATATCTTTAGGTAAACCTTCAAAAGATAAATCAAGCATGTATATATCTAAAATATTTTATTTAGATAAATGTGTTAATATACAAACACCCTCTTTAAATATTTCTAAAGATTATGTGTCTTTTAAGATGGTTAAAAAAGGTGAATTTTTTAAATTATTAGAAGAAATAGACGAAAAGCTTATTCAAAATATATATTTAAATTCAAAACTTTTTTTTAATGGTAAGAATTTTACAGAAAAAAAAATAAGAGAAGCTTTTAAAAAATCATTTAAAATAAATACTTCCGGGGAAGTAGTAATGACAACTACAGTGTTAAACGATGGAGTCAAAGTTTATAACAATTTTAAGGAATTTATACAAAATCCTGAATTTCCTTTAACTGGGAAATGTGTTTTAAATCTTAAAGATGTTGTTTTTCATAAAAATACAATTACACCTCGTTATATTATAACACATATTAAAGTGGATTTAGTTAAAAAAAAAATTTTTGATTGTGTGTTAGAAGAAGACAGCGAAGTTGAAAACGAAGCGAATAAGGAAGTTGAAAACGAAGCTATTAAGGAAGTTGAAAACGAAGCGAATAAGGAAGTTGAAAACGAAGCGAATAAGGAAGTTGAAAACGAAGCGAATAAGGAAGTTGAAAAAATGGAACAATTAGAAATAAATACAAAACTAGAAGAGGAACAAGAAAATTACGGGTATTTTTTTGAAGAATAAAATATAAAATAAAAAAAAATTACAAGTATTTTAAGTATTTTTTTTTTATTTACAGGTATTATATAAAACTTAAAGATAATGTTGGATGTTAAGCAAATGTTGGGATTACTTATTATTATTATTGTAGTAATAATTATTGTCTATTATGTTCAAAATAATTATACTAAAAAAATAGAAAATATGAAAGTTAAAATGGATTCTGAAGAAATTTTACCTGAATTAGAAGAAGGAGAAATGCCTCAAACTATCGAAGGAGAAGAGTATATCGAAGGAGAAGAAATGATGGAACAAGACAAAATAAACGAGGATTATTATGCTTGTGACAGTGTTAGCCCTAAAGATCTATTACCAAAAAGTAAAATGGCCGATGATTTCTCAAAACAATTTCCAGTCGGATCAGGCGACTTATCTTCTAAAAACTTTTTAACTGCTGGGTATAATGTAGGTATTAACACTGTCGCGAGTTCATTAAGAAACGCTAATCTTCAATTGAGAAGCGATCCTTACATAGAACCCAAACAGTTCCCATTTCAAAATTCTACTATCTTACCAGATATGAATCGAAAACAATTAGAAATTGGTAGTTAAATTTAAATAAAAATAATAAAAATTGAATTTTAAATTTAATTTCATTTTAAATTTAAAATATGTCAACATTACCTGTAAGCAAGACTAGTATATCAACATGCACTTATATAGCAAATTTAAATAGCTGTATAGATTTAGATTGTATATATAATAAAATAAAACTTGACAAAACAATTATCGGTTTAAAATACAACAATTGTTGTAAAGGAGATATTAGCAAAACTAAATCTTTTTTTAACCAACTTACAATAAAATTATATATAAAAAAATTTAAAAAAGAAACTAATCTTAAAGTTTTTTCAAATGGCAAATTTCAATTAACAGGTGTAAAAACTTTTGAACAAGCTGAGGAATGTCTAAAAATTTTTTGTAGAAAAATAGCTTATATAAAAGGATACGAAACAAGAGAAATCAAAGTTGTTGATGGTATTATCCATGACAAAACTGATTTTGACAATCTTGTTAATTTTGATCGATTTAACTTTATAAAAATTTATAAAAAAATAGATGGTGAATATAGATATTTAGGGGATAAAAAAGCAGATAATAAATACATTATAAATAAAAATTATGTTTGTTTTTGCCCTGAAAGAAAATGGTTTATAGATATAGCTCATAAAAATTTTACTAAAATAATTTATAACATTGACGGTGTTTATATAGGGCATTGTAAATATAAAATGCATCGTAAGCTTAAAAACTTAATATTACAAGATACTACGATGAAACAAAAAGAAGACGATAAAAATGTATTTACCATTTTCAATAAATATTCAAATGTTATAGGTGAAAAGCATATAGTTATCGAAAAAAATGCTTGTTTTCCTACAAGAGACGACAATTTAAACGGGAAAGTAAAAATATATTATTCAGCTGTTAAAAATGAAGAAACAATGGAAGCTCTAAAAAATGAAATCTTTTATCATAAAGCATTTGAAGATAGAATACAATTACAATTAAGCAATATAAACTCAAATTTTAAAATAGATTTAGGAGATAACTCTTTAAATAAAAATGTAATACATGAAACTATGACGCAAAAATATAATTTTTTATCTTATTATAAACCTGATTCTAAATATCAAGCTATTAATATAGCCATTTATCTTAATGAAAATTTCGAAGTTATAAAAATATCAAAAAAATTTACTTATAAAGTAACTATAACTATATTCCAAAATGGTAAAATAATGATTTCTGGATGTAAATCTTTAGAACAAATTCCAATAATTAAAAAAATGATATTAGATATATTTTCAGAAAATTCGGATACATTCCTTTTTTCAAAACAAAAAATAAAATTAGAAACAGAATTAGAAAATCTTACAATATGGGATCTAATTTAATAAAAAATAAAACTTAATTTAAAATTTATTAATTTAAAATTTTAAATTAAGTTTTATTTTTTTATTCGTATGTGATTTTTATATCTGAAATATTTACATCTATAACAAACTTTACATTTTTTATCTTTTTTTCTTGAGGTTCTTCTTTAGGAGGTTCTTCTTTAGGAGGTTCTTCTTTAGGAGGTTCTTCTTTAGGAGGTTCTTCTTTAGGAGGTTCTTCTTTAGGAGGTTCTTCTTTAGGAGGTTCTTCTTTTGGAGGTTCAGGAACTGCACCTTTCAATTTCCATAAAATATCTTGTGTCGTATCTGGAGCCCAGTTACTGTTAGAAGTATGGGGTTGAATACAAATGTAAATTTTATTTTTATATTCCACGATTTGATTTTTAATGTAATTTTTATTAATACCCCAGAGATTACCGTCTAAATCTGGTGACACAGGCGCGTTAGGTGTATCAGGTTTTGGAGGGGTAACCGGAACAGACGGAACAGGAGGTGATTGATTTGAAAATAAAGGAGGTAATACAGGAGGTGGTAAAGTTCTAGGATCATTTTCTATCAAATATTTATAAAGAGCTTTTGTTAGACATCTAGGGTTATCTTGTGATAAATCACCCGAAGCTTCCCAGACAAGACATCCTTTTAATTTTTTATCCCAAACATATTTACATTTTTCATAAACAGAATTTACGTTATCATATGAATTGTAAATTTTTCTTGAAGGGTCAAAAGAAAACGGAGCCATACATTCCGAATCCCAATACTCTGTAGCACCAGGTTTAGGTAAATCTTTATAATCTACCACCCCTTTTTCCCATGACATATCAGCACTTCCTCCAGATGCAGATGTCCCAGGACCAGAACTATTAGAAAATCCTCTTGAATAAAAAGCTACACCTACCATTATTTTATTCGGAGGAACTCCTTCGGCTAAATATGCTTCTGTGGATTCCTCTACAGAAAATCTTGAATATGTAGATTTTCTCATATTTGTATGGTGAGCTGTAGTAGTTTCTCCCCAATTTCCATCAGAAAAATCATAATGCATCAAATCAAACACGTCTATATACGGGTGTAATTGTTGAAGTTTCATCTTTTTAGCCATTTCAGGATTAGCAGAGCAAGGTACTGTAATTTTATATTGGCTTTTACCTTCTCTATCTAGCCGAGACCTTAATAACTGGACAAATAATCTAAAATTGTCTGCATCTTCTGGTCTAGCTTCATTCCCTGCGTTACCGTAATTTTGTCCATCATCTGTTATATATTCCCAATCTAAAGAAACTCCACAAAAAATAGGGTATTTTTCAAAGATATTAATTAAATTAGATACGAAATTGCTTCTGTTTTCTTCCAAAACAGCAGATGAAAAATATTTACTTTTACTCCATCCGCCTAATGATAATAGTAAATTGAATTTTTTTCCTTGTCTTTTTAATTTTAAAAATTGTCCAAAACATCCGTAAAAATCTTCTTCTGTGCTCCAATTATCTAAAGGTTTAACTCCTTCTTCAGGTGTTGTGAATCTTTTTTCAAAATCTGCATAAGCATCAAGAGATGTTATATCACCTTTAGATGACACATCAAAAAAAGCATAAGCTATCTCCGGTATATAATCTATAGGTAATTTAGAAGGTGGGAAATTTCTACCGTAAATAGTCCAATTTGCGTAATATAATGTCATCATTTTTCCAGTAGGACTTTCATGGTATTGATCATATCTCTCGTTATCTAATATAGCTATTCTTTCAATATTTGGTGTTGAATGTATTCTAGGCATATTAATTTATTAATATAATAATATAATAATAAATAAAAATATACAAATTAATTTGATATAATAAACGATTTTTTTTATAAGAATATATTATTATAAAAAATGTTTAAAGGGTTTATTAAAATGACTGACTTTTCTAAAAAGTCGCCTACTTCAAAATACAAAAAACCATCACCAGAAGAAGTTCTTGAAAGACTTAATAAAGCTTTAGGTGTTTTAATTCTGAAAAATTCTTCTTTGTCTTTTAACGAAAAAGTTAATAAAATTATCAATATAGTTGACTCACAATTATTTACAGATGATATTAAATTCAAACTGGATGTTATTGAATCTAAAAAACGTAATAGATTAGCTTCCAGAGAATCAATCGAATCTCAGAAAAAAATAGCTATCATGGGGGTTATAAGAGATTATAATAAAAAATTTACGACAAAATTAACTTCTAAACCATTAAAATATTCTCCTGACGAGTTAGATAAGGCATTGGGTATTATGATCTCTAAACAACCAAAATCTGTTACTACCGATGATCGTATTGAAAAAATATTTAAAGAAACTGATATTCCAGGGATTAAAAAAATGTTAAGTAAAGCTATACCTAAAGACTCCTCGGAATGGGATAAAACCAGAATAACTTTAACTGTTATTAAAAAACTTAGAAATACTAATTATAAGTAATTCTTTAAAATTATTTTCATAATTAATATTTATACATAAAATGATAAAAAGAAAAGGAACAATTAATTTTTTTAATAAAAATCAAACTAAAAACGCTAAAGAATTATGTAGTAATCTTGAGAAAGTCATGAAATTATCGTCTTTAACAAATGATAACAATATAGATTCACGGATAACCGAAGTTGATACTATTATCCCAGGAACATTCAAAAAAATATTCGAGGAAGTTTATAGTAACAATAGTGAAAGAAATAAATCAGAAATAAATTTTGAAAAGAAAATGTTGCTTTCAGATATAAGCATGGACTGGATCAAAAAAAATCTTGATACATGTAAAAAATATATGGATAATGTAAAATCTATGAACAAATAATTATCATAGATTGACTTATTTAAAAATATTTTATTTAAGATTGTTAATTAAGATATGCTAGGGATTTTAATGGTATTTTCTTTATTATCGTTTGCATTAATTTATTATTATTCGACTAAAAAAGTAACAAATGAAAAGACAAAGATTTTTACATTTTGGCCTCGGAATTGCACAGAATATTTATATTTAACTTTAAAAATAATGCAAAAGAAAATTGATTCTGAAAAATATAATTTAATAGTGATAGACGAATTTAATATAAAAAATTATATTAAAGATGTGGAAAATTTGGATAACCCTGAATTTATAAAAATTTATCTTTTAGAAAAATACGGAGGTGTTTGGATAGATATAGATACTATCTTGATTAAAAATCCTGTAGATCTTTTTGATATAGAAAATTATGATTTTGTATGTTTTGGAGAAGAAGTTGATGTTAAAGTAATGGCAAGTAGAAAGAATGGTGAATTTATAAATAAAATTAAAGAAGACTTCTGTAAAGAAGACTTCTGTAAAGAAGACTTAAGACAATTAGTATCTCAAGAAATGAAGAATGGGAAATATAACATTTTACATCATAAATCAAATATAAACGGGGAATTTGATAAGAATAAAGATAAAATTGACATGGATAAAATGTTGTCTAAAGAATTTAAATTTGAAGATTTTTTACAAAATTCTAATGTAAATTTTATACATATAGATAAAGATTATTTATACAACTTATATTTCGAAAAAGAAACAAATATTTATGAAATTTTAAGTGATAATTCATTTATAGCGCGACAAATGAGAAAAGCATTGATTAACAATTAAAAAATTTTATTTAAAAATATTTTAAATTATATTATATAACAATATATACAATAATATATGTCTAAAGATAGTGAATGTTATACTACAGATGAAGACGATAGCGAATTAGAATACACTTTATATTCTGAAAATGTAAATAATTATAAAGATTTATCATCAAAAAAAATTAAAAATAGAGAATTTGGTATTATAGGAGATGCAGTAAATATTTTAATAATTAATAAAACACTTGAAAATTTTCATAAAAAAAGAAATGATACAAATAATAAACGACAATCTATAAAACACAATGCTTTTAAAAAAAACAATAAGATTTCATGTTTTCAAAAAATAAAAAATCTCATTAAATAAGATATCTTTATATATTTTATTTTATCTTCTAATTTACATACATTATAAATGGATTCGTATATATGTAAATTAGAAGACAACAGTGTAGATAAAAATGAATCATTTATATTATCTAACGAAGAATACAACTATGAATTATTTAAACATCCTTTTAAAACAGAAAAAAATACTTTACTTATTTTATGCGTTCTTTCTAAATTAATTTATAAATACGACGATGAACATTTAACGAACGTTCTTTTAAAAAATTGGGGTTTAGAATATGAAATACATTCTATAGAAAGTGGTTTAGTTTATGGTGTTTTTTATACAAATGAATTTTTAATTCTATCTTTTAAAGGAACAAGTACTTTAAAAGACGTTATTCATGATGTAAATTTTGTACAAACAGATGATGATTTTAACATTCCTGGTAAAATACACGGAGGCTTTGAAAATATGATTTTAGAAAATAATATAGCTTGTGGTATAAAGAATAAAATCAACCAAATAATTAAAGAAAAAGATATAAATAAAAATAAGATATATGTAACAGGTCATTCATTAGGAGGTGCTTTAGCTGGAGTTTTTTGTTGTTATTATTTAACAAGAAAAGATCAAGATATGACTATAAAACCTCAATTAGTTACTTTTGGAGCTCCAAGATCCGGAGACAAAGATTTTTCAAATATTATAAATGAGTCTATACGTGTAGTCAATGGAAATGATATTATAACAAATGTACCAATATTTTATTATAAACATTTTAAAAAAATATACCATATAGGTGGTTATTTTAGTTTTAGATTTATATCTGATCATCATTTAAGTAAATATTATATAGAATTGATGAAAATAAAAGAATAACTAAAAACAATTTTTAATTGTTTTTAGTTATTTTTAATTGTTTTTAGTTATTTTTAATTGTTTTAAATTTTACAGAATAGTTAGAAACTTACGACGCATAAGCTTTACCAGCCATACCAGACATAACCCGTAAAACATTGGAATTCAAGGCATAAGTAAACAATTTCATAGCGGCAGAACTAGACATTGTAAGTTGAAGAGTGGCGTTATCAACTCGGGACATGTTAATCGATCCAGAAGGTTGATGTTCTTCAGGCTTGACAGCGAATGAATAAACGTAAATACCTGTGGCAGGGACACGGGTATGATGTTGATAAGGTTGAACCAAGTTGAAGTAAGAACCTTTTCGAGAAGCAAAACGATCGTGACCATTAATCTGAAGCTTAGCATCGACCAAGGGATCAGATCCGTTGTATGGATTTGGTCCAGATCCGTTATCGGTAAAATCAGTCCATCGATTGGCATTTCCACCTGCAGCAGAAACTGATTGAACATTGCTATCAAGTTGAGAAACCCAGACAATTTCCTTAACTGGGTGGTTAAAGTTAAGACGTTGCTTAGCGGAAGTTTGTGAGAATGATTCGTCACCGGTATATTGAAGTTCTTCAATAAGATACTCGTGGGGGTTTTGAGCGTATTGACGACGTTCATCGGTATCCAAAAAGATGTAATCAACCCACAATGAAGCAGAAGAAAGCACCGGGGTGGTGACAGTTCCAGAAGAGCTAACATAACATTGAGAAAATGGGCGAAGATCAATGTTAATCTTGACTTCGTGATATTGAAGAGCGATCAATGGAAGAGACAAACCAATATGTCTATTAAACCAGAATTGCAAAGGAATGTACAAAGTAGTTCCTGGGATACTTGAAGCCTCCGTTGTTAAAACAGTGGTGTTTCCAATCATCACGTTGAAACCATCTTCGTGTTCTTTAGTTTGAGTAAGTTCTTGCCAGATATGAAGCCATTGTCCATAATGTTCATCAATTTTTTGACCTCCGATTTCAACGGCGATTTTTTCGATGAGAACGTGACCAATGTTTCGGGTCCATGCTTGAGTTCCAGAACCAGTCAAGGTTGGAAGATCTACCTGGAGATAACATTTATGAACCAAGTCTCCGTTACGAGACAAGGTTGTAGTAATTCGGCGACCAAAATCGACCGTACCATTAACGCTTACACCCCATCTTTCGATGTATTTATCAGGATTTAACCTGGGGGCTAGACTATATCTTAAGAAAAGTTTTCAACTTTCCCCATTACCATTTAGTCGTTGAACTGCACTCTTGGATTTTAATTCATTTAAATAATTTAAAGCGGATTCGTATAATATATCATTGTCTATACGTTTGGAAACAAAATATTTAGATTTTTCAGATTGGTATTTAACACAATAACCATTTTTGTGTTTTTGAATATATTTTTCATATAACCGAGATTCTATAACCAAAGGTTCTTTTAGAGAATTTAATTTTTCTAAATAACACAATGCTCTGTGTAATTTATGTTCGTTTGTTTGTTTTGACGAAATAAATCTCTTCTCTGGTCCCATGGGGTGATTATACACTCTATATCCACATTTATATTTGATTAGATACAATGGTAGTTCTGGATTTGTAGTATCAGAAAGGGATTGTCTCGTTTCAAATGATACCACTTTCCCTTTTAAAGAATTACTTATTTTTACTTTAGTTTCTTCGTGATGCTTACCATTGCTACCTCCCAATTTAATATTCATACCATTAGGGGTTTGTGAATTATATTCCTGAATATATTTAATCTGGTTATCATCTAAATCTTTGTTATCACATTCTTCGATAATTTGTATTTTAAAATTTTTATCCCCATATTTTCTTATAGCTTTATTTAAGATTTTACAATGATCTTTATAAACACGATGGGCATCTTCAAGATGCTCTAACCATCGTTTTTCTACTGATTTTATTGTTTGTCCTATGTAAATTCTACGAGAAGGAGATTCTATTTTGTATATGATACCCATTATCTATCACTGATAAATAAATTATTTAATTTTAAATGAATAAAATCTTTAGAGCTTGGCTGCTGATTACCCAATCCTTTAAATTGTCACCATACCCAAGTTTTATCTTGGCCAGTTATATGTTTCCATAATAACCTTGGTATTAAAGGCTCTAAGGGTGTCCCAGCAATTTGATAATGTCGCAAAGTAATTTCTTACTTCACTAGCAGCTGTATTTAATAAACTATACTATTTATTAATAGGAATACTTACAGTTTTCCCATGATATATCCTAATAATCATGGCTGACTACTTTTCAACCCTATAGTGTTAAGGTTTGTTCGATACTTTCAATAGCAAAGTTCGTATGACGTCTATACGCACTTTTAAAGAAAGTTACCTGAGGATTACCCGTAAGATATAAATCTTGGGCCCCGTTAGCTACTAATTGCATTAATCCACCTGCCATTTTTATTAGTTTATAATATACAAAAAGAAAAAAAAAATCAAGAAATTAACTTATTAATTAATTTTATATAAATATAAAATTATTATTTATTAACAATTTAAAAAACATATAAATATTATTTTTTTATACAATAATATATAAAAGATGTCAGCAAACCCTTTAATCCCGATAACATCAATGATTAGTATAAGTTTTATTTTAATATTAGCTGTGGTTTCTGGTGTTGGTATTTATTATTATTATTATTATGAAAAAGACGAAGACACTGAAGACGAAGACACTGAAGACGACGAAGACACTGAAGACGAAGACACTGAAGACGAAGACACTGAAGACGAAGACACTGAAGACGAAGACACTGAAGACGAAGACACTGAAGACGAAGAC
>Ga0209942_1001559_pt1 | contig 12343 bp, 11 predicted proteins | sample SalPonR1_A_D2_MG_FD_185695 | JGI IMG/M metagenome (GOLD analysis project Ga0209942, IMG submission 185695) | Salt pond soil microbial communities from South San Francisco under conditions of wetland restoration - Salt Pond MetaG R1_A_D2_MG... ... | reverse complement strand
ACGCTTCTGCGGCGGCCTCCGTGGCGAGGCGCTGGCGTTCCGGGTCGTCGACCATGTTGATCACCGGCACCACGCGCGCGTCCCCGGCGCCTTTCAGCAGGCCTTCGTCGCTGGCCAGCAGCCGCGCGGCGTGCGCCGGGGTGAACGATTCTCCCGGCCCGGCGCCGGTCAGCGCGGCGAGTCGCTCGACCCGGTGGGCGATGCGGTCGCCCAGAGCTTCGCCGAGTGCGCGCGCCGACAGCACCGGGATCAGCGTATTCATGCCGGGCGTCAGCACCGGCTCGTCGGCCGCGGGCGCTTTGACCCAGCGCATGCGCGCGCCGTCCGCCTTGACCAGGCTCAGGTCGAAACCGGATTTTTGATGCAGCGCGGCGATGGTTCCGCCGGAGACGCCCCTCAGGCGGCCGGGCTTGTCGCCGGGGCAGGCATAGGCGACCAGGGGCGCGGGGCCGACTGAATCGAGTTCGGCCTGCAGCCGATTTTCCGGCGCGATCACCACCCGCGCGCCCATCGCCTCCGGCGGCGGCAGGCTGTGCACCGTGGTGGTGAAAGCGACGCGGCCCGGGTGTCGCGATGCGATGGCGAACAGCACGCTCTTCTTGCCGCCCGCGCCGACCGCGCAAAGAATCCCGGTATGCGCGCCCAGCAGCTCGATGAGATCATGGCCGGGGCTCACGGCGCTTCTTCCACGGCTTGTACCGACAGAATGCGGGGCAGGAAGCCGGCCGCCAAGGTCCATTGGCTGCCGCCGTCCCGGCTGACGAACAGGTGTCCTCCCGAGGTGCCGAAGTAAATGCCGCCGTTCGTATCCGTGTCGAGCGCTTCCCGCAAGACCGTTACCCAGGCATGGGCCTGCGGGAGGCCCTCGCTCACGGAGGTCCAGCTGGCGCCGGCGTCACGGCTGCGGTAAACGCGCAGGCGGCCGTCGACCACCGTGCGCATGTGCGAATCCGATTCCGGCACCTGATAGACCGTGTCCGGGTCAGCGGGATCTACGCCGATGGCATAGCCGAAATTGCCGGGCAAGCCGCTGGTGATCTCGGTCCAGCTGCGACCGCCGTCGTCGCTGCGCCAGGTGCCGTGGTAGCACTGGCGGTAGAGGCGGTCGGGTCGCGCCGGGTGCATCACCAGGCGATGCACGTTGTGGCCGCTCGCAGGATAGGGCGTAGGCAGGTTTTCCGCCCGCACGCCCGCGTTGGCCGGCGACCAGCTGGCGCCGCCGTCCTCGCTGCGATAGACGCCGCCGGCGGAGATGGCCACCCACACGCGCGCCGGATTGCCCGGATCAACGCAGATGGAATGCAGCGAGAAACCGCCCCGGGCCGGTTCCCAGGTCTCTCGGCTGGGATGCGCGTTCAACGCAGTCACGGCGTTCCAGCTGGCAGCGCGATCATCGCTGTAAAAAAGCCCTGCCGGGTCGATGCCCGCATAAAGTCGCCCGTCGGGCGCGGCCGCCAGGCCCCAGATTGCCTTGAGCGCGGTGGGATGCAGCCCCGGGGCGTGCTGGGGGGCGGTGGGTAATGAGTGCCACGTGCGGCCGCCGTCCTCGCTACGATAAACGTGAGCGCCCCAGATCTTGTGGCTGGCGGCGGCGTAGAAGACGCCCGGCTCGTCGGGCACCGCACAGCTGTGGATAATCTCGTAGCCCGCGATGTGGGGCCCCTCCAGCGCCCAGCCGCGGCGCCCGGGGCGTGCGATGAACAATCCTTTCTGCGTGCCGACCAGCAGGCTGAGGCTGCGCAGTTCTTCGCTCATGTCTCCCGCAACCTCGGCATCAGCTCGACCAGGTTGCAGGGCCGCGTGCGCCTGTCCAGTTGCGCTTCGATGAGCTCGTCCCAGGCGGTTGCGCAGGCCCCGGACGAGCCCGGGACGCAAAAGATGTAAGTGCCGTTGGCCACGCCGGCGACGGCGCGCGACTGAATGGTCGAGGTTTGTATCTGCTGGTAGGAAATCATGCGGAACACCTCGCCGAAGCCGTCCAGCGTCTTGTCCAGCAATGGTTGGACCGCTTCCGGGGTGCCGTCGCGTCCGGTGACGCCGGTGCCACCGGTGGTGATGATCGCCTGGATGCCATCGTCCGCGATCCAGCGCGAGATTACGGCACGAATCTGGTAGATGTCGTCACGGACGATGCGTTTTTCACCACAGCGGTGGCCCGCCTTTTCCAGTCTGTCTACCAGGAGTCGTCCCGACTTGTCCTCGTCTTCGCCACGACTGTCCGAGACGGTGAGCACGGCGATGCCTAGGGATATGAAACTGGGCTTTGTCATAAATTTGTCATGTTGGGTCAGTAATGTGACGAAATTGTAATAGACGCGTCTCACAAGCGACGCGGACGTGGCCGAAACCAAGGAAGTGGGTGGTTCCTGGCACCTTCGGTTCTAACTTATTTCTGTAGTTTTGATATTGGCGGAGAATACTCCGTTACAAATTTTTTACACGGTGCGGCACTCTGCCATCGAGTGGACGCGGCATATATCGAGGTAATTCCGATGACCAGGATCTCCTGCTTCACACCGGCCCTCGCCCTCCTGATGGGCGTCGCAGTTTTTTCCTATACCAGCGCTGCGCTGGCCGAACCGGAGTTCAAGCTGCGCGGGCGCATGCACCTTGACTATGCCCTGCACGACGACGACCAGATAGACCTGGACGACGGCTTCTTGTTCCGCCGCACCCGGATCGGCGTCAAAGGCTCATTGAACGACGAATGGTCAGGCATGATCGAGTATGACTTCTCAGAGAACAATACCAGCGCGCAGGACATATACGTGCAGCGGAGCCTGAGCAGCGGCGGCTCGATCAGGATCGGCCACATCAAGGTGCCGATGGGTATGGAGGAAATTTCCAGCACGAATTATCTTCCTTTCATCGAGCGCTCCTCCCCTAACACCGCGCTGGTCACTTCTTATCGCATCGGTGTCGGCTACCAGCGTTTCGCGGGTGCGCTCGGATTCCAGGCCATGGCCTTCGGGCGCGAGCTGGAAGACAACCGGCCCGGTGACGATCCCGTGGGTATTGGAGCACGCGCAATCTACGCGCCGGTGTTCGACGGCAACCAGCTGCACCTGGCGGCCTCTTTCGCTTACGAGGATGCGCGGGATTTCAACACCGTCCGTTTCCGGGATCGGCCGGAGTCGCGCCCGGACGGCAAGCGGCTGGTGGATACCGGCACCATCGCCGGTGTGGACAAGGTCATCAAGTACGGTATCGAGGCCGCCTGGCAGTCCGGGCCCTTCATCGCCCAGGCGGAGTACCTGGCCGCCGGCGTGGATCGTGATGCCGGGCCGGAGCCGGATTTCAGCGGCTGGTACCTGCAGGGGAACTGGATCGTCACCGGCGAGCGGCGCGGCTACCGCGACGGCGTGTTCCGCAATGTCAAGCCGGGTTCGCCCGACCGCGGCGCCTGGGAGCTGTCCGTCCGCTACAGCAGCCTGGACCTGAACGACTCCGGATTCCAGGGCGGCGAGCAGGACAACGTCACCGTGGGCCTGAACTATTACACTCAAGCCAACGTTAGGTTCATGCTCAATTACGTGATGGTGGACGTATCCGACAGCGGCGCCACGATCGACGGAGAGACGGTGGGCGACGAGTCGCCCAACATCCTGGTCGGCCGCGTCCAGTACTTCTTCTAGGCTGCGGCGCTGTACCGCCCGCCGGGCTCAGCAGAGCCCGGTGAAGGGCTGCACGGCGACCTCGGCGCCGGGCTCCAGCGTGCCGCAATCCTCGGGCAGCACGATGAAGCAGTTGGCGTGCGCCATTGAGCGCAGGATCCCCGAACCCTGGCGGCCGGCCGCCTGCACCCGGTAGCTGCCGTCCTCGCCCGTTTCCAGCACGCCCCGCTGGAATTCGCGGCGTCCCGGTTTCTTCTTCAGGCGGGAGTCCAGCACAGCGGTCACTTGCGGCGGGCGCTCCGGTGCGGCCAGGCCGGCCAGTATCTGCAGTGCCGGTTTCACGAGCTGGTAAAAGGTCACCATCACCGACACCGGGTTGCCCGGCAGGCCGAAGAACAGTGCGCCGTGCACGCGGCCGAAGGCGATGGGCCGCCCCGGCTTGATGGCTACGGTCCAGAAGCCGACCTCGCCGATCTTGTCCAGCGTTTCGGTGACGAAGTCGGCCTCGCCGACCGACACGCCGCCGGAGGTGATCACCGCGTCCGCCTGCGCCGCCGCCGCGACGAAGGCCTGTTCCAGGTCCTCGCGCCGGTCCCGCACCACGCCCAGGTCGATGATTTCCATGCCAAGCCGGCGCAGCATGCCGTACAGGGTGTAGCGGTTGCTGTCGTAGATCTGGCCGGGCCCCAGCGGCTGGCCGATGGAGGCGAGCTCGTCGCCGGTGGAGAAGAAAGCCACCCGCGGGCGACGCCGCACGCGCACCTCGGCGATGCCCAGCGAGGCCAGCAGCCCGAGATGTGCCGGGCGCAGCAAGGCGCCGGCCTCCAGCGCCTGGTCGCCCGCTTTCAAATCTTCCCCCGCCATGCGCACGTTCTGTCCGTCCTGGTGGCCGGCGCCGATCCAGGCGAGGTCGCCCTCGCGCCGCACGCGTTCCTGCATGACCACTGTGTCAGCGCCCGCCGGCACCGGGGCGCCGGTCATGATGCGCACGCACTCGCCGGCGCCGGGCCGGCCATCGAACGGCCGCCCGGCCCAGGCGGTGCCGATCACCCTGAAGCCGCGCTCTTCGTCGGCGGGCAGCTCCGCACCGGCCAGGGCGTAGCCGTCCATGGCGGAATTGGTGTGCTGCGGCACGTCGAGCGTGGAGATCACGGGCTCGTAGAGCACGCGGTCGAGGGCATCGCGGGTCGCGACGCTCTCGAAGCCTTCCACCGGGTCGATGGCGGCGCTGATGCGCGCCAGCGCCTGTTGCAGGGTCTGGGCCGGGTCGTCGTGACCGCCGCCGCAGCCGGGGTTCTCATGTTTCATGGCGCATGCCTTTCATGGTGCATTCTATGGTGTGGATCCGGGGGGATCGACCCTCGCCGCCGGTTCAGGCGGAGTCCGCCAGCCGCGCCTCCACGGCGCGCCGCTCGTCCGGGTCGTTCACGTTGATGAAGGTGTCGGGCAGGTCGGAGAAATCCACTTCCGCCACGCGGTGGTGCTCGAACCACCGGTCGATCTTGCGCCCGCCGCTGCCCAGGTAGGCGGCCAGGCTGGGCTGCAGCGAACGCCGGGTCAAGGCAAACACCGGCTGCAGCCGCTCGCCGTCATGGGGAACCGCGATTTCGGCGTCTTCCGCCACCAGGGCCGCATGCAGGCGGGCCGTCAGCGCGGCGGGCAACACGGGACAGTCGCAGGGGACGGTGAGCACCAGCGGCGTGGCTGCCGCGCGCATGCCTGCCTCCAGCCCGGCCAGCGGCCCAAGGAAGCCCGTGTCCTCGTCGCGCACCACCGGCCAGCCAAAGGCCGCGTAACGGTCCAGGTTGCGGTTGGCGTTCACCAGCATCCACTCGACCTGTCCCGCGAGCGCCGCCAGCACGTGGGCGATCATGGGTCGGCCCGCAAGTTCCACCAGGCCCTTGTCCTGGCCGCCCATACGGGTGGCGCGCCCGCCGGCGAGCACGACGGCGGTGATCGGGAGTCGGGGGAGGGTGTCATTCATGCCTGGGGCTTCCGGCGATCTGCAAAAGGCGACTATGGTAGCCGGGCGGGCGACTGCGGCGAAGCCCCCTGGTGGTCCGGGTGTCGTCAGGCCCGCGGGACGCCACCGATGAAGCGCGCGGCCGTGGAACCGGAAGGCTGCGCGAAGAACGCACTCGTGGAGCGGCAGGCCGGCCAGCGCGAGAAATCGTGGCGAATGCAATTTGAGTGCCATTCTCGGTCAAAATACGATAAATTGTCATCCGCGCCGAGTTGACTCCCGATTTTCTTCGGGATAAATGACGCGCCGCGACAATATGTCCCATTCGCTTCTGGTATTTGCGCATTTTTGGCGCAAACTTTAGCCTGTCCGGCCGGCGCGAAGGTCCGTTCCGGGACGAGGGCGCCACTGGCCGTATACGAGGGAACACAGGTCTTGCAAAAATCCGTACAGGAAGAATCGCGCGCGCTCAGGAGCGCATCGGTGCTCATTGTCGGCGGCGCCCCCGAGTTCCGCAGCCATTTGCGCGAGAGCCTGCGCAAGCACGTCGCGCTGGTGGACTCGGCGGAGAGCGCAGCCAAGGCCGGCCAGCTGATGGCGCGCTGCCGGTTCGGCTACCTGATCGTCAATTCGGAGCTGCCCGACATGGGCGCGCAGGCCTGGCTCGCCGAGCTGCAGCGCAACGACGTGGTGGCGCGCGTGCTGCTGGTGGCGGAGCGGGGCCAGGGCGCCGGGTTGTCACAGGCGATGAACGGCCAGCTTTCGGGGGTCCTGGAGCGGCCGCTGGACTTGCCTGAGGTCATCGATGCACTGCAAAACGCGCGGGTCCCGCAAGCGCGGGAAGCAGCCGCGGCGCCGCCGGCCGACAAAGCGACGTCGTCCGGACAGCGGGAGCTGATCGGCGACAGCGCGCAGATGCGCGAAGTCCGCGACCTCATCCGGCGCATAGCTCCCCTGCCGGGCACGGTGCTCATCGAGGGCGAGACCGGCACCGGCAAGGAGCTGGTCGCCCGCTGGCTGCACACGCTGAGCACGCGCCGGGGCGCGTTCGTGGCGGTCAACTGCGGCGCCATCGCCCCCGAGTTGCTGGAGAGCGAGCTGTTCGGTCACACCAAGGGCGCCTTCACCAGCGCACACCAGGTGCGGGAAGGCCTGTTCGTCGCGGCCCGCGGAGGCACGCTGTACCTGGACGAGATCAGCGAGATGCCCTTCTCGCTGCAGGTGAAGCTGCTGCGGGTGCTGGAGGAGGGGGCGCTGCGGCCGGTGGGCTCGGACCAGGAGATTCCGGTGAATGTGCGCGTGCTCGCCTCAACCCAGCACGACCTCCCGTCGCTGGTGCACGAGCGACGCTTCCGGGAAGACCTGTATTTTCGCCTCAACGTGGCGCAGGTGAACCTGCCGCCCCTGCGTGACCGGCTCGACGACATTGCGGTCCTGGCGCGGCATTTCATGGCCACGCTGGCCGAGAACCTGGGCGTCGAAACGCTGCCCCTGGAATCGCGTGCTATCGGCCGGATGCAGCAGTACCCGTGGCCGGGCAACGTGCGCGAACTGAAGAACTTCATCGAGCGCAGTCTCATGCTCGGTAGCCTCGCGCTGGAAGGCCTGGCCATGCCGGCGCCACCGGAGGAAGGGCCTCAACAGGTCGCCGAGTATCCGCTGGACTGGACGCTGGAGGAGGTCAAGCAGCACCATATGGCCCGCGTCCTCAGGGCGCTGGACGGGAACAAGTCGGCCGCCGCCCGCCAGCTGGGCGTGTCTCGCAAGACGCTGGAGCGGCGCATACGCGCCGCCGGCGAAGAAGACGGCGCCTGAGCGCGTTCGCGGGCGAATGCCCCCGCTTTTTCGAATATCTACATCATCAAGAAGGAAGCATGCTCATGAGTCCCAACGCGCTGAACGAAGAGAAATTCAATCTCGAGATCCGCAAGTTCCTGAAAGCCGTCGGCATCACGTCGCAACGCGAGATCGAGAAAGCGGTGCGCGAGGCCCTCGAGTCCGGCGGCCTGGCCGCCGGCGACAAGGTGGCCGCCAAGGTGACGCTGGAGTTGCCCGGGCTGGGCGTGGAGCGCGTGATCACCGAGGAACTGAACCTTTCCTGAGGGCGGCGCGGCTTGTCGCGGGCGTCCCCGCCGGCGCCCGCGGCATCCGTTCCGTTCGCCGGATTCGGGGCACTCGCTCCTCAGACCGGCCAGACGAGGTTGCCGGTCTCGCTGAAGTCGTAGCCGCCGAATTTCTGCGCCATGCGGTGGATCTCCGTGCTGCGCAACTGCTCGAGCAGCTTCTGGAACAGCGTGCGAAAGAACATGCTGCGATGCATGGCCAGGTCGAACGCCTCCCAGCCGATGGGCATGAAATCGAGCCCGAACTCGGTGGCCGCCGCCCGTATACCTATGCCCACGTCGGCGTAACCCATGGCGATGGCGGAGGCGGCGTCGCGTTCCGAAAAAGCGTGCGCCGAAACCCGCCGTGCCGCCGGGTCCAGCCCGTGACGCGTGACGATCTCCTGCAGGAAGCGGCGTGAACCCGCGCCTTCCTGGCGCATCACCCACTGGTTTTCCCGTGAAAACAGCTCTTCCGGGTCGCTGCCGGCCAGGCCGGGCGAAATCATCAGTCCCTGCTCCCGCAGAAATCCCCGCACCAGCACCCAGTCGTTGTGCTGGGCATGCTGCTTGAGCAGGGCCGGGTGACGCTGGCGGCTCTCGTCGGCGGGCCCCCAGTGAATGCCGCAGATGTCGGCGCGCTTGCGCGCCAGCAGCGACAGGCCCAGTTGTGTGCCGGTGGCGGTATAGCTGACCAGGCCGCGGGACTGGATCTCGTTGGCGATCTGCATGATCACGCGGTAGATCAGCGGGTCGTCGCTGCCGGCCAAGAGCATGCGGTCGGCGAGCAGGCCGCCGTGGCTGGATTCCAGCAGCCACTGGTCGACCAGGTCGCGCGGGAAGAGCCACTTGCCGGTCACCTTGCTGGCCGGGATGATGCCGTCGGCCACCAGCGCATAGATCTTTTTCTCGTTGACCTGCAGGTAACGCGCCACCTGGCGCACGCTCATGAAGCGCGGCAGGGGCTCGACCGTTTCTTCCGCCTCCAGCCGCCCGGCTTCCAGGCTGTCGGGCAATGTCGTGTCTTTCACCATGCGCTGTTTCACCCCTGTCCGGCATTGGTCCCCGGGCTTGAGACGTGCAAGAAACATTCCGTATCCTTGGGCGGCTGCCGGGGAGGGGCGGAACCCGAGCGAAGCGCAGGGCAAGCTGTTACGCTAGCGCGTCCTGGAAACGCAGCTCTCGATGCTGGTCTGAAGCGGGAATATCATGCGTCCAACACCACTCGTCAGTATTCCTGTCGCGGTCGTTCTCGCCCGCAAGGAAATCAGCCGCTCCGGCTGGAAGATGGTCTCGTGGGAAGGCGAGGCCGTGCTCGCGGGCGAGCGATTCGCCGCCGGCGAGGCGCGTCGTCTCTCCATGGGGGAAGCCGGCGGCAAGCATCGTTACATGTGGGACGGCCTCCGGCTGGAACTGTATCGCGACGCGGCGGAGACCTACTGGTACAACCTGACCGGTGCGCGCCCTTCGCTGTTCATCATCTGCAGCGAGGAGCCGGGAGACGACCTGCTGCCGGTGGGCGTCACGGCCGACCACGACGAGTCCACCAGCGCCGAAGAGGCCGACTACAAGGTATTTGCGGTCCCGGTCCCGCCCGAAGTCATCGGCCGGATCGAGGAATTCGTGATGACTCACTTCAAGCCGGAGGAACGCAAGCGCAAGCGCAAGCGGGAAAACTGGTCCGGCGAGGAAAAACACTAGCCCCATGTCAGACAAAGAACGCCAGGCTCCGACACCGGAGCCGGCCGCCGACGGCGGCCGCAAGGAACCTTTCCTCAGCCGCTGGTCGCGGCTGAAGGCAGACAACGAGCTCAAGGCCCGCGAATCCGAACCCCCGGCAGTCGCGCCCCGGCCCGGCCCGAAAGAGGGCGAGCAGGCCAAGGCCGAGGCCGAGCCCGAAACACTGCCGCCGGGCGACGAGGACATGCCGCCGATCGAGTCACTGGACGAGAACTCCGATATCAGCGGCTTCTTTTCTCCGCGCGTCAGCGACGCCCTGCGCAAGCAGGCGCTGCGTAAGCTGTTCCGCAGCCAGAAGTTCAATGTGATCGACCCGCTGGACCATTACATCGAGGATTTCAGGAACTTTCCGCCGCTCGGAGACATCCTGACCTCGGACATGAAGCACGCTGCGGAACGGCTGCTGAAGAAACAAGAGGAAGAGGAGAAAGCGGCGCAGGCCGAGGAGGAAGCCGCGAAGGCCCGGCGGGCAGCCGAGGCCGAGGGCCCGGCCGAAGACGAGAGCAGCGCGTCGGCCGACGAGACCGCCGACGCCGAACTCAACGCAGATGCCGCTGAAGACAAGGCCGGCCATCCGCAGAACGACAGTGAGGATTCCGAACGTGACGCCTGAGCTTCCCGCAAACACGACGGCCGGGCGCGCGCGCGCCGCGGCTCTGCAGCAACCGGTCGCCATCGAGGGGCAGCCGACTTCGATCGTCACCTACCAGTCCCAGGGCCGCTGCGTCGTCATCGGTCCCGAGGAGGCCGCGCTCGCCGCCGCACGGCGCCTGGGTGAAGAGGTGCCATGCACGCTGCTGGTGCCCTCGGACGCCTACCCGGAACCGGCGACGCGCGACGGTCGCGTCATCGTGCGCGGCGGGCGCCCGGAAATCGATGGTCGGCTGGGGCGTTTCTCGGTCAACCTGCACAGCGGGGAGGACACCGTCTCGCTGGCCGAGGCCGCGGGCGCCGCGCAACAGTATTTCGACCTGGTGCTGGACCTCTCCGAGGCGCCGCTGCTGACGCACGAAGTGCCGCCGGTGGGCTATTACGCGGGCGGCAGGAGCGAGGGTTCGCTGGAGCGCGCGCTGGCCGAGATCCCGGAGATGAGCGGCGAGTTCGAAAAACCCAAGTACTTCAACTACAACCCGGACATCTGCGCGCACGGCAACAGCGGCATGACGGGTTGCACGCGCTGCATCGACGCCTGCCCGACGATCGCGATCAGTTCCATCGGCGAGAAGGTCAGCGTGGACCCTTACCTGTGCCAGGGCGCCGGCAGCTGCGTGGCCGCCTGTCCCAGCGGCGCCATGAGCTACGCCTTCCCGGCCGTGAACGACCTGCTCGCCCATCTCAAGGCGCTGCTGGCCGGTTTCCGCGAAGCAGGCGGCGATCACCCGGCGCTGCTCATCCACGACGCCTGGTCGCGGGACGCCATCCACGGCACGCTCGCCGCCGGCATGCCCGAGGACATCCTGCCTTTCGAGGTCGAGGAGGTCGGTTCGCTGGGCCTGGATGCCTGGCTTGGCGTGCTGGCTTTCGGGGCGCGATCGGTGGTGATCGTCGTGACGAAGAGCGCGCCGCGCCGCATGGTGGCGGAAATCGAGGCGCAGGTGGAATACGGCCGTGCCCTGCTGGAGGGCATGGGCTACGCGCCGGAGAGCCTGTGCGTCGTCAACAGCGCCGAGGCGGTGGACAACGCCGGCGACTGGTGGAAGCCGCTGCCGGCCGAATCCCGCTGCAAGCCCGCGAAGTTTGTCTGCCCGGACGACAAGCGCGGCGTGCTGCGCCTGGCGATCGAGCACCTGCACCGGCATGCGCCGGCGGCGCGCAAGTCCGTTGCGATGCCGGCCGGCGCGCCCTTCGGCGAGATCAAGGTGGACAAGGACGCCTGCACCTTGTGCATGAGCTGCGTCAGCGTCTGCCCGGTGGCGGCGCTGGACGCCGGCGGCGATCTGCCGCAGCTGAAGTTCACGGAATGGAACTGCGTGCAGTGCGGCCTGTGCGAGCAGGCCTGCCCCGAGGATGCCATCAAGCTGAATCCGCGCTTCCTGTACGACGCCGAGCAGCGGCAGTACCCGCGTATCCTGAACGAGGAGCAGCCCTTCTGCTGCATATCCTGCGGCAAGCCTTTCGGCACGCGCTCCCTGCTCGAGTCGATGATGAAGAAGCTCGAGGGTCACTGGATGTTCCAGGACGAGGAGTCGCGCCGCCGGCTGCAGATGTGCGATCACTGCCGCGTGAAGGACATGTTCAAGTCCGGCCGCTCGGACGGCTCGATGCCCGGCTGAGCCGTGAACGCGCCCCGGATAGCGTCAAAATTACCCCATGAACAGACAAAAAGTTACAAATAAGTATTTAACGAAATGCAATTTGACTGACTTTTAGGTGTTAATGGCCCTTATCTTCAGAAAAAGACTGGCCTGATAGTTGCAAAATGAAAGACCACGATGAAAATGACGAGCAATCAATGACCGAGGCGACTGCCGACGTCGGAATGGAGTCACCCGGGGGGCATACGGCCAGTGTCGTAGCCGCCGAGGAGCAGCTGCGCGCCAATACCTGGAGCCTGCTGGCCCAGATGCTGGGAGCCGCCCCGGACGAGCGGCTGCTCAGCGTGCTGGCCGAGATCGATACCGCCGGGAGTGATGGCGACGACCTGATCGCCGCCGCCTGGCGCATGCTGGCCGCCGCGGCCGGGCGGAGTTCCCCGGCCGAACTCGCGGACGAGTACCAGGACCTTTTCATCGGCGTGGGCCGCGGCGAGCTGGTGCCCTACGGTTCCTGGTACCTGACGGGATTCCTGATGGAGCAGCCGCTGGCCCGCTTGCGCGAGGAGCTGCGGTTCCTCGGTTTCGAGCGCCAGGAGGGCGTCAAGGAGCCCGAAGACCACGCCGCCGCCCTGTGCGACGTGATGGCCATGATCAACGGCGGTGACGAGC
>Ga0209942_1001555_pt1 | contig 12361 bp, 10 predicted proteins | sample SalPonR1_A_D2_MG_FD_185695 | JGI IMG/M metagenome (GOLD analysis project Ga0209942, IMG submission 185695) | Salt pond soil microbial communities from South San Francisco under conditions of wetland restoration - Salt Pond MetaG R1_A_D2_MG... ... | reverse complement strand
TTTTCGCTTGAGAAACCAGAAGCTAAGTAGGGCGATTATTGGTTTCTTGGTAAGCCGTTGATTAATTAATTGGGGAATTATGTTATTGGGAAGAGCCTGGTAAAGAGCTCCCTCCATGACAATCCTCATCCACCAGCTGGCGGAGAATTAGGGAAGAGCCGGGATGCATCAGATTTCTCGTTCTTTCGAAATTAAGAGTTTGTGAAGCAGTGCGGCAAATATTCCGCCCACCAGGGGAGTAAACACGTAGACCGGCAGATGCTGGTAGCTCATTCCTCCGTTCATATAGTCGACAAATGAAAATGCAGAGTTGAGTGACGGGTGCATTCCAAATCCTACAAGTGGCTCAGTAACCATCAGGCAAACCGTAAATCCTATACCGATAATTACGCCGAAAAGTGAGCTTACAGCCTTCTGGCCCGGGAATATCATCAACAAGAAAAGAAGGACAAAAACAAAGCTGAACGCCAGTTCAAGAATTATAAATGTTGCTACACCTATGGAGGATGCCGGTTCCGGCACGTAGGGAATGATAGCAATCCAAAGCGTTAGGTAAGCTCCGCCAATGGCCCCGGCAAACTGCCCGCCAACACGGGCTAAGAGATCAGATGTACTGTCCTCGCCTAACGTCCACACTCCTATAGTTACGGCAGGATTTAAGTGCACATCAGAAAACGAGTAACCAATATAAAGAAGGATCATTAACATCAATCCGGCCGCGATGGGGTCGGTTGAAATTCCAATCGCTAAAACGAGCAATAGTGTTCCAAATCCCTCAGTTAGAAATTTGAGCATAATAACTAATCAATAGTGCTAAAGTCACCACTCCATGACTGTTTTCAGTCTAAGCTAGTTTAATTATCGGCAGATCTTGATCGGAGTTGAGTCTCAATTGTTTTAAACCTTAAATACACTGTAACTTACTGATCGGGGGTTTCTTATTTAGAATGAGTCTGACAAGTCTCTCTTCACTCTAATTTCATAAAAAAAGGGTTAGTTTCAAGCCTAAAAACCACTAAAGTAAACTCTAAGACTTTTACGCATGCGAATTGGTATTGTATTAATGAATCTTGGCGGGCCAACTCGTGAAGACAATGTCCGTATTTTCCTGAAAAATCTCTTTCGGGACGAAGATATCATTAAACTTGGAGGCGGAGTTACCCAAAATCTATTCTCCAATGTTATCTCTAAACTCCGGGCTCCGTCAGTTGCGGAAGATTATAAAGAGATCAATGGCTGCCCCAACGGCTGCACAGGAAATAAGCACTGTACCAACCGTCAGAATAAGGTTGTATCCGATTGCTGCTCTCCGATTAACGGGCTGACTGAAGCACAGCGCCGGGGACTTGAAAAGTATTTTAAAAAGATCATGCCACAGGCAGAAGTAAAAGTATATACCTGTATGCGCTATTGGCTTCCATTCGCCGATACCATCATGGACGACATGCTCGAAGATGGGATCACACACACAGTTCTGATGCCGCTTTATCCGCAGTTTTCATGGACAACAACCGGCAGCAGTTTTCGTGACTGGGAAGATGTTGAAAAAGAAAAATTTGGCGATGAAGGAGCACCCTGGGCTCAGTTTCATGTAAAGAACTACCATCGTAACGAAAGCTATCTGCAGGCAATTAACGATCGGATTGACGAGGCACTGGCTGAGCTGGATGAGGAGACACGCCAAAAAACACATCTCATTTTCAGTGCTCATGGCACCCCTCTCCTCGAAGTCAGAAGCGGTGACCCTTATACGGTGGAAGTGAAAGAAACCATGGAAGCCGTCATGGAGCGCCGGGAAGAAAAACACTCCTACTGGCTGGGTTTTCAGTCAAAAGTTGGTCCGCAAAAGTGGACACAGCCGAACACTGAAGATTTGGTAAGACGGCATCTGGAATATGGAATCAAGAATTTTCTGATGATTCCTATCGCATTTGTGACGGACCATATCGAAACACTTTATGAACTTGGCGTAGAGCTGGTGGAAGATCTTGAAGAGGAAGGTTTTGAGTTTGAAAGTATGAAGGTTATGGAAGGGTTAAACGATCACCCTCACTATCTTAAAGCACTGGCAGAGGAATCACTTCGTGTTTTGAAGCACGAAATTGATCCGGCCGACGTACATTGGGAACAAGAGAAAAATATCAAAAAAGAAGTAACTGTATAACGGGATGATCACTCCGACAACGAACGATTTTACCCTCATTGGTATCAATCACTGGGACGCCCCCGTGGAGGTCAGGGAGAAGTTTAGCCTTGATGAATCACGCAAGCGGCTCTTTCTTGATGCGGCACGCCGCGAGGGTATACTCAGTATTTTCATCGTATCTACCTGTAACAGAACAGAAGTTATTGCAAACGGAGCCTCTGCTCAAGAGCTGATCCGGCTGCTTACCAACTATTCTGATGGTAATCTCGATGAATTCCACAAATACGGGTTTGAGCTCGATGGCTATCGGGCTATCGAACATATTTTCCGGGTTGCCACCGGCCTTGACTCCCAGATCCTGGGGGACCTGCAGATCGTAAAGCAGGTAAAGGAAGGATACGAACTAGCAAGTAAGGAAGGCGTTGTTTCCGGCGAAATGCACCGGCTGATGCAGCATGTGTTCAGGGCACATAAGCGCTCACGAAATGAAACATCTCTTGGCCACGGCGCCGCTACCGTTGCCTATGCCGCTGTAAAATTTGCGGCCCAGACGTTTGAAAGCCTCGCCAATAAAAATATTCTTCTTGTTGGAACAGGTAAAATCGGCAAGGTCACATGCAAAAACCTGATCAACCTCGGGGCCAGTAAACTCACGCTCATCAACCGCACAAGAAACCGGGCAGAGTTTGTTGCCGACCGTTTTAATCTTGAAGTGGCCGATATGGATCGTCTGCCAGAACAAATTGCAGAAGCCGACCTCGTGATTGTTGCAACCGGCTCATCTGAACCCGTCATTCGACCGGAACATATGGGCCCCTCAATGGAGAATCCAAAGTTCAAGGTAATGCTCGACCTGTCAGTTCCCCGAAACATTGATCCTAATGTAGCACGCCTTGATTTTGTAGACGTGGCCAACATGGATATGCTGGGTGATGTAACCGACGAGGCCTACCGAAAGCGTGAAGAAGAAGTGCCTCTCGTGAAAAAAATTATTGAACAGGAACTGTCCGACTATCAGCTCTGGATGAACGAACAGCGTGTGGTGCCAACGATTAAAGCACTTACACGTAAGTTTGAATCAATTCGTGAGGACGAATTCGATTTCTTCAAAAACAAGATCAGCGCCAACGATCAGGAAAAAATCGATAACCTTACGCGGCGCATTGTTAATAAAATTGCAGCATACAGTATTGAACATCTCCGCGACCATCACGAAAGTGCAGATGTAGCCCAGATGGTCACCGACATGTTCAAGCTGGAATCGGAAGAGAATTGATGGCTGATTCAATCCGAATCGGAACCCGGGACAGCGAGCTTGCAACCTGGCAGGCTGAAAATGTTGCCGGACAGCTACATGCGCTTGGAATTGAATCGCAGCTGGTCTTTGTAAAGTCCGAAGGTGACATAGACCTCACAACACCTTTGACAGAAATGGGCGGTAAGGGTGTATTCACAAAAGCACTCGATGATGCTCTGTTAGAAAAGCGGATTGACGTTGCCGTTCATTCATACAAAGATTTGCCAACCGATAATCCCCTCCCTCTAATTGTTTCTGCCGTCTGTAAACGGGAAGACCCGCGGGATTCACTCGTGGCTCCGGACGGCACTGATTTCCTCGATGATGATGCTTTCGAAGCAATCATCGCAACCAGCAGTAACCGGCGGCGGGCACAATGGCTTCACCGGTATCCCAATCACACCATTACAAATATTCGCGGAAACGTTAACACACGTCTTCGTAAAGTGACTGAAAATGACTGGAACGGCGCAATTTTTGCGGCGGCAGGCTTGAAACGAATTGGACTGGATGATCACATTTCTGATTATCTTGACTGGATGATTCCTGCACCTGCTCAGGGTGCCATGGCGGTTATGGTGCGCGAGGATGATAAAGAAATGGCTGATGTTACATCAGAACTCGATGATCCTGATTCTAATCTCTGCACAGGTATAGAACGTGAGCTTTTAAACGAGATGGAAGCTGGTTGCAGCGCCCCTGTCGGAGCTTTCGCATGGATTGACGATGACAGAATCCTCCATCTGAAAGCCGCCGCTTTAAAAACCGACGGATCACTCTCATATGATATTGAAACATCAGCTCCGGCAAATGAGGCCCGGGGCTTAGGCCGTAAAGCGGCCCGAAAGCTTCTCGAGCAGGGAGCAGATAAACTTGTTGAAGAAATGAAAAAGTAAGTGCCCTTTCGAGTTGGTTTCAGAGTCTCATCCCTTCACCACATATTTTCAAACTCTATTTTTTTAAAAAATAATGCCTGAGCCCGGCAATCCACATATTCTCATAACCCGCGACCTATCGAATGATCAGCTTTCGCTTGCCGGAAAACTGGGGCTGAGAGTGACGATGAGACCCGCAATCAGCATTGAGTTCAGTCAAGACTGGATGCCTGTTCAAAACGCCATTGACCGGGCAAATGAGTCGATATTCGTTTTCACAAGCCAAAATGGTGTTAAAGCCGTTGAGCAGTTTAAGCAGGCTGGCATAAATGTACCGGACGATGTTCCGGTGTATGCCGTTGGAACAAAAACAAAAAAGGCGCTCAGAAACATTGGGTTTATGAATGTTAAAACGCCACAACAGCAAAATAGCGTTGGCCTGGCCCACCTGATTATTGATGACATTCTAAATTCTCCAGAATTAAAGAACGCCGAAGTGATCCACTTTTGTGGTGATAAGAGGCGTGATGAGTTTCGGCACTATCTCACGGAGTCTGAGATCAGGATCAAAGATCTTGTTGTCTATAAAACGACTCTGAACCAAATGAACCTCAAAGACAGACATACATTTGATGGGATTCTTTTTTACAGCCCAAGTGCGGTGCAGGCGTTCCGCCAAAGTGGTGGCTTTCTGGAGAACGCTGATGAAGACCTCCCAGAACTTTTTGCCATAGGCTCAACAACCGCTGAAGAATTAAGTATAGAATCTGGTCAGCACGTTCATATTTCCCCTGAACCGGATACGAAGGATTTTTTGAGGTTGGTAGCGAGGGTTTTGGAGTGAAAAGTGAAAAGTGAAAAGTGAAAAGTGAAAAGTGAAAAGTGAAAAGTGAAAAGTGAAAAGTGAAAAACCTCCCCTCTTGAGAGGGGACATAGTTACAGAATGGCGCAGAGCGTCAATTCTGTAATTGAGGGGTGTGTTCTCGAAGCAACTGTGCGACACACCCCTTTGGAGTGAAAGACTGCCCCCGGCTGCTTTCACTACCTTTTCCCCTCTCAAGAGGGGAGTATTTCAGATTAATTTTTTAATAACATAATCTCAATCAATGCCCCACAACTTCCCAGAACTTAAAAACGACCTGTTTCTCCGTGCACTGAAAGGTGAAGAGGTAGAGCGTCCGCCGGTATGGATGATGCGACAGGCCGGGCGATATCTGCCCCAGTACATGACGCTTCGAAAAAAATACACGTTTTTCGAGCGTGTTGAGACGCCGGAACTGGCCTGTGAGATAACACTTCAGCCCATCGATGAGCTGGAGCCTGATGCCGCCATCATTTTCTCTGATATTCTTACGATTCCACAGGCGCTTGGGATCGATGTGGATCTTGTGAAGGGTAAAGGGCCGGTTCTGGAAAATAATATCAAAACGGAAGATGATGCATTTTCCATCCTGGCAGAAGACGTTCCTCAAAAGCTCGACCACGTGATGAAAGCAATTACGCTGACCCGCCATGAACTGAACGGCCGCGTTCCGCTCATTGGCTTTGGCGGTGCCCCATGGACCCTCTTTTGCTATATGGTTCAGGGCGAAGGCTCCAAGACTTTTGATAAGGCGAAGTCGTTTCTGTTTCAGCATCCCGATGCTGCCAGGCATGTCATGAAAGAGTTAACCAAAGCCACTATCGACTATCTGAATGCACAGGTGGACGCAGGCGCACAAGCCATTCAGCTGTTTGATTCATGGAGCGGGTTGCTCAGCCCCGACGATTTTAACGAGTGGGCACTCCCCTATCTTATGGAAATCACCAAAGCTGTGAAAGGCGTACCGGTCATTCTCTTTGCAAAAGGGTCATGGTATGCACTTGAACGACTTAGCTATAAAAGCGGCGCATCAGCATTAGGCATCGACTGGACCATCAGTCCCGAGTTTGCACGCGAAAAAACGCGTAACGAAATTACACTGCAGGGCAACTTTGATCCCACACGTCTGCTCTCTCCTATTCCCGAAATCAAAAAACTTACCAAACGAATGATTGACCGTTTTGGCACTCAAAAATATATCGCCAACCTCGGCCACGGCATTCTGCCCAATATTCCGGTAGATCACGCCCGGGCGTTTGTGGATACGGTGAAGGAGTATGGGAGTGAGATGTGAGTCGTGAAAAGTGAAAGGTGAAAGGTGAAAGGTGAAAGGTGAAAAGTGAACATTTCTATCCCCTCTGGAGAGGGGACAGATTGCGGAGCGTTCAGCGTAGCAATCAGGGGTGTGTTGGATTCGGTTATGAGTTCTGAAAAGTATTTGGAGGCTCAATCAACGCCCAGTAAACACACCCCTCTGCATGAAAGACGACCTGCAGTCGCTTTCAATTCCTTTTCCCCTCTTGCCCCGCAGGGATCCCTTTGACAAGAGGGGATTTAATTAGTTCGAAATTTATCTATTAATACCATGTCAAAAATCAAAGATAACTTTTCTAAGTACATCGACAACCTCCAGGATGAGATCTGTTCTGCCATGGAGGCGATCGATGGTAAATCTACATTTCGTGAAGATAACTGGGAGCGTGAGGGTGGTGGCGGAGGCCGAACCCGGGTCATCGAAAAAGGTGACGTTTTTGAAAAAGGAGGCGTCAATATTTCACGGGTCTGGGGCGAGCTGCCTGATCCTATCAAAAAACATTTTAACGTGGAGAGTGGCTGGTTTTGGGCCGGCGGACTCTCGCTTGTACTGCATCCGGAAAATCCGATGGTACCGACAGTGCACGCCAACTTTCGATACTTTGAACTATATGACGACGAATCCATGACCAAAAACGTGGATGGCTGGTTTGGCGGAGGAGCGGATTTAACGCCCTACTATCTGTTTGAAGAGGATGCGGTTCATTTTCATGAAACCCTCAAAAAAGCTTGCGACCGTCATCACCCCGATTACTACCCTGAATTCAAGAAAGAGTGCGACACCTACTTTTATAACTCACACCGGGGCGAAGGCCGTGGTGTTGGAGGACTCTTTTTTGACTACCGTCGCGCTTTCGGAGAAAGGTCACTCACCGACTGGTATGATTTCACAACAGACGTTGGCAGTGCGTTTGTGGAAAGCTATCGGCCTATCGCTGAACGACGCAAAAAAATGTCTTACACAGATGATCAGCGGTACTGGCAGGAGATCAGGCGCGGGCGCTACGTGGAATTTAATCTCGTGCATGACCGGGGGACACTTTTCGGCCTTAAAACCGGCGGACGCATTGAGTCTATTTTAATGAGCCTCCCTCCCGAAGTGCGATGGGATTACGATCATCATCCCGAACCGGGAACCGAAGAAGCCCGGCTTTTAAACGTATTGAAAAACCCTAAAGACTGGGTGGACACAAAGACCAAAAGAGAATGACGCTTTAAAACTTAAAACGCACTAAAAAAACTTATCAATTTTATGCCCTGACTTGCCATAAGCGTACAGCTTCGTATTTTGTATTAAGAGCTTCAATCTTTTGCAAAGCCTTGATTGTGTACTTTTTTTCAAGTTCTCAAATCACTTACAATGGAAAGTGGCGTATTGGTTTTTATCATCCTTGTTCTGCTGGTCCTGGCTGCCTGGATCTATGTTGCTTTTAAAAAACCTGATAATATATGGCTCAGGAGCGCCTTTAAAGCCACCTTTGTGGTAATTGTTATTATCCTCTCCTATGCCCTCATCTACCAGCAGCTCATGTATAATTTTGAAAACGTAGAGAAAACCTACGCACAGTCGGTGCAGGTAGTTGTAGAGTCAATCACGACAGCAGGTTATGGCGGTGACTCACCATGGAACAGTGATGTATTGAATTACATGGTTCTGATCATGAATCTGACCGGTGTTGTACTGGTCTTTTTTGCTCTCCCGATGTTTCTCGTTCCACTCATCCGGGAAGCAATGAAACCCAAACCGCTTCAGAGAACTTATAAAACAAATCATATCATTATCTGCTCGCATTCGCGCAGGGCCGCCGTTCTCAAAAAAGAGCTCACGTCAAAACGTATTCCCTTTATAGTCATTGATAAGGACCGCGAGACCGTACTTCAGCTTAACAAACAAGGCATTGATGCCATGGAGGGGAATCCTGCGGATGAAGCAATCCTGAAAGCAGCCAACATAGAAGAAGCCCGGACTCTGGTGACCGATTTCGATGACGAAAGCAACGCCGTCATCGCACTGACGGCCCGTCACCTATGTGACGACATCCAAATTATAACGATTGCCTCAAACACGAAAACAGCCCGCTATCACCGGTATGCCGGTGCCAGTGAAATGATCAATCCAAGGGAAGTACTTGGGAAAGGGCTTGCTGAAAAAGTGATCGTAAACTTATCAAGTGAAATTCAGGGCATCACAAAGATCGGTGAGGAGCTTGAAATAGCCGAAATACTTGTTGAGTCAGGCAGTAAGCTCGACGGCATGAAACTGGGGGATACCGACCTCCAGAAAATTGAAGGCGCTGAGCTTCTCGGCCTCTGGGAAAGTGGTGATTTTATACCTAATCCCAAGCCGGATCAGGTCATTACCGGAGAAAGCATTCTCTTGTTCAGCGGAAGCCACAATATTCTTGAAAATGTAAGCCACAAAACGTCCACACTTAATAACAATCAAACCCGCGAGGTAATTATTGCCGGTTATGGCCTCGTAGGACAAACAGTGAAAAAATTTCTTTCTGATAACAAGATCCCCAATCGGGTTCTCGACAAAACAGAACTGGATGGTGTGGATTTTGTGGGCGATATAACTGACGAGGGAATTTTGAAAGAGGCGATTTCCGGCGATGTCTCATCTGTTGTGTTAGCAGTAAGCAATGATGACACAGCAATCTATGCTACACTGATCCTGAGAAACCTCAATCCAGATATTGAAATCATAGCGCGAGCCAATGAACCCACTACGGCCGCAAAACTCTATCGCGCCGGTGCCGACTATGTGCTCAACCTTTCGACGGTGTCGGGGCGTATGATCTTTTCCGCAATCGTTGAATCAGATATCATCCTCTCATCTGATACCAATTACGAAATAGTCCGCACAACAGCTCCAAAACTTGTAGGTATTCGGCCCGATACTGAAAAGATTCGTAATATCACAGGCAGTTCTATTGTGATGGTTAAGCGAGGCACCCAATCGATCACCGATTTTTCATCTGATTTCCAAATAGAAGAGAACGACGAGCTCATTATTGTGGGGAGTGACGATACCATCAACAAGTTCAGAACATACTACTGCTAAGAGACCCATCTAAAAAAGCCGTTTAAAATATCTCCCGGCATGAGCCAGGTCTTCGCTCGATAAACCTGACAAAATACTAAAAAAGTTTTACCGGAAGTCAATTCAGAAATCGTATTACTCCATATTTAACATACATTACTTATACATTGGATAGTGTTTAAATAATCTTATAAAACTATTACCACCCCAATCAACATTTCGTTTGGTCGTGACACCCATTTCCTCTTACATTAATAGGAGTTGCAACAAACAAAAGCCCATCTGTTGCATTTCCCTACCCTGCCCTCCCCCTAAATATCTACACCGCATCAATATGTCACGCAGCTTTTAAAGCTGGATTCTGCTGGAATGAAAAGGCCCCATCGTGAGTTTTTCTATCACGTGTCACAACATACCAAGCTATATCGTTTTTTAAGCCGCGAATCCGTCAAAGAGAAGGTTGAGATTTTAACCGTCTACCTCTCCTTTGCCTTTTTTCTAACGCATCTGTTATTGATAGGGCTACGCAATGCCTTCCCTGACCTGGCTCTTCTGCAGCCACTAAGCGCTAATTACCTCTCCGCGCTCTATACACCCTTTAGCATCATACTGGTATACGAGGTGTATCTGCTGATTTTAGCCTTACCCCTCTCATTCACCAACTCGGTGAGAAAGCAGTATGAAATCATTTCGCTGATCATCATCCGTAACGTCTTCAAAGACATCTCCATGTTTGATGATTTTGAGCAGCTGGCTGAGCAGACTGATGTTATTATCAGAATTGCCTCCGACCTTGGAAGCGGCCTGCTTCTCTTTTTATTGGTGGGAGTCTTTCATCAGGTCAGTCTAAAGAGAAAGAAATACTCTTTCCTGACTGAAGATCAGATCAGGCGGTTTGTCTACCTGAAAGAACGGGTGGCGTTGATTTTACTCATCATCTTTACAGGGCTGACGCTCTTTTCGGTCTACGATTTCATAAACGAAACGTACAGGCTTGTCGCTTTTGGCGAAACGTTTTCAATCGACCTGGGAGTGGTTTTCTTTGTTGAATTCTACACCATCATGATTTTCTCTGATGTGTTCATATTCATAGCATCCTTCATGTTCAGCCAGACGTACTCACGGCTGCTCAGAAACGCCGGTTTTGTCTGTTCAACCGTCATACTCAGAATTTCTTTGTCGGTCGAATCAGAGCTCAGCGGCTGGATTGCAGCTGTAGCCGCTCTGACAGGGATTCTGTCTCAGCTCATCTATATCTATTTTATCCGAATTGAAGATGAGTACAGGGAGCAAGATGTGGAAGCTGATGATTAGGGTTTGATAGATGGATGATAGTTAATAGATAAAAGATGATAGATGATAGATGATAGATTCTTTTATCTGAATATAGGCAAACAGAATAATCCGGTTTCTGCATCTTTCTTTTTTATTCGATTACTCTATGGCTGAATAGATCTGTTCTACAAAATCACCCAGTAGCGAACTATCCAGCCAGCGGGTGACAATAACCAGGTCATTTTCATCATCCACCACAATATAGTTGCCGCCAAAACCTGCGGCATAGTATAGATGATCCGGCACATCACCCCAATCCGCATTTCCCTTTAGTGTCCACCACATATAGCCATAATTCGGGTTAGCCTCTGATGGCGCACGGGCTGCTTCTATCCATTCATTCGAAATAAGCTGTTCGCCACCCCAGTTTCCTTCACGTGCAAACAGAAGTCCGAAGCGCGCCTGGTCAAGCGTATTGATGAACATGCCGCCACCATTGTGGCCACCGCCACTTACACTTTGAATTTTCATGCCATCAATTTCTGTCCATGACTGATCATATCCGTACCATCGCCAGGTGGTTGATGCCCCGATCGGATTCATTATTTCATTTCGAAGTACTACCGGCAGCGGTTCCCGCCAGACATGTAAAAGCGAATAAGCCAGGAGATTGACCCGCACATCATTGTATTTAAAATAGGTTCCCGGCTCATTGAGCTCCCTGAAACGCATAGCATCAACACCGACGCCCCGAGCCGGGCGATCGCCCCAGTCTTCAATCCCAAACAAAGTGCCATACCAGTCTGATGACTGATTCAAAAGATGCTCCCAGGTAATACTGGAATTGTGATCTCCATCAAACGTCCGGTCCCAGACATACTGATTGACCCTGTCGTCCACAGACCGAATCAGGTTTTGGTCTATGGCAAGCCCGGCAACAGTTGACAGGTAGCTTTTTGTTACGCTGAAGGTCATATCTACACGATTGAGATCGCCCCAGCTTGCAGCAATGTATCCATCCTTAAGAATCATCCCGGCCGGTCCGCCCCGCTCCTTCGTGGGACCTCCTATTTCATGATAGGGCTCACGGCTGAACGCTTTCAGAATCGCGATTCGAAGGTCACGATCCACGCTGTTTTCATTTTCAATCGCAAATTGTATCGCCTCATCAAGCATTTCAGCGTCAAAGCCAAGATCGTTTGCCGGTCGCTCCTCCCAGTTTTCCCCATGAGCCGGATAATAGAGCTCTTGGGCATGGACTGCCGACGTGATACTCATCATCACAGATGCCATAGTGAACAGTAAAAGAAGGAGAAGATAACGGCCTGAAAAATTGTGCATGGTCTGTATTTTTTTGGATTTGATTGGCTGGCAGACGGAGGTCTTATCTATTATTAGATACAGAAAAAGAATGGAAGATAAAATATTCTTCACACCACCTACTATTGACAATAGGCATGAACGCCCTCTCAATTTTAGCCCTTCATTTGTTATTGGAAAGAGAGTAAAGCAAAATAACGACCCTTGTTGGCGCGTTTAAAAACTA
>Ga0209942_1001554_pt1 | contig 12363 bp, 9 predicted proteins | sample SalPonR1_A_D2_MG_FD_185695 | JGI IMG/M metagenome (GOLD analysis project Ga0209942, IMG submission 185695) | Salt pond soil microbial communities from South San Francisco under conditions of wetland restoration - Salt Pond MetaG R1_A_D2_MG... ... | reverse complement strand
AGACCCAGGCCAAACTAAACGCACTGGTCTTTCAGTTCCTGACCTAAATTCGTTTAATGCATGTTCATAAACACCAACAATTTTAGAGTTATTATATAAAACAATATTTAAAGGTACTTTCCAGTAACTGTAAGCTGTTTTATTTTTTATATCAAACTCTAAAACATCAAGTGATAATTTATCAGACAAAGCACTTTCCCTAGCTGGTCTGAATTTTATATTTTTAGTTTCAAAATTTAGATGTTCACTATAATAATTAGACCAATCTGGATATTTGTGAGCATTAATTCTAGACCAGGATACACTACTAAGTCTTAATTCTGCTTTTTGAGCTGTGTTGTTATCTATAGCTAAGGCTATTAAGTGTTTAGTTTCTAGAGGAAAAATAAAATCACTATCACATAATAACTCAGTTTCACCAGATACAAAACAATACTCAATATTAGCATAATATCTACCATTAGGATTATGCACCTCACTTATTAAATCAACTTTATCCTTTATTTTAAAGCTTTGCAGAAAATTAATCTCTAAACTTTCCACAGGATTATTTAATCTATAATTTGCACTTGCATTATCATATTCACTTAAATCATCAACTAATTGTTGATCATACTCTTTCCCTTCTAAAAGATAAGAAGCATAATTATAGCCACTATAGAGGAAAAATCCAGCAGATAAAAGTATTAAAATAACAATTACAGATATTATAAAGTTCCTTTTATTTTTAGCAATCCACAAGCCAATGTTTAATTGTTTATGTGAAACTTTGCTAAAATTATCAAATTTACTGATGTCAATATCATCTTTCTTTTTCTTTTCATCATTTTTATTTTTACCCATACAATGATATAATAATTATATAATTAAATCATATCATATTTTAATAAAAATAAAAACATATGAACAATTTTGTTATGCCATTATCAGTGCCAAAAAATAAACAAAAAGAGTATAAAAAAAATTGGCAATTAGCTACTAAAAAAACAGGAAAATTATTACTTTTTGCTGGAGACCAAAAGATAGAGCATTTAAATAATGACTTTGTAGGAAAATCCATTAGTAAAGAAGATGAACATCCTGAACATCTTTTTAAAATTGCTTCCCAAACTAACATTGGTGTTTTTGCTTCTCATTTAGGATTAATAAGTAGATATGGAAGTAAATACAATAAAATCCCTTATGTTATTAAAATGAATGGAAAAACTAATTTATATAAAACTAAAGACGTTCACAGTCAAGCTTTATGCACTATAGAGAATGTAATAAAAGTAAAGGAAATGAATAACCTGAATATTGTTGGCGTCGGTTATACTATTTACTTAGGCTCAAAATATGAGAAAGAAATGCTAAGCGAAGCTAGCAAGATAATCTTTAATGCTCAAGAAAAAGGTTTACTAACAGTTTTATGGATTTATCCTAGAGGTCCACATATAAAAAATGATGAGGATATTCACTTGAACGCTGGAGCTGCTGGAGTCGCTAATGCTTTAGGGGCTGACTTTGTTAAATTAAAGTACCCTTATACAAAAACTACTAATACCACAGCTAAAAATTATCAAGAAGTTATTAATGCCGCTGGTAATACTAATGTTATTTGTGTGGGGGGTTCACAAAAAAGTGTAAATAATTACTTAAAATTAGTCCATGAGCAAATAAACAAATCTAAAACAGCTGGAGTAGCGGTAGGAAGAAATATTCACCAAAGATCTCTTAAAGATGCTATAAAATTAGTTAACGCTCTTGGTGCTATTATTTATGACAATAAAAGTCTTAAGGAAGCCCAAAACATATTTAAAAAATAGGTGTTAATCGATAAAATAAGCAATAAGCAACAGCAAAAAAAATAAAAAAAGGTGTCTTAGAGCACCTTTTTTGTTTTTTTAATTTAATATTGAGTTTGGATTATAAACTCTAATATCCTCTTTTTCTAAATCAATTGAAATAATAGATCCAGGCATCGTTTTTAAATTAACCTCCTGTTTCTTTTTAAAATTATTTGCAATTAATTTTGATAGCTGATTTATTTGATTGTAATAAGTGACAAGAAAAATTATATTATATCTTTCTTGCGTCAATAAGGACAAGAAGTAATTTAAATCTTTATTAAAATTTTTTTGATTTTTATTTAAAGCATTGTGCTTAACAAGCTTTTTTACTCCTAGGTAATCAACTATCTCTAAGGCATCTTCAAAAGCCTCACTATCGTCTCCAGAAATAACTTTAATTTTGAACTCTTTTGCATTTATATTATTTGTATACAAAAAATCTTCGAGTCCAAATAAAATGTCAACTGCTGAAGCAGTATTTGTTTGATATACTACTACTTTTTTCATAATTTATTTTTTTAAAGATCCTATAAATTACACTAACATAAAACTGTATTTTTAGCAATAGACAGCTTACTTATATAATAAAATATAAATAATTAATATATATTAAAAAATAGATAAGCGTTAATATTTACGCTTATCTATTTACTTACCTAGTTGATCAAATTACAAATTTTATTAATTTTTTTCTTTTATATCTTTTTTAAGTAAAGAAATGAATTCATCCTCATTCATATTAGTAGTATTTCTTTCGCCTCTTTTTCTAATAGCTAAACTATCACCTTCCATTTCTTTATCACCTATAACTAAGATATAAGGTATTTTATAAGCCACAGCTTTTCTAATCTTATTACCAACAGTTTCCTCTGAAATATCTGCCTCCACTCTAATTTCTTCACTTTTAAATTTACTTGCTAATTTCTGAGTATAGTCCTTGTGACCCTCACCAACAGAAATAAGTTTTACCTGCACAGGTGATAACCAAAGTGGTAAAGCACCGGCATAATGTTCAATTAATAGACCGATGAATCTTTCAAAACTACCAAATAAAGCTCTATGGAGCATATATGGTTGTACTTCTTCACCTTTGGAATTAAAATATGTCATATTAAATCTTTCTGGTAAATTGAAATCAAATTGCAAAGTAGAGCATTGCCACTCGCGACCTATTGAATCTTTTATTTTAAAATCTAATTTTGGTCCATAAAACACAGCTCCACCTATATCTTTGGTGTAATTTAATTTTTTTTCTTGTGCAATTTTTTCTAATATATCTTCTGTAAATTTCCAACCTTCTTCACCCCCAGCATACTTATTGTTTTCTAAGTCGCGAACAGAAAGGTAAACATTAACATCTTTAATATCAAAACCAAATGATTTATAAATAAATAAAATAAAATCAACGACTTTTCCTAATTCATTTTCAACTTGATCTTCAGCACAAATAATATGAGCATCGTCTTGAGTAAATCCACGAACACGAGTTAACCCAGAAAGCTCTCCTTTTTTTTCAAAGCGATATACAGTTCCACATTCTGCCCATCTAAGTGGCAATTCTTTATATGATTTTAGACTATTTTTATAAATTTGAACATGGAAAGGGCAATTCATTGGTTTTAACAAATATTCTTCAGGTTCTTTTACTTCTTTTTTTTGTTGTTTCTCCTCTAAGGTTTGACCAACCTCTAGTGGAGGATACATACTATCATTATAAAATCCCCAATGACCGGATGTTTCCCATAATGATCTATTACCTATATGTGGAGAACGAACTAAACTATAATCTTGTTTTAAGTGTTCGCTGTACCAGAAATCTTCAATTATTCTCCAAAGTAAAGCCCCCTTTGGATGCCATAAAGGTAAACCTATCCCAACTTTTTCATCAATATGAAATAAATCTAATTCTTTTCCAAGTTTTCTATGATCTCTTTTTTTAGCTTCTTCAAGTAAGTTTAAATATTGTTTTAATTCTTTTTTATTTGAAAATGCTAACCCATATATTCTAGTTAACATTTGCTTATTTTCATCTCCACGCCAATAAGCGCCAGCAACTTTATTTAACTTAAAAGACTGTGGATCAATTTCCTTAGTAGTTTCCACATGTGGACCTCTGCATAGATCATCAAAATGACCTACTTTATAGTATGTAACTTCTTTTTGACCTTCTTTTGCTAAATCCTCAATTAGTTCTACCTTATAATCTTCTTGTCTTTCTTTTTCTTTAACTATAGCCTCTTCAACACTTAAGACTCTTTTCTCAAATTTTAAGTCCTGTTTAATAAATTCTTTCATTTTTTCCTCAAGTTTCTCTAAATCATCTTCAGATATCTTTTTATCAAGAGTATCAACATCATAATAGAAACCATCATCTATAACAGGTCCTATAGCTAACTTAGCATCAGGAAAATAATGTTTAATAGCCATTGCTAGCATATGAGACAAGCCATGTCTAATTATGTGCATTTTTTCTTCTTTCATATATTTATTTAATTATTATATTTAACTATTAATTAAGCAATAAATTATTATTTATATAAGATTAATAAAAAATCCCGTTCCAATAATCTATCTAAAAATAAATTACTAGAACGGGATCTCCCGCGGTTCCATCTAGCTTCCTAAATTAGGCGCTTAATTTTACTTATCTTTAACTTAGGCTTAAAAGCTGCAATTTCTGCACTATAGTTGGTAGCTATAGCAATCGTTAATAGCAAGTAATTTTAAATTGTTAATATATTATATAATAAAATAAGTGCTCATGTCAATAATATTTAAACTATTGAGCTACTTCTATTTTAATTCTATCAACTAAACTAGGAGCTTTATTTAAAAAAGCTGGTTGAAAGTCTAAGGTATAATTTCTTATTTCTGGATAACTATCTAAATAGTTTCTTATCTGTTCTCTATTTAAATTAACTAGTTGTGACCTATCAATTATTTCAGTATTGTCATTTATTGTCATAAGTCCAGAAAAATTTATTTTTACTGTAGCTGTCCCGTCCTTAAGATTTTTATTATCTAAACTATAACTAAGATTAGATCCATCAAATTCTTTTAATTCTTTGTTTCCTGGCACAAGTAATGATAATTTATCTTTAGCTAAATTTTGTGCTTGCTCCTTTAAAAAAGCTACTACCACAACTTGACTTTCTCCAGAAAGATTAAACTCTGAAATCTCATCTCCGGCCTCAGTTTCAGTATCAAAAGAACTAAAACTATTATCTACATCATATAAAATATGATATTTATCATCAAACATCCTATTAGCTTCTTTTTTTGCTTTACTAATAATAATTTCTTCTAAATCTTCTTTAGCATTTTCTATATCTGAAACAGTTACATAATCCTTAGTTTTTGTTCTATAAACAAAAGCTTCTTTACTTTCGGCGTAGATATCATCCTGTAATCCAGCCCAAAGACCAGGGATAGTAAAGGTAGTAGGCTCTATGGCCCTATCTTTCTCAACCTTATCTGCATATATTTCCACTTCTATACTAGAGTTAGCAGGAACATTTACAGTTTCTTTAATTCTATATAATTTATCATCTGGACTTAAAAGTCTAGTAGTGGCCACTAAGGGCTGATTCTTACTATAATTGTTAATTATTTCAACAGTACCAACAACCTCTTCACCAATTATCTCTTTTCCACTACTTTGATAAGTATTTTCTGCTTCACTTTTAACAGCCATAACACTACCATTTAGAGAGGTGTTAGAACGAACTAAATCATTATTTTCATTATTTATCACATCAATTAAAACATTATTGTTTACCACCTCCTCATTAGGGCTAATAACAACGGTTAACTTAGAATAAGAAAAATAAAAAATAGCCAGCAAAAGTAAGATGGTTAGAGCTATAAAAAAGAAAGCACGTTTACGATACAAACCTACAGATTTTTTAATAGGTCTAAGTTCAGGCTCAGGTTTCCTTTTTGGTTCTTGCTCATAGTCACCTTCTAAATACTTTTGTTCAATTTCATTGTTCAGTTTTTGATAGAATTTTTTTTGACTATCTATTTGTGTTCTATTTGTTGTTTCATCAAAACCAAGATCTATTTTTACATCCTGATCACCAAGATCTGCTTCTATATTTTGATCAGCATTCTCATTATCTAGCTTAAGTTCATCATCAATTTTGTTATTACTACTATCTGTCTCAACCTTTATCTTTTTCTTTTTACTATCATCAGGGCTAGCTTTTGTAGAAGAGCTTTTTTTATTAGTAGTATTTTTTTTCACCGGACTCTTTTTAGTACTAGTACTTTTTTTAGTAGCATCCTTTTTAGTAGTACTTTTTTTAGCAGTACTTTTTTTAGTGCTATTTTTTTTAGTTTTAGAACTTGTGCTAGCACTTTTCTTTTTCTTGTCAGAACTAGAAGGCTTAGCTTTTGATTTGTTAGTTTTTTTTCTTGCTGGCATAACAAAACATAAATAATTTTTTAAAGTTTCTTTATTATAACATTTTTAGAAAGTTTCCACAACTCGGATTTTTTGAGGAAATTCTTTTTTAATTTCAGATATAAGTATTATAGAAGGATTAACTTTAAAAGGAGTTTTTATTATTCTATCACTAAAGAATTCAAAGATATAAACCTCACTATCACCACTATATTGACCAAGTATTTCTTTTAATCTCTTTAACTCTTCACTGTTTAATTCCTCTTTAATAATCAACTTAAAAGGACTTGCTAATTTAACTAGTTCATCTTTATTATCAATTTTTGAATCATTATTAATTTCTGCTTCTTTATTAGGAGTTTTATTATTTACAAAATTATTAGTGTTATTATTATTGATATTAGTAGCATTACTATTAGTATTTTTTTTACTAAAAAATTTTTTTTTTCTAACTATAGCGTTTGGTTTTAATTCCTTTAAAACTTCTTTAAGATTTTTGTTATTTACAGCATAGACTTTATTAGCTAATAATTTTATCTCTTCATCTTTATCAGAAACCGCACCTTCCACTAAAATCATTTCTCCTTCTTGCCATAGCTCAGGATCAGCGCTAAAAAGTTTAGGAAAAACTAATACTTCAATGTTAGTAAGAGTATCTTCAATTTTAACAAACAACATCCTTTCATTCTTTTTTGTTAGTATCTTCTTTACCGCAGTTATCACACCGGCAGTACGAATACTACCCTTATCTTTATGCTGAGATAATTGTCTTAGTGGCATAGCATAACCATTTATTCTTGATTTAATCTCATTTAAAGGATGCTCAGAAATATACAAACCTAAAAGTTCTTTTTCCCATCTCAATTTTTCAGATTGTTCTATTTCTGGACCATTATCTAATTTAATTTCACTCAACTTAGCATCAAACCCATTTTCATCAGAAAACAAGGAACTCTGTTTACTAGCTTTTGCTTGAGCCATTTCCTTACTTGCTTGCAATAACTTTTCAAGGTTAAAAAGCAATTGCCCTCTACTTCCATATTTATCTAAACCACCAGATTTGATTAAACTCTCCAATGATTTCTTATTTAAATCTTTATCACTAATCCTATTTAAAAAGTCTGCTATGTCAGTATAAATACCATTTTGTTTTCTTTCTTCAATAATCACTTCCACTATGTGTTCACCTACATTTTTAATAGCATTTAAACCAAAACGAATAGTGTCTAGCTTTTCATATTCATCAGCAATTTTATTTTCTTTAGTACCAGAAGTAACTACAGTAAAAGTTGCATATGATTCATTAATATCAGGAGGCATTATTTTAATACCCATCTTTCTACACTCTTCAATCTCAATAGCAATACGATCAGTATTTTGCTGATCAGCAGTTAAAAGAGCTGCCATGAATTCAACTGGCCAATGAGCTTTAAGAAAAGCTGTTTGATAGCCAATTAAAGCATAGCAAGCAGCGTGACTTCGATTAAAGCCGTAGCCAGCAAAAGGTTCAATAAATGAAAATATCTGCTCTGCTAATTCTTGATGAATACTATTTTTTACACAACCATCAATGAATTTCTCTTTTTGTTTAGCTAAAAGCTCAGGAATCTTTTTTCCCATAGCTTTTCTAAGTACATCCGCTTCTGCCATACTAAAACCAGCTAAGTCTCTAGCAATTTGCATAACTTGCTCTTGATAAATGGCTACACCATATGTTTTGTTTAAAATTGTTTCTAATTTAGGATGTAAATATGAAACTTTTTTAGCACCATGTTTACCACTAATATAGTCAGGAATCCATTCCATAGGTCCAGGACGATATAAGGCTACCATAGCAATAACATCTTCTAGTTCAGAAGGTTTTAATTCTTTTAAATACCTTTTCATTCCGGAAGACTCAAATTGAAAAACACCAGTGGTGCCTCCTTTTTGAAATAACTCAAAAGTCTTTTTATCATTTAAAGGAATTTTTTCAATATCTATTTCTTGTCCTCTAGTATTTTTAATAATTTTTAAAGCAGCTTCAATAATACTTAAGTTCTTAAGCCCTAAAAAATCCATCTTCAGAAGTCCTAAATCTTCTACCGGGTGTAGTGAATATTGTGAAACAATACTTTTATCTGATGAAGAAGCATATTGCAAAGGTACATAATCATCTAAAGGATCTTTAGTGATAAGAACTCCACAAGCATGAGTAGAACTATGTCTAGATACCCCTTCCAAGCGAATAGCATAATCAATTATTTGTTTTACTTGGGGATCATTATTATACATTTCTTTTAACTCTGGCACAGTCTCTAAGGCTTCCTTTAATTTAGTGAACATCGGTACTGTTTTAGAAATACGGTCACAAAATTCATAAGGTGCATCTAAAACTCTGCCCACATCTCTAATAGCAGCTCTAGCTGCCATAGTACCGAAAGTGATAATTTGAGAAACCTTATCATGACCATATTTATTAGCCACATAATCAATAACCTTGTCTCTACCAGTATCAGCAAAATCCATATCAATATCAGGCATTGATACTCTGGCAGGATTTAAAAACCTTTCAAAAATAAGATCATATTCTAGAGGGTCAATACTGGTAATGCCACTTAAATAACACACCAATGAACCAGCAGCAGAACCTCTACCTGGGCCAACAACAATCTTATTTTCTTTAGCCCAGTTAACAAAGTCGGCCACAATTAAAAAATATGATGGCCAACCCATATTTTTTATAACATCTAACTCATAATCAAGTCTTTCTTTTATTTCTGCACTTAAGTCATTATATTTTTGCCCATATATCTTTTCAGCTCCTTGTACACAAATATGTCGTAAATATGAATCACCATCAAAGCCTTCTGGTACTTCAAAGTATGGTAATTGGGTTTCGCCTAATTTTATCTCTACATTACATTTTTCTGCAATCTTTACAGTATTTTCTATAGCTTCAGGCACCTCACTAAAAGCTTCTTTCATTTGCGCATTACTTTTCATACTATAATCTTCTCCTAGCATAGACATACGGTCACTGTCTTCCCTTTTCTTTTTATTCTGCAAACAAAGAAGTATATCTTGAGCTTCATCGTCTTCTTTTTTTAAATAATGAACATCATTAGTGGCTACTAAATTTACATTTAACTCTTTAGAAAATTGAATTAGTTGCTTATTTACCTCTTCTTGTCCTTCTAGTTGCAAATGATCCATTATTTCTAAATAATAATTCTCTTTACCAAATAAATCTCTATATTCAATAATACGCTCTTTAGCTTTTTTTAATTCTCCTGCCATTATTAGTTGAGGTATTTCACCGCCTAAGCAAGCACTAAGAGCAATAACTCCCTCATGATGTTCTTTTAATAGTTCCCAGTCTATTCTTGGTTTATAATAAAAGCCCTCTAAATGGGACTTGGTAACTAGTTTAATTAAATTGTGATAGCCAGTATTATTCTTAGCTAAAAGAATTAAGTGATAATTTTTAGCATCTTCTCTAGTATTTTTATCAAGCCTTGAACCTTTAGCTAAGTAAGCCTCTACACCAATAATTGGTTTGATACCTTCTTTTTTACAGGTTTGATAAAACTCAATAGCACCATATAAATTACCATGGTCAGTAATAGCTACAGCTGGTGAACCTTGATCTTTAGCTCTCTTTACTAATTCATCAATTTTAGTTAAACCGTCAAGTAATGAATAGTGTGTATGATTGTGGAGGTGGACAAAACTCATGTAATAATTATTTAGTATTTCATTACCTATATCATAATACAAAATCAAAACAATTAAAACTAGACAAAAACTTAAAAAGCAATTATTAAAAAAACCACCTAAAAGATGGTACTGGTATAAAAAGTTATAAAAATTAGTTCATTTATAAACAAGATAGTTTTCAATAATTATTAATATTTATCTTTTAATATATCAAGTTTTTTCTTAATCTCATATGGTTTTTCAACGTTTTTTAAAATAACTTCATGATAATTTGTACCCGCAATATTTATAAACATATGACCAGAATGTAAAATAATTCTATCCAAAAAGGGCTCTTGAACACTGGTATCAGTTATTTTTGAGTAATCAATACTTGTTACATTCGTAGATAACCAGCCTTTATGAATTAATACTCTATTGTTTGTAAAAGCATAAGCATTTGCTGCCTTTGAATAAAATCCATAATAAAAAAAAGCAAATATTAAAATTAAAATACTAAATATAGAAACGTCTAATCCAAATATCAATAATAATATCAAGCTAATATTTGACCATACAATTAAACCAACATAACATATCGATCTCCAATGGAAAATTCATGTTCAACCTTTTCATCTGCACCTAAAACTTTCTTCCAAACTTTTTCGTAATTCATATTATTGATTATAATTTTATTATTTTATTTCACTTTCTTTAATATTTCCTCTAAATCACTATCATCATAAAACTCTATAATAATTTCTCCTCCTTGTTTCTTTCTTCTAATTTGTGCTTTTGCATTAAAGAAACTCTGCAGTTTTTGTTCTCTAGCTTCATCTTTATAATTCTTTGAAGTTGTTTTATTAGCACCATTAAATGACTTACTTATCTTAGTGCTGTCTTGAACATTAAGGTTTTGCTGAGTGATTTTTTTAAATAAACTAAGTTGTTCTTTTTCATCTTTTAAACTAAGAATTAATTTAGCATGAGCTTCAGTAATTTTTCTGCTCATTAAAGCTTCTTTAATTTCTTGAGGTAAATTTAAAAGTCTTAAAGTATTAGTAATACTAGGTCTTGATTTCCCTACTTTTTTGGCAACTTGTTCTTGAGTAAGTTTAAATTCTTCCATTAATTTTTTATAAGCAATAGCAGTTTCCAGTGGTAATAAATCTTGACGTTGTAAGTTCTCAATCAAAGCTAACTCTAACTTTTCCTGTTTATCAATCCCTCTAACAATTAATGGCACTGTTTTAAGTCCAGCTAGTTTAGAGGCTCTGAGTCTTCTCTCACCTGCTATCAGTTCATATTTATCATCCTTAGCAATTGCAATTAAAGGTTGTAAAACACCATGTTCTTTAATAGAGGAAACTAATTCTTTTAAATTATCATTATCAAAATCTTGTCTAGGTTGATCTGTGTTAGCCACAATCATCTCAGGTTTCACCTGTAAGACTCTGTCTTTATCATCAGCTAAATCAAGATCAAATTCTTTTTCGTTGTTTGGTTTATTTGATTGTATTAAGGAGTCTAAACCTCTACCTAAACCACCTTGTGCCATATATTTATATAATTATTATTTATTAAAAACTTATTATCTCCCTAGCCAAGTTTTCATAAGCTTTAGCTCCACGAGACTTAGGATCATAATGTAATATTGATCTACCATAGCTAGGAGCTTCTGCTAATCTAACACTTCTAGGGATAACTGATCTAAAGATTCTATTAGGAAAATATCTATATAGTTCCTCCATAATCTGACCTGACAATCTATTCCTTTTATCATACATAGTTATTAGCGCTCCCATTATTCCTAAATCTGGATTTAAATGATTTTGTACTAAAGAAATTGTTTCCAGTAATTGACTTAAACCTTCTAAGGCATAATATTCACTTTGAATGGGGATAATAACTTTATCTGAGGCAGTGAGACCATTAACTGTTAATAGTCCTAGTGATGGAGGTCCATCAATAATAATATAATCATATTCTTCTCTAACTGAATCAATAATTTTCTTTAAACGGTATTCTCTTTCTTCTAAATTAACTAACTCTACTCCAGCGCCAGCTAAAGATAAGGTAGCAGGAGCTAAACTATAATTGTTTTGGACTGTACGAGTAATAACATCAAAAATAGATTTATGACCAATAATAGACTCATAAATACCATGCTCAAGAGCCTTATGATCTATACCTAAACCTGAAGTAGCGTTAGCTTGAGGATCAATGTCAATCAAAAGAACCCTCTTACCTAAATGAGTAAGATAGGCACCTAAATTAACAGCAGAAGTAGTTTTTCCTACTCCACCTTTTTGATTTACTACTGAGATTACTTGAGCCATATTTTTTTTCTTATCTATATTATAACGTATTATATTTACTTTGACAATTTATCATAAATACACTATAGTATCCCCTATAAGTAGCTCAATAATAAAGCAACTAGCTAGTTAT
>Ga0209942_1001550_pt1 | contig 12368 bp, 5 predicted proteins | sample SalPonR1_A_D2_MG_FD_185695 | JGI IMG/M metagenome (GOLD analysis project Ga0209942, IMG submission 185695) | Salt pond soil microbial communities from South San Francisco under conditions of wetland restoration - Salt Pond MetaG R1_A_D2_MG... ... | reverse complement strand
GGCAATACTCCTGCAAGGTTTTCCTGCCCCGAATAGCGCATTGCAGGCGAATTTCGTATCAGTCGTTGCAGAATTTTCCCGATATCTGCCGACTTGCCGCACAACTCGCGGCTGACTACACTGGGGGTCTGAACAAAAAGCGGCGGGCCAAGGGCCCGGAGAACGTGTCCGAACAGCCGGGAGAGATCACGACAGTCCTGCGGCGCTGGTCCGGCGGCGACGAGCGGGCGCGCCAGGAGCTGGTCGACCGTGTCTACGCCGAGCTCAAGCAGCTGGCCCGTGCCCGGTTCGCCGGCGAACGTTCGGATCACACGCTGCAGCCGACCGCCCTGGTGCACGAGACGTATCTGAAACTGATTCAGGGCGATCAGGTGTCCTGGCAGGACCGCGTTCACTTCATCGCCGTCTCGGCACGCATCATGCGCCAGATTCTTGTCGACAGCGGCCGCAGGCGACGGGCCGCAAAGCGTCGGTCCGACCCCGGCGATGCGCTGTTGCTTCAGTCGGGGGAACGCGCCGAGGACACTGTCGACGTGCTCGCGCTCGACCAGGCCATGGCTCGCCTCGAAGCTTTGGAACCCGACCAGGCGCGAATCGTCGAACTGCGATATTTCGGCGGCCTCACCATCGAGGAAACCGCGGCGGCGATGGATATCTCCGTTGCCACCGTCAATCGGTACTGGCGCGCCGCGCGGGCGTGGCTGTTTCTGCAATTGAGTCCGGGTGGAGCAGGGTGAACGAGACAGGCGATCGAGGTGCGAACGCCGAAGCGCCCCAGCTGCCGGACGAACCGGAAGCGGCCGCGCTGGGCGTGTTTTCCGAATATCTGGAACGTCTCGAAGCAGACCGGGACGAATGGCTGGAGAAGCGGCTGCAGGCGCGGCCCGAAGTCCTCGAGCGCGTTCTACGCCTGATCGAGGCTGAGCGCGACAGCGCCGGCTTTCTGGAAAGTGACCTTCGAGCCACTGCGGTGCGCGGCCGATCGGGCGATCGACTGGGCCCTTGGGCGCTGGTCGAGCAGCTTGGCGTCGGCGGCATGAGCCGCGTATTCCGCGCTCGGCGAACCGACGGCGTCTACGACCAGGATGTTGCGATCAAGCTTTTCGACGGGGCGCATCTCGACCCGTCCACAGCCCAACGGTTCGATGCCGAAAGACGCATCCTGGCTGCCCTGGATCATCCCGGCATCGCACGGATCATCGACGGAGGCACGAGCAAAGACGGCACGCCCTACGTGGTCATGGAACTGGTTCAGGGCCAGCCGATCACCCGATACTGCAACCGCCGCGAACTCGGTCTGGCCGAAAGACTGACGCTTTTCCAGAAGGTTTGCGTTGCGCTGGAAGTGGCGCATCGGCACGGCGTGGTTCATCGCGACATCAAGACCGGCAACGTGATGGTCAGCGATGACGGCGAGCCAAGACTCATCGACTTCGGTATTGCCAAGGTGCTGGCTTCCGCCGGTATTGCCGTCGACCTGCCCGAAACGCGCCAGGGCAATGCACTGATGACGCCGGAGTACGCCAGCCCGGAGCAGTTGCGTGGCGCTCCGGTCGATGTCACGAGCGATGTCTATTCGCTCGGCGTGCTGCTATATGAATTGCTGACCGGCACGCGGCCGCACAAGATCGCCGGCCTGAGCCCGGCCGAGATGGAGAAAACGGTTTGCAACACCATTCCGGCCGACCCCAGCGAAATGGTGTTGAGGCGCATTGCGTCGCCCCCTTCCGGACTGGGCGAAGTCGGCGTATTGCGGCGCCGGCTTCGCGGCGATATCGACCGTATCGTGATGACGGCCATGCGGGTCGACCCGGCGGACCGATATGCATCGGCGCTTGGGTTCGCGCAGGATCTCGAGCGGCACCTTTCCGGGCAACCGGTTCGGGCACGCGGCGCCTCCAGGATTTATCGAGCATCCCGGTTCATCGGCCGCCACCGGGTCGGTTTCGCCGTCACGGTGGCGACCTTCGTGCTTCTGGCCGGCGCCCTTTTCGTTGTGGACGCTCAGCGCGAACGCGCCAGGGCCGAAGCGGCGCGGGCGGAATCGGCGCGAGCCTTCCTGGTCGAGATGATCCAGCGCGCCGATCCGTTCGAGAACGCCGACGCGCCGACGCTGGCCGGCGCGTTGAAGCAGGCCGTGCCGGGTCTCGGGCAACGCTTCGAGGGCCAGCCGCTGCTGGAAGCCGAGATGCGCTATGCGATCGGCTATGCGCTGCAGAATCTGGGCGAAGTTCAGCTTGCTCGCGAACAGCTGAAGCTTGCACTCGCGATGCGTCAAGAGGCGGGAACGAGCATCGATATCGCCGAAGTGCACGACGGCCTGGGCATCGTCGCCTGGTGGGAAAGCGACTTCGACCTCGGCGAGCAACACTTCGAGCGTGCAATCGTGCTGCTGAAAGGGCAGCAGGCGGAGCGTGCCAGGGTGCTCCGGGTCAACGTGCTGGCCAACTGGGCGGCAATGCTGATCGACGCGGGTGATAGTGAAGAAAGCGAACGCCTGGCGCTGCAGGCGCTTGACGCAGCCGAAAGCGCTGATACGGTCAGCGCAGAAACGCTGGCAGCGATCTGGTCCAGTGTGGCTACGGCACGCGACGGATTGGGCAAGCAGAAGCAGGCGCTGGCAGCATTCGAGCACACGCTCGAGCTTCAGCGCGATGCCACCGGCGAGATGCATCCCAGCTTTGCCATCGTGCTCAACAACCTGGCCCTGATGTATTACGGAATGGACCGCCTCGACGATGCGGTAAAGACCATGGAGAAATCGGTGCGCATTCGACGCGCAACCCTGGGCAAGTCACATCCGCAGACGGCGACGGCACTGTTCAATCTTGCCCGGCTGCAAACGCTCGCCGGCGATCTGGCACCGGCCGAGGGAAATGCCCGGACCGCGCTGGCGGTGGCGCGTAACGGCTACGAAGCCGGTCATCCGAGAATCGGCAAGGCCCACGAAGCTGTGGCGATTGTACTCAACGCCCGGGGTGTCTTGCCGGAGGCGCTGGAGCATGCCGAAGCCGCCAGCGCAATCTACGCTGAGGCAACTGCAGTGGACCCGGCCTGGATCACGGCCGTAGGTGAATTGATCCTAAAGATCCGCGACGACCAGGCGACCGTCGCCGCGGATTAGATATTTACAGGATATTCCAGAGCCTCAGACCGCCTCGAAAATACCGGCGGCGCCCATGCCGGTACCGATGCACATGGTGACCATGCCGTATTTCTGCTTGCGCCTTCTCATGCCGTGGATGAGCTTGGCCGCCAGGATGGCGCCGGTGGCGCCCAGCGGGTGGCCCAGCGCAATGGCGCCGCCCAGCGGGTTGACCTTGGCCGGATCAAGTTCCGTCGTGCGGATCACCGCAAGCGCCTGCGCTGCAAAGGCTTCGTTGAGCTCGATCCAGTCCAGGTCATTCTTGCCGATGCCGGTCTGCTCGAGCACCTTGGGGATCGCTGCAATCGGGCCGATGCCCATGATTTCCGGCGGTACGCCGGCGACCGAGAAACCGCGGAAAACGGCCAGCGGGGTGAGATTGTATTTCTTCAGGATCTTTTCCGAGACCAGAATCAACGCACCGGCGCCATCCGACATCTGCGAACTGGTCGCCGCGGTCACGGTGCCATCGGCACGGAACACGGTGCGGAGCTTGCCCAGTGCTTCAGGCGTGGTGTCGCGGCGCGGCCCTTCATCGGTGTCGATCACGGTTTCGATCTTGCGGATCGCGCCTGAATTGAAGTCCGGCTGGTGACTGATCACGGTGTACGGGCGAATCTCGGTGAACTCGCCGTTGTCGATTGCCTTGATCGCCTTCTGGTGGCTCTCGTAGCCGAACCGGTCCTGGTCTTCGCGCGAGACATTGTATTTTTCCGAGACCTTCTCGGCGGTGATGCCCATGCCGTAGGCGATGCCGATGTTGTCGTCCTCGAAGACCTTCGGATTCATCGCCACCTTGTGGCCCATCATCGGCACCATGGTCATGGTTTCGGTGCCGCCGGCGATCATCACGTCGGCCTCGCCCAGGCGAATGCGATCGGCGGCCATGGCTACGGTCTGCAGCCCCGACGAGCAAAATCGATTGACGGTCACGCCGGGCACAGAATCCGGTAGACCGGCCAGCAAGCTGCCGATGCGCGCGACGTTCATGCCTTGCTCGGCCTCGGGCATCGCGCAGCCGACGATAACGTCCTCGACCATGGATCCATCGAGTTCAGGCACCTCGGCCATCGCTTCGCGGATGACATGCGCAAGAAGATCGTCGGGCCGGGTATTGCGAAAGCCGCCCTTGAAGGCTTTCGCGACCGGGGTTCGGACGGCGGAAACTATGTATGCGTTACTCATATCGTTCGTGTCCTGTCGATAATTCATTTCAAGCGGTTTCCGGGTTCCGGTTTCGGGTTTCCGGTAAAAACCATAAAAAACACTCGGTGCGGCCTTTACGGGTTTCCGGAAACCTGAAACCGGAAACCCGAAACCGTCAGTTGCGTAAAGGCTTTCCAGTCTTGAGCATATGCACGATGCGCTCCTGGGTCGGCTTCATCTTCGCGAGCTCCACGAAGTGCTTGCGCTCCAGCGCGTACAACCAGTTTTCGTCCACCGGAGTACCGCGGTCGATGGCGCCGCCCGAAAGCGTGTCGGCGATGCGGGCGCTGATTTCGAAGTCGTGATCGCTGATGAAGTTGCCCTCGTACATGTTGGCCAGCAGCATCTTGAGCGTCGCGATGCCGACATCGCCGGCGGCCGGGATGCGGCGGCCGGGCAGGGGCGCCCGATAACCTGTGGCGTTCATGCCGCGAATTTCGCCGTGCGCGGCGTGCAGCAGTTCGTGTTCGTGCATGACGATCGCGTCGGATTCGCTGAGATACCCCATATCGCGCGCTTCCATCGCCGAGCCGGAGACCTGACCCATGGCGACCTGCTTGAAGCGTTTTTCCAGCAGTGGATAACTGTCGCCGGCTTTTGTCTGATCGTGAACCCTGAACGCCAGCGTGCCAAGCCCGCCCCCGGCGGGCAGCAGGCCCACGCCGGCCTCGACCAGGCCCATGTAGCTTTCCAGGTGCGCCACGATTCGACTGGTGTGCATGGCAAGCTCCAGCCCCCCACCCAGCGCCAGTCCGCGCACGGCGGCCACGCTGGGAACTGCGGCGTAGCGAAGTCGGAGGTTGGCCTGCTGGAAGTCGGCGACAAGCTTCTCGACCTTGTCGTACTCGCCGTTTTCCACCCATTCCATGGCGGCCTTCAGGTTGGCGCCGGCCGAAAACGGGCCGTTGGGCTGCCAGATCACAATGCCCGAGAATTCGCGTTCGGCACGTTCTATCGCTTCGTTGAGGCCGTCGATGACGCCGGTATCGATGACGTTCATCTTCGACTTGTGCGACACGATCAGGACGTCGTCGGTCAGGGTCCACAGCCGGGCGCCCGGAAGATCGGTGATGGTGGTGCCGTTGTCGGTGCGTTCGCCAACCAGCCGCGGCGGCTGCATCTGGCGGTCGTAAACGTCGAGATCGGGTCTGGGCGATGTGCCGCCGTCGCCGGTCACCGAACCGCTTTCGGCGTGCGCGGCGGAGACCTCGTCGACCCAGCCGGGCAGCGGAGCGTCGACCAGCGACTTGCCGCCTTCGATATCGCGCCGGATCAACGCGGCCACGTCGTTCCAGCCGGCTGCCTGCCAGATTTCGAACGGACCCTGCTTCCACCCGTAGCCCCATTGCATGGCCAGGTCGATTTCACGCGCCGACTCGGCAATCTCGGCCAGGTGGACCGCGCAGTACTGGAACAGGTCGCGATGGATTGCCCAGAGAAATTCCAGTTCGGGCCGGTCTGAAGCGGCGAGGGCGGCCATCTTTTCGGCCGGATCCCGGATGCCCAGTACCTTCTTGACCTCGTCCTCGATTGCATAGTCGGTATCACGATAGTGATGACCATCGTCACCGGTTTCGGGATCGAGCACGCGAATGGTCTTGCCTTCCTTGCGGAATACCCCGGCACCCGATTTCTGCCCCAGCGCGCCGTTGTCGACCAGCTGCTGCATCCACGACGGCACCTTGTAACAGGTATGCCAGGGATCGTCTTCGAGTTTGCGCTGCATGGTCGAAATGACGTTGGCCAGCGTATCCAGGCCGACTACGTCGGCGAGCCTGAAGGTGGCCGACTTGGGCCGGCCGATGGCCGGGCCGGTCAGTGCGTCCACGGTGTCGAAGCCCAGGCCGAGACGTTCGGCATGGTGGACCGTCGAAAGAATGGAAAACGTGCCGACGCGATTGGCGATGAAATTGGGGGTGTCCATCGCCCGCACCACGCCCTTGCCCAGCGTCCGGGTCATGAAGGTCTCGAGCTGGTTCATGACCGCCGGATCGGTGCCCGCATGCGGAATCAGCTCGACCAGGTGCATGTAGCGCGGCGGGTTGAAGAAATGCACGCCGCAAAAGCGCGCCCGGTTCTTTTCCGGCAGCACGCTGGCCAGCTCGGTGATTGAAAGCCCCGACGTGTTGGAGGCAAAGATCGCATCGGGCCGAATGTGCTGCTCGATCTTGTCGTAAAGCGACTTCTTGATGTCGATGCGCTCGGCGACGGCTTCGATGATGAAGTCGCAGTCGGCCAGTTTTGCCGCATCGTCGTCGAAATTGGCCGGATGCAGGAATTCAACCAGCGCCTTGTCCGCGAGCGGCGGCGGCTTGAGCTTGCTCAGGCGCCCGATGGCGCCCTTGATCAGGTCGTTGCGTCCGCCTTCCTTTGCCGGCAGGTCGAACAGCCTTACCGGAATACCGGCGGCGGTCAAATGCGCCGCGATCTGTGCGCCCATGACGCCGGCGCCGAGGACCGCGGCTTTCTTGACGATGAATCTGTTGTTGGACATGGTTGTCGTGTTCCTGGTTCGAATTCGGGATTGCCGTTCTGCACGGGTGTCGTTTTTGGTTCTCAACTCGCTTTGGCCAGCGGCGATTCGGCCTCGCCGAACTGGGAATGCGTGATCGCTTCGTGGTCGAACTCGTCGACCGCAATGAGCTCGGCCGAGAGACGCTGGGCTTCTACCAGCAATCCGGCCTGCTCCTCGTTGATCAGACCGGCCTCGACCGCTTCTGCTGTCAGCTTGTCGACGTTCACCGGGGTCGGCTGGCGCTTCATGCCGTTGACCACGATGCGTTCGGCTTCTTCGGCCGCAAGCACGGCATCGAAGGCTTTCAGCGCCACGGCCGCGCCGACGCCCTCTGTGGGCTGATAGATACCGTGGGTGAGTCGATCGCGCGTTGCGTTATGGCTCATCAGCATTTTTGCAATCCTGTGACCGGTGCGATCGTCGGATTCGGCGTGCACGCGACCGAACGGGAAGCAGATGCGCTTGAGCAGCCAGCCGGCCGCGCCGGCCGGGAAATTGGCGAGTACGCCGTGCAAGGCCTCCTCGACCCGGTGCAGGCTGTCGTTGACGCCCCAATCGACCAGGGGCAGATCCTCTTCCGGCCGGCCGTCGTCCTCGAAGCGCTTGAGCGTTGCCGAAGCGATATACAGGTGGCTCAACGCGTCGGCGAACCTGCCCGACAGCTTTTCGGCGAACTTGAACTTGCCGCCGAGAATCAGCAGGGTGGTGTCGGCAACGAGCGTGAAATTGGCGCTCAGCCGGTTGATGTGCCGATAATGGTTACGATAATGACGCGCCACGGGTCCGGAAACGGGCGAATGACTGATCCGTCCCCCGGTCAGACCGAGGGCGAGCGAACGCACGCCGTTGCTGATGGTGTAACCGATGTGACCGAAGAATGCACGGTCGAACTTGCGCCGCGCGTCGGGCGACTGGCTGGTCGCGGCAGTCATCTCCTTGAGCAACCATGGATGGCAGCGAATCGCGCCCTGGCCGAAGATGATCATCGAGCGGGTCAATATGTTGGCGCCTTCGACCGTGATCGCCACCGGGACCGACTGGTAGACAAGCCCGAGGTAATTGCGCGGCCCCATGATGATGGCCTTGCCGCCGTGGATGTCCATCGAATCGATCGTCAGGCGGCGATACGCCTCCGTGAGATTGGCCTTTAGAATCGCCGACAGCACGGCAGGCTTTTCGCCCTGGTCCAGCGATACCAGTGTCATTCGGTGGGCGGCGTCCATCCGGTAAGTTTCGCCGGCGATACGCGCAAGCGGCTCCTGGATGCCCTCGAAATTGCCGATCGGCTGCTTGAACTGGTAACGCACCCGGGCGTAGGCGCCGGTGACCGCGCTGAGCATCTTGCCGGAGGCTACCGACAACGCCGGAAGCGAAATGGCGCGGCCGGCCGACAGGCAATGCATCAGCATCATCCAGCCCTGACCGACGCGCGTCTGGCCGCCGATGACCCAGTCCATGGGAATGAACACTTCCGTTCCGCGTGTGGGGCCGTTCATGAAGGGGGCGCCGCCCGGTATGTGGCGCTTGCCGTTCTCCACGCCGGCGGTATCGGCCGGAATCAGCGCGCAGGTAATGCCCAGATCCTTCTTGTCGCCGAGCAGGCCGTCCGGGTCGAACGCCTTGAACGCCAGGCCGACCAGGGTGGCCACCGGGGCCAGCGTGATGTAGCGCTTGTCCCAGGATACTTTCAGGCCCAGGACTTCCTCGCCCTTGTAGGTGCCCTTGCATACGATGCCCTTGTCCGGCATGGAGGCGGCGTCCGAGCCGGCCAGCGGCGAGGTAAGGGCGAAACACGGAATCTCGTCGCCCGACGCCAGCCGGGGCAGATAGTGGTTCTTTTGCGTTTCGGTGCCGAAATTGTGGAGCAACTCGCCGGGGCCCAGTGAATTGGGCACCATCACCGTGGTGGCCGCCGATGAATTGCGCGTCGCGATCTTCGCGACCACGGCCGCATTGCCCTGGGCCGAAAAATCGAGTCCGCCGTATTGTTTCGGGATGATCATGCTGAAAAAGCGGTGTTTTTTCAGATGCGCCCAGACCTCCGGAGGCAAGTCCTGATCGTTGTAGATCTGCCAGTCGTCCAGCATCCGGCAGAGCTCCTCGACCGGACCGTCGAGAAAGGCCTGTTCCTCGTCGGTCAGGGAGGGTGCCGGGTGCTTCATCAGGTGCTTCCATTTCGGGCGGCCCGAAAAGATTTCCGCATCCCACCAGGTGGTACCGGATTCCAGGGCTTCACGCTCGGTATCCGACATTGCCGGCAGTACCTTGCGGAACCAGTCGAAAAGCCGGTTGGTGACCAGTGCCCGGCGCAGCGGCGGAACTGCGGCGATGATCAGCGGCAGCGCGATGAGGCCAGCCAGCACGCCGACTGCGGGCTGCAACCCCGACCAGAAGGCGCCGACGGCTGCAGTCGTCGCCAACAGCGCGGCCAACCAAGCGGGTGCGGCGAAGTACGCCAGCACGAGCGGCAAGAGAATTACCAGGATGATGGCAACGGTGGTCATGCGATGTTCTCCTTGAGCAAAGTTTGTCGGGGTTCTGCCAGCGCGGAGTCGCGCAGGCCGGCACAGCCGAAACGGATCAGTGCGCGCGCCGTTTTCTCGACCTGGCCGTCGGTGGTTTCGGCCATGGTGTAGGTGAGCGCACCGATAAGAAAATCCAGTTGCTGCCTGAGATTGTCGGGCGACGTACCCAGTGCCCGGCTCACCGCGTCGGCGAAAGCGCGCATCACGTGTGAGTACTGTCGGGCGATGGCACCGTGCAGCTGGGTTTCGTGCTCGGCCCAGGCCCGCATCAACAGCCGCATGAAGCGACCGCCGTCGCCGGCGCTCTGGGTGCTCAGCAGCAGGGCGGGGTAGATGAACGCGCCGAGCACCTTCTCCAGGTCGGGCGGGTCGGATGCGTCGAGCACCGACTGCAGCCGCGCGAGCCGCTCGCTGTTCAGTTCGTCCAGTCGGCGCTGGAACACGGCCAGAATCAACGCGTCCTTGGAGCCGTGGTGATAATTGACCGCCGCCAGATTCGCCTGTGCTTCGCGGGTGATCTGCCGCAGCGTCGTGGCATGAAAGCCCTGATCGGCAAACAGCTGTTCCGCGGTGTCGAGAATGCGCTGGCGGGTCGAGTCGGTCATGCGTCTCCTGGATCGAAAAGCGATCGAGTGCCGATTCAGACACTCGATTGAAACATTGGTTTCAAACAAGCGTTTGAATCGTAGCACCGGCCAGCGTAAAAAATCAATACGGGCAGCCTCCGCTCGGACGATCTGCGCGTATTCTCACTTTTTGAGAATCCTGGCCCGCATCCTCCCGTCATGGCGCTGTTCACTTCCATTTCCGATTTCGACTGCTGGTTCGCGGCCGCCGTAGGGTCGCCGACGGCCATTCAGCGAGCCGCCTGGCCGCTGCTTCGCCAGGGCCGTCACGCGCTGCTGGTGGCCTCGACCGGCCAGGGCAAGAGCCTGGCCGCCTGGCGCCCGCTCGTCGAACGGCTGGTGGCCGAACGTGCGGCCGGAAGAGGCGTCCGGGCGCTGCACATCGCGCCACTCAAGGCGCTTGCGCGCGACATGGTATGCAATCTGCGGCCAATTCTCGATCACGCCGGCCGCCAGCGCGGAACGCCGATGGAAATCGGCCTTCGCTGCGGCGATACCTCGCCCATCGAGCGGGCCAGGCAGCGCAGCAATCCCCCGGAGATTCTTTCGACCACGCCCGAGTCGCTGTTCGTCCTGTTGGGCAGCGCCGGTGGCAGACGTCTTCTGAGCACCGTAGGCGCCGTGGTGGTCGACGAGATTCACGCGATCGTCGGTTCGAAACGGGGCGCCCACCTCGCGCTCTCGCTGGCCCGGCTGGATCGGCTTGCACGGGGGCGGGTACAGCGGATCGGTCTTTCGGCCACTGCGCGTCCGACCTCGGTCCTGTCGAACTTCCTGGGTGGCGACAACGATTGTGCCGTGGTCGAGCCCGACGATGCGGCGCAAGTGGCGTTGCAAGTCGAATTGCCCGCCATGACACTGGGTGCATTTCCCACCCTGGGACACTGGCAGCAGATCCATGCGCGGATCCTTGCGCTGAGCGCCACGCCGGAGCAACACGCAAAGCATCGCGGTTCGCTGCTGGTCTTCTGCCAGACGCGGGCCCAGGTCGAACGCACGGCAGCGGCACTCGACCATGCGCTTGCCGAAATCGGCAGTCCCGGCGAGGTCGGTGCGCATCACGGGAGTCTCGACGCGACCCATCGCGAAGCCATCGAAGCCCGCTTCAAGGCCGGGCGGCTGAGGATCCTGGTCAGCAGCGCTTCGCTGGAACTCGGGCTCGATCTGGGTCACGTCGATCGGGTCTGTCAGCTTGGGGTGCCGGGGTCGGTCAATCTCGTTCGCCAGCGTGCGGGCCGAAGTGGCCACCGACCCGGCCGGCGGCCGTGCATGCATCTTTTTCCCCTGACGCTGAACCAGCTGGTCGAGGCCCGGGCCCTGGAAAATGCGCTCGCTGGCGGAGAGATCGACGCCTGTAACATTCCCGAGGCACCGACCGACGTCCTGGCACAGCATTTGGCCGCCATGGTTGCCGGCGGCGAGGGCGACCCGGGCGAAATGCTGGCCGTTGCGCGTTCGGCCTGGCAGTACCGCGGGCTTGACTCCGGTCGGCTCGAGACGCTTTTCGCGCTGCTCGAGCGACCCGCCGACAATATGCCGGCGGCGCAGAGCAGGCCCATGATCGCGCGCAATCGTGCCGATTCCCGTGACCCTGCGTGCATGGGCGGGTGCAATGACCGCTGGCGGGCGCTGCCGGGGGCCGATCGGTTGGTGTTGACCAACGCGGGCGTGATCCCGGAATTTTTCGAATACGACGTGATTCGCGACGATACCGGCCAAAAGGTCGGGACGCTGGACGAAGAGTTCGCTTTTGAATCATCGCCCGGGCAGGTGATGCAACTGGGTCGGCGGGCCTGGCGGATCCTGCGCGTGATGACCGGGGAGGTACGGGTGGAAGCGGCCGACGAGGATCCGGCGCACCTGCCGTTCTGGTTCGGCGAAGGACCCGGCCGCACCCGCGAGATGGCCGATGCGATGCTCGCCGCCATGGCCGGGGCAGGATCGGGTCGCCTGCATCCGCAGGCTGCGGCGATGCTTCATGAATCCAGGCAGGTGCTGGGCGCGCTGCCTGCCGCCGATCGGCTGGTGATCGAGCGTTTCGCCGATCCGGGCGGCGACCGGCACGTGGTACTGCACACTTTCGCCGGCGCGCGCATCAACCGGGCGTGGGGCCTGGCGCTGCGCAAGCGATTCTGCCGCCAGTTCAATTTCGAGCTGCAGGCGGCGGCCACCGACGACGGCATCCTGATCTCGCTGGGGGTGACCAGCCACTTCGATCTTCCGGATGTCGTCAAATTCGTGAGTGCGGCCGATGTGGCCCACGTTTTGACCCAGGCGCTTCTCGATACGCCGCTGTTCGTGACCCGGTTCCGATGGTGCGCCAACAATGCGCTGGTTCTGCCGAAAAATGC
>Ga0209942_1001547_pt1 | contig 12380 bp, 10 predicted proteins | sample SalPonR1_A_D2_MG_FD_185695 | JGI IMG/M metagenome (GOLD analysis project Ga0209942, IMG submission 185695) | Salt pond soil microbial communities from South San Francisco under conditions of wetland restoration - Salt Pond MetaG R1_A_D2_MG... ... | reverse complement strand
GCCAAGAACGTACAAGTTCATCTTCCGGCAGATTCTATCATTGCCGATAGTTTTTCTGAACAGGCTACAACAGATGTTAGCAAGATTAATGAAATTCCTGATGGCTGGATGGGGCTTGATGCCGGTCCTGAAAGTATCAAGAACTTTGATGCTGTAATTAAAAAATCTAAAATTATCCTTTGGAACGGCCCACTTGGAGTTTTTGAAATGGATAAGTTTTCAAAAGGTACCATAGCTTTGGGAGATTCGATTGCTGAAGCAACTAAAAATGGAGCCTTCTCTTTAGTTGGAGGTGGGGATTCTGTTGCGGCAGTTAAAAAATTCGGATTCGAAGATAAAGTAAGCTATGTTTCTACCGGTGGTGGAGCTATGCTAGAAATGTTAGAAGGAAAATCCCTGCCCGGTATACAGGCGATAGGGAAATAAGACGTACTAAAAATTTCGATTTTACGTTCTTTTTAAAATCTTGAATATTATGGTTAAGCATATAATTTTATCTCTTGTATTTCTTTTTGGAATTAGCTTGCATGCGCAGGAAGGAAATAAAGGAAAGCAGGTAGAGAAAGCTAATTTTAGAGTACAAATCTTCCAGAAGGTAGATAGCAGTGAAATTATTCTTGCTCATCCAGACCCAGAATTCAGGAATAGATTACCAATTTCGGCTGTGATTAGGGATTCTTCTGCGGTATCGCTGGAAGATCTGCCACGCGCAGCCGAAATTGATTCTGTTTGGAGAGCGCAGCTTACCAATTCAGATCTTTTTGATACGATGTATAAAAGCATCAGGGAACAGGATTATGAAGACGAGGTTAATAAAGAACTTCCTACCGATACTTTAAAGGCCAGGCTTGCTAAATTAAATGCACGTACGCCTTTTAATGTCCAATACCACCCTGTACTGGAAAGAGTAATAAACTCTTATTTAAAACGGAATAAAAAGGCCATGGAGCGCCTTATGGCGTTAAGCGAATATTATTTCCCCATGTTTGAACAGCAATTGGATAGGTATGATATTCCATTAGAAATTAAATACCTGGCGATTGTAGAGTCCGCTTTAAACCCAAGAGCAAAATCCTGGGTTGGTGCTACCGGACTTTGGCAGTTTATGTATAGAACAGGTAAGGCGCACGGTCTTGATGTAAGCAGTTATGTAGATGAGCGTATGGATCCGCAAATGTCTACTGAAGCCGCCGCAAAATACCTTGCAAACCTATATCGTTCGTTTGAAGACTGGGATTTAGTGTTAGCTTCTTATAACTCTGGCCCGGGGAATGTTTCAAAAGCTATTCGCCGCAGTGGCGGTTCCAATAATTACTGGGATTTAAGACGATTTTTACCAAGAGAAACTGCTGGTTATGTCCCTGCTTTCCTGGCTACACTGTATCTTTTTGAATATGCCGATGAGCATAATTTCCAGCCACAAGCTCCCGAAATTGCTTTTTTTGAAACCGATACGATTAAAGCAAAGAAGTTGATCACATTTGAGCAAATTTCTGAAGTTACCGGTGTAGAAGAAGAGATGCTTCAGTTTTTAAACCCGAGTTATAAATTAGATATTATTCCTTTTATTGAGGACGAAAATTATATGATAAGGCTTCCTACAACAGTTAGTGGTGCTTTTGTGAGCAATGAGGCAGCTATCTATAATTTTGCAGAAGAAGACATTAAAAAGAAGGCTAAAGCTTTTCCGGAGTTTGTAAAAGCGGAAGATAAAGTTAGGTATCGCGTAAAAAGTGGCGATTATTTAGGAAAAATTGCTGAAAGATACGGCGTAGGAGTTAGCAATATTAGACGTTGGAATAATCTTAGAGGTAATAATATTAGAATTGGCCAATATCTCACTATTTATCCGCGAAAACCAGGCGTGACGTCTCAAAATACTTCAGCTGGAAAGAGCGCGAAAACCAATGCAAAAACCTATATAGTGAAAAAAGGAGATTCACTCTGGAGCATTTCTCGCAAGTTTCCCGGAGTTACGGTACAGAATTTGAGGTCTTGGAACGATATGGGCGCTAACAGCCTTAAACCCGGCATGAAACTCAAACTTTCTAAGGGCTAATCATTTCAAACCAAACTAAAAACAATGAAAAAAACATTATTTCTTCTATTCAGTTTAGTTTTTCTGATCTCTTGTAATGAAAATGGAGAAAAATCAGAAGAACGGATCCTATCAGATTCTTCAGGAAATATTAATCAAATTACCTTAATTATTGAAAATGAGCTTTGGGAAGGTAAGGTCGGTGAAGCTATAAGAGATAATTTTGCCGCTGTGGTAGAAGGCCTACCCCAGGAAGAACCAATGTTCTCTTTAAGCCAGATTCCTCCTGAAACATTTAGTGGTTTTGTACGTAGAAATCGTTCATTTATCTCAGTTCAGGAAGGTGATGAGGCCGGTGCCAGGATTGTGAAAGATCTTTACGCCCGTCCACAAACCGGTGTGATTATTACAGGTGAAAATGAAGAAGAACTTGTTCATGTGATTAATGAAAGTTCAGAAAAGTTGGTTTCTGCCTTCAAGAAGACCGAGATGAAGGAAAAGCAACGCCGAATGAAGAAGTCGCTTAAAAAAGATGGGAAATTAGAAGAAAAATTCGGTCTATCGCTTGATTTTCCTTCGGCTTACAGATATGCCCTTGTAGAAGAAGATTTTGTGTGGATAAGAAAGGAGATTCCAAAAGGAAATATGGAAATTCTTATTTACGAGGTACCAATTAACCAAATCGAATCTGATACCAATACTATTGGTAATATTATAAAAATGCGTGATTCAATTGGGAAGGCTCATATCCCTGGTCCTACTGAAGGAACTCACATGATTACAGAGGAAGCATACGCTCCTTATCTTTTTGAAACCGAAATTGATGGAAAATTCGCTTATGAAACCCGTGGAACCTGGGAAGTAAAAGGAGCATTTATGGCTGGACCATTCTTAAACTATGCCATTAAAGATGAAGCAAATGATCGCTTTTTAGTTGTTGAAGGCTTTATATTTTCGCCATCTAGAGGAAAAAGGGATAATATGTTTGAAATTGATGCTATCCTGCAGTCAGCCGATATTGAATAGCATTTAACTTGAAGTAAACTACTTCGGAGCAAGCTCACGAAGCTTTATGAGTGGAAAATTCAATTTAATTACTAGGCATCCCGATTCTTCGGGACGGAGCATTTAATTTCGATTATCGAGTAAATAAAAAAGCCCAAACTGAAAAGTTTGGGCTTTTTTTATAAGGTAGTTACTTGTCTATTTCTTCTCGTTAGAAAAATTTTTGTCATCTGAAGGAACTTTCTTTTCGCCATCTTCATCTTTGGAAGCGTCTTTAAATTCTTTAATTCCACTACCTAATCCTCTCATCAATTCAGGAATTTTTCGACCTCCAAATAGAAGCAAAATTACCACAACAATTAATATAATTTGTGGGGCACCAATGGCTAATGGTAAAATAAATGCGTTCATAATATATGATTTTAATATTACAAACTTAACAAGAATAAAGCAATTTCAACGTTAATATAGTTTAAATTTAAGTTATAGTTGACTTTGGTTTTCGAACTTACAGCGGCTTGATGCTAGAAATTCAGTCCTTATAAACAGTATGATGTCTTAAAAATGGAAGTATGTTTAGGAACTTCTTCAAATGGGCTCAATTTTTAAATTATATTTGTAAGTGAATTATGGCTAGGAATAAAAAGGAAAGAAAAAAAATAACCAGGAAGTTGCTTCATAAGTACCGGATGGTGGTTTTAAATGAAGATACTTTTGAGGAAAAACTCTCTTTTAAATTAACCCGGCTCAATATTTTTGTTAGCATTACTTTAAGTGCTATAATTCTTATTGCTGCCACTACATATTTTATTGCTTTTACTCCACTTAAGGAGTATATTCCGGGCTATTCTTCAGCAAAACTTAAGCAGCAGGCCTCTCAATTAGCTTATCAATCAGATTCCCTGCAACAGGTTTTGAAGCTTAACAATCAATATTTAACTTCTATAAAAGATGTACTAACTGGTAAAGCTGATACTTCCAGTCTAAGCCGGGATTCCCTTATAGAAAACCCAATTATGGGCCAGGAAATTGAAGCAATTGAGCCTTCTCGTGCCGATTCTCTTTTACGAGAAGAAGTTGCCCAGGAAGATAAATACAACGTATTACCATCAGCGACAGACAATATTGACTTTTCTTTATTTCCACCGGTTAAAGGATCGATTTCTGATTCCTACGATGCCAAGGAAAAGCATTATGGGGTTGACATTGTTGTAGCTAAAAATACCCCGGTTAAATCTGTAGCCGATGGTCGTGTGATCTTTTCAGAGTGGACAACAGAAACAGGTTACGTGATTATTGTTAAGCACCAATATGGTTTATTATCGGTTTACAAGCACAATGCATCATTGTCTAAGGAACAAGGCGAAAATGTGAGGAGGGGAGAAGTTATTGCAACCGCAGGCTCTACCGGAGACTATACTACGGGCCCACATTTGCATTTTGAGCTTTGGAATGAAGCCGTACCCGTAGACCCTACAGATTATATTGATTTTGATTAATAAATCACGACCTTTGCAGCGCTAAAGGTATAGCTGAAGTAAAAGTATACCATTTAATTTCAAAAAATTATGTCTTTAAAGTCGTTGGGAGCAAAGATTTTTGCTAAAAAAATCCGCAAAAAAATAGATAATTGGGCTTCAAAACCTGAAGCAACCCAGGAAAAAGTATTTAAAGAGCTTATAAAGAAAGGAAAAGACACCAAATTCGGAAAAGATCACGATTTTAAGAATATAGAATCTTATGCCGATTTTTCTAAAAAGGTACCTGTTCGGGATTACGAACAATTACGTTTTTATGTAGATAAAATGGTGGCAGGCGAAGAAGATATATTATGGCCCGGAAAACCTTTGTATTATGCAAAAACCTCTGGAACTACCAGCGGGGCCAAATACATTCCGCTCACCAAAGATTCTATGCCCTCGCATATTAACGCTGCCAGGAATGCGATTTTATGTTATATCGCCGATACCGGGAACGCTAAATTTGTAGATGGAAAAATGATCTTTCTTCAGGGAAGTCCAGAGTTGGAGGAGAAAAACGGGGTAAAACTCGGTCGTTTATCTGGGATCGTAGCGCATTATGTTCCTTCTTATTTGCAAAAAAATAGAATGCCCAGCTGGAAAACCAACCGTATAGAAGATTGGGAAGCCAAAGTTGATGCCATTATTGAAGAAACCTTCAATAAAGATATGAGCGTTATCAGCGGTATTCCCTCCTGGGTACAAATGTATTTTGAAAGACTTCAGCAAAAAACTGGCAAGAAAGTGGGGGATCTTTTCCCAAATTTCAACCTGTTTATCTATGGTGGTGTACATTATGAACCCTATAGGGCCAAATTTGAAAACCTTATTGGTAGAAGAGTAGATAGTATAGAACTTTATCCGGCCTCTGAAGGTTTTTTCGCTTTTCAGGATAAGCAAAACGAAAAAGGAATGTTACTCCAGCTGGATTCCGGAATGTTCTATGAATTTATAAAAGTTGGTGAATTTTTTACGGAAAATCCAAAACGACTTACCATTGGTGAGGTGGAAACCGGCATAAATTATGTAATAATTGTTTCTACCAATGCCGGTCTTTGGGGCTATAATATGGGAGATACCGTACAGTTTACTTCTTTAAAGCCATATCGTTTAATTGTATCTGGACGCATTAAACACTATATTTCTGCTTTCGGAGAACATGTGATTGGGAAAGAAGTTGAAGAGGCTGTGCTGGAAGCTATGGCTGATACCAACTCGAGGATAAGCGAATTTACGGTGGCACCTCAAATCATCCCTGAAAATGATGAATTACCATATCACGAATGGTTTATAGAATTTGAAAAGGAGCCCGAAGATTTAGCGAAATTCAGTAAAATACTTGATGAAAGTCTTCAACAGCAAAATTCTTACTATTTTGATCTTATTGAAGGCAAAATACTTCAGCCTTTAAAAATAACTAAAATTCCCAAAGGCGGATTTAATCAATATATGAAGTCTATTGGTAAATTAGGTGGGCAGTTTAAACTCGCCCGTCTTTCTAACGACAGAAAAATAGCCGAAGTGCTTGAAGAAAATTTAAGAAAATATAATAAATGACGAATCTAAAATTACTAGGCCGCACCCGCGCACAGGAAAGTACCCACGCCATAGAACGCATGTATATTACTATGCGTCATCTTTTTAATCGTGGTTTTTATAAACCTATGGGAGTTTCAGGTGAAACACTAAGGGAATCTTTACTTATTCTTCGTCCCGAAATTTATGGTTCTATTGCTGATGATAAAGCTGAATTAAGTGGATTGCTTTATGTGATAGATCGCTTGCCAAAAGGAATTGAAGAATGCAGGTTTATAAACCTTACCAGTGATGAAGGTTATGGCAATTCACATTTTAAGCCCATTGTTCCGCCTAAACGTCGCCGTAACTGCTACAGGATAGACGATGAGCAAATGAATATTGAAATAACCCGTGGCCGCTCTGAAATCTACGATATTCTTACACACCTTACTTTTCTATTCGTAGAATCTCATAAAATAATGCGTCGCGTAATTATTGATGAGGAAGGCAGCGTTACCCGAGACTGGCAAAAACTGGAAAAAGCCGTTTTACAGGAAGAACCTTTAGACCAGGCACAACGCGAGATTGCTTTAACTCACACCGCAAATATTTTAGGCCGAACGTTTTATGAGGTTCAGGATATTTATCCAAAGTTCTCTTTACCGGGAAATCCAGAGCGTTTCTTAAATATAATTTACTGGTTAGGAAAACTGGCTATTGCCGAGGCATTGAAAAATAAAAAACGAATTATAACTTTTAGCCCGGTGTTACGTGAGCGTTTAGGCCATCATATTCACGGAGAGATTTGGGCCGATAATATTAAACAGCATCTCATAAAAGAGAATTTAATGCACCGTCCATTACATATTATTAGTGCGAATATGCACAGTGTAATGAACACGCTTTATACACCATCTGCCTTAAAAACCGAGCTTAAAAAGAAGAAGCCACTGGAAATTTATGAAGCGCTTAGTAACAGCACAAATGGCGATCTACGGAGCAAAGTCATGAAATCTGCTTTAGACAACGGGATGACCTTTTTAGAAGATAAAAGTGGGACTAATATTGACGTGCAAATTTTTGATACCGCCAAATTAAACGGCAAATATGGTTCCTGGGATATTAAAACCGATGATGATGCGCCGGTTATTATCGTGATGGATTATGCCTTTGGAGAACAAGCTTACGAAACTATGGATGAGTTGTTAAAACCCTATAATTTTGAAGGTAACGAGATAAAGATGAATGTAGAATCTATCTCTATTATGGGGAAAGCCGGGATTCTTGAAGGCGGAAAAGGAGATATTATGATTCCTTCTGCCCATTTATTTGAAGGTACTGCAGATAACTATCCTTTTAAAAATGAACTTAGCCGCGCCGATTTTGAGGAGGGCGATATAGCTGTAGTAGATGGTGCGATGATTACTGTTTTGGGAACTTCGCTTCAAAACCGGGATATTCTTAAATTCTTCCATGATTCTACCTGGAATGTGAGTGGATTGGAGATGGAAGGTGCACATTACCAAAAAGCTATCCAGGCGGCTTCAAAATTACGTGGTGGTATAAATAGTGAAGTGAAGGTGAGATATGCATATTACGCTTCAGATAATCCTTTAGAAACCGGTAGTACATTAGCTTCGGGAGGTTTAGGAACCACGGGTGTAAAACCTACTTATCTAATTACCGAAAAGATCCTGGAACAAATTTTTAAATAATAGTTTATGAAAGTTGAAGAATCCCCTTTAAAAGACTGTTTTATCATAAAACCCGATATTTTTCGGGATAAACGCGGCCTTTTTCTGGAGAGTTATCATAAGAAGAAGTTTATAGAGTTAACAGGCATCGAGAAAGAATTTGTTCAGGATAATCAATCTATTTCTAAAAAAGGTGTATTGCGTGGTTTGCATTACCAAACCGGGGAATTTGGCCAAACCAAACTGGTGCGCGCTATTTATGGAAAAGTGCTGGACGTGGTAGTAGACTTAAGACCAGAAAGCCCCACTTTTAAACAGAGTTTTAAAATTATTCTAGATCACGAGAATTTATACCAGCTCTATATTCCTAAAGGCTTTGGTCATGGCTTTGTAACACTTTCTGAAACTTCGGTTTTTGCTTATAAATGCGACGAATATTATTATCCCGGTTCTGAAGCCGGTATTATTTATAACGATCCAGACCTGGCGATAGATTGGGAGTTTCCGGAAGAAAAAATGATCATTTCAGATAAAGATTTAAAACAACCGCGCTTAAACGAGGTTTTTAAATGAAAAATATTCTTGTAACAGGTGCAAATGGCCAACTTGGGGCTTGTTTTAAAAAGATTTCAGGGAATTATGCTGAATTCAATCTCGTTTTTAAATCTTCTTCGGAAGCAGATATTACTGATAAACCGAAACTGGAAAAACTATTTTCTGAAGTAAAATTTGATTGGGTAATTAACTGTGCCGCTTATACCAATGTTGAAAAAGCTGAATCTGAAGAAGAAAAGGCCTTCAAAATTAACGCAACAGGAGCGAAAAACCTGGCTGAGGTTTGTAAAGAAAATAAAGCAAGCTTAGTTCATTTTTCTACTGATTATGTTTTTGATGGAAAAGCTGAAAGACCTTATAAAGAAACCGGTAAAACCAATCCTATAAATGTTTATGGGGCTTCTAAATTAAAAGGGGAAAAGTTAATTGCTGAGGTTTTAGAAGAGCATTTTATTTTTAGAACCTCCTGGCTGTATTCAGAATTCGGACATAATTTTTATAAAACTATACTTAGAAAAATAGAAGAAAAAGCCGATCTTAACATAACCACTTCTCAAACAGGAACGCCAACAAATGCTAACGATCTCGCCAAATTTGTTTTAGAAATTATTGTTTCAGAAAATAAAGATTTTGGGCTTTATCATTTCAGCAACCTTGGAGAAGCAACCTGGTATGATTTTGCAAAAGCGATTATAGAACTCAAAGGGAATTCAGAAAATATAGTTTTAAATAAGAGCAATAATTTTAAGACCATAGCCGCAAGACCTGAATATAGCGTGTTGGATAAAAGTAAACTTCAGCAGCAATTTTCAAAACCGGTCCTGAACTGGAAAGCAAGTCTCGAAAAATTGATAAATGACTAATTCTGCTAGAATTTGATTAATTTCAAATCCAAACATAAATCCATGGCAAAAAGAATACTTATAACCGGGGCTGCAGGCTTTTTAGGCTCGCACTTATGTGATAGGTTTATTAAAGAAGGTTACGATGTTATTGGCATGGATAACCTTATTACCGGCGATCTTAAGAATATTGAGCATCTTTTTAAGCTGGATAATTTTGAATTTTTTCATCACGATATCACCAAATTTGTTCACGTTCCCGGCGAGTTAGATTATATCCTGCATTTTGCTTCTCCTGCCAGCCCTATAGACTATTTAAAGATTCCCATTCAAACCTTAAAAGTTGGTTCGGTAGGGACTCTGCATTGCCTTGGTTTGGCCAAAGAGAAAAATGCCAGGATTCTTATCGCTTCCACTTCTGAAGTTTATGGAGACCCTCAGGTTCATCCGCAAAATGAAGAATATTACGGGAATGTAAACACCATAGGGCCACGCGGAGTTTACGATGAAGCCAAGCGTTTCCAGGAGTCTATCACCATGGCTTATCACCGTTTTCACGGTTTGGAAACCAGGATTGCCAGGATTTTTAATACTTATGGGCCAAGGATGCGTTTAAACGATGGTCGTGTAATTCCGGCATTTATAGGTCAGGCGCTTCGTGGAGAAGATCTCACTATTTTTGGGGATGGTTTACAAACGCGCTCTTTTTGTTATGTAGACGATCAGGTTGAAGGAATTTATAGGTTGTTGCTAAGCGATTACTCCGATCCTGTGAATATTGGTAATCCAGATGAAATTACCATTAAGGACTTTGCTGAAGAAATTCTGAAACTTACCGGTACCAATCAGGAAATCGTTTACAAAGAACTTCCGGAAGACGATCCTCTTAAAAGACAACCCGATATTAGTAGGGCAAAGGAGATTTTAGGTTGGAAACCAGAAGTTTCCAGAAGTGAAGGAATGAAAATCACTTACAATTATTTTAAAAGCCTGAGTCCTGAAGAACTGGAGAAAAGCGAGCACAAAGATTTTTCGGGGCATATAAGACGTTAAAATAAATTATGGAGAATCTGTTGGTTTCAGTAATTATGCCCGCTTTTAATGCGGAAGAGTTTATTGAAGCCGCTGTGGAATCGGTCATTGCTCAAACATATTCCAATTGGGAATTGTTTATTATCGATGATGCTTCTACAGATGCCACTTTATCTAAAGCTGAAAAACTGGCAAAGCAAGATTTTCGAATTAAAATACTTCAAAATCAAAAAAATTCGGGCACTGGGATTAGTCGAAATAAAGGAATTAAAGCTTCGCAGGGCGATTTTATCGCATTTTTGGATGCAGACGACCAATGGAAGCCTAAAAAGCTAAAAATCCAGCTTGAAACGATGCAGAAACAGGATGCTTCGGTTTGTTTCTCCAGCTACTTGCAAATAGATGAAAACGGATCCTCCCGAAATGAAATCATTGAAGCGCTACCAACTTTAACTTATCAAAAACTGCTAAAATCCAATTACCTGGGCAACCTTACCGGAATTTACAGCGTAAAAAAATTGGGGAAGATCTATGCTCCCGAAATCAGGAAAAGACAGGATTGGGCGCTTTGGCTGGAAGCCGTTAAAAAGGGAGGACCGGCAATAGGTATTCAACAATGTTTAGCGAAATATAGAGTAAGAAAAGGATCTATCTCCCGGAATAAATTTGAAATGCTGAAATACAACTTCAATATCTACCATAAAATTTTAGGATTTGATTTTCCTAAAAGTGTAGGCTATATGCTAGTTTTCCTAAAGGAACATTTCTATGTTAAGCCTAAACAGGTAAAACGGATTTGAGGTTATACTGAAATGAGTTTCAGAATTCTTTTCTAGGAGATATAAAGCTCCTCCCCTTATTTTCAAGGGGAGGTGGCCGGTAGGGTTATAAATCTGAAGTAAACTGTTTCAACTTCCCGCTTTTACTTCTTTTAAGCGTGTTTTTTCTTTCAAAAGCTACTTTCAGGTTTTTCCCCACGTAGGTCTCAATGGCCTGTAATATTTTTTGTTGCTGATTTTTAGAAAAATCGACTTTGCTCACATATTCAATTTTAAAAGAATCGGGTGCATTTTGATTTACGATAAATTCTTTAATGCTGCCTGTATCTTCAATAATGCTTTTTGTAACATAATAGAACGTAAGTCCGGGTACAACTTTTCCATCAGGAAGTTTAGCGATATCATTGGTACGACCAATTAATTTTTCTAAAATTGGCTTTTTTGCAGTGCTTTTGCTTGAAAGAATGCCGGTATCGCCAATATCGTAGCGAATCATAGGATGGGCTTTATTGTAAAGCGAGGTGATTACAATACGCCCTTCGGTTCCGTAAGGAACGGCATTGTTATTTTCATCCAGAATTTCTACAAAGAGATCTTCCGAATTAATTATCCACTCATTGTTGAGGTTTTCAAATGCAATTAGGCCCACTTCACTTGCACCATATTCATTTACCACGGGCACACCAAATACGGCTTGCATTAATTCTTTGTCTTTTTTAAATAAGCGTTCCGAAGTAACTATGCAAAGTTTTAGATTGGGACAAACTTCTTTCAGGATAAGATTTTTACCAGCCAGAAATTTAGCAAAAAGCAATACAGCACTGGTGTAGCCATTAATATAACTAAAGTCTGATTTTTGGAAACGCTTGAGAAATTTCTCCATTTTTTGTTCGCTGAGATCAAAAATGGGAAACCTGCGGCGTAAACTAATTCGGTCTTTAATTCGTTCCTGGATATTTCCGTAAAAATCTAATGGGATACCATAAAATCTCGCCTGTAAAGACTTGTTGAGGTCAATGTCGAACCATTGATACCGGTCATGAAATCCAGCCCAACTTAAGGCGTGTGCAAATTTATCTTTAGCGAAAATAAACGGAGTGCCACTGCTACCGGAGGTTTTCCCAATATATGCGGTAGATTTTGTAAATCTTTTACTGAGTCGGTTTTCCAGTTTCTGCTGTAAATCGGCTTTAGTCATTACAGGCACTTCGCTCCAGATGCTGAAATTAGATTTTCCGAAGAAATCCTTATAAAACGGATTGTTCTTTAGATGATACTCAACAATTTCCTTTCGTTTTTCTAAAAGGTAAGTTTCGTATTGTTCTTCCGGGATTTCCTGAATTTGCTCCAATGCTTTTTGTGCCCGGTTTATAGGGAACTTATTAAGCTGTAGCGAA
>Ga0209942_1001546_pt1 | contig 12385 bp, 11 predicted proteins | sample SalPonR1_A_D2_MG_FD_185695 | JGI IMG/M metagenome (GOLD analysis project Ga0209942, IMG submission 185695) | Salt pond soil microbial communities from South San Francisco under conditions of wetland restoration - Salt Pond MetaG R1_A_D2_MG... ... | reverse complement strand
AGGAAGGTCAGGGCCCACGGTTGGTCGAAGGAGGTGATCGGCTCGACCGAGAACGACCGCTCGTCCTGGGCCTGGACGGTGAACGCGAGCAGGATTCCGAGCAGCGCCGGCAGTGTGGATCGTAGAGACATGTGGGTCACCTGTCGTTGATGAATTGGCCTGTTACCTTAACGAATCCAAGTGACGACGTACAGGAAGGTCGAGCGCGACATCTTCTGATCCGGAAGAAAGCGGCACCCGCCTAACCCCCTTGCCCGGTCAGTGATCGTAGCTCATCACCCGAGCAACCTTCCAGCCCTGTTCGTCCAGCCGCCAGATGTGAGTGAACTTGAACACCCCGCAGTCCGGTTCACCTCCCTCCGTTTGACAGAAACGGTGTTCGCCAGTCTGTATCGCGCCGAAGTCCGGAACGGGATAGACCTCGGTGGAAAGCAGCTCACGGGTCAGATCGCTGCCCGATTCCGCAAGCGACCGCAATGAGTTGATGGAGTACTCTCGGCCGGTCAACCCCGTCTTGTCGTGATAGAACTCAACTCGACTCGACTACGGTCCGGCTTCGCGATCCATCACCCTCGACCGATCCCATTCAGGGAATCACCAGCCCCGCCTGTTCGAAACCATCCAGGAATATCGGGGCTTCCTGGGTCCATTCGAACGCACCGATGTCGCAGATCGAAGTTCCGTCGGCATCGCCATCTCCCGGGCGGTCGATACGGCGCGCGTCGGTGAAAGTGCAGAGCGTCGCATTCGTCGAATTGATCGGGTTCGGATTGCCGCTGTCAATCGCAAGATTTTGCGTCGTCGGCGGCACCGTACGTACTTCGCCGCCGTAATCGGCGAGCGGCAGAAATCGGCCGGCATCCCCGGTTACGTCGTTGAATCCGTTGATGGCACAACTTGAATCCGGGAGAAGATTATAGCCGGCCGAGCCGAAGGTAACCGGCGGCTCATTGTTGAAGGTTGCACATGCACTTGTCGTCGCGGTGGTGAATAGGTTATTCCACGTCGCAATGAAATTCGACCGACCAGGGTTGTATGCCAGGTGAGCCGCCCCAGCGCCAGAATTGCTGTTGTCAATCCACGAGTTGTTGCGAACAACGAGTTCGCCTTCGCGAACGTAGATCGTGCCGCCGGGAAACGACGTCGAGCGATTCGAGAGGAAGGTGTTGTTCCAAAAATTGAAGAACGGAAGATCGCTGCCTATCACCGGCGTGCCCGTCCAGACTGCGGCAGCCAGCCGGGCCTGATTCGCGGCGAACAGGTTTCGCCGAACGTCCCCGACATTTTCGGGCCTCAGGTTCAGTGAAACGGAACCCCCGGTGCCCCCGGCCGCCTGGTTGAACGAGAACTCGTTTTCGTGCAACGTGACCTCGGCGTCACGCACGAACACCGCACCGCCCTGGTTCTGGGCGGCGCCGAGATCTTCGGCCGAATTCAGCTCGAACGTGCTGCGCAGAATGTTTACGGTACCGCCGTCGGCATAGATCGCTCCACCGAACACCAGATTCTCGCTTCCATAGACACGATTGCCGATGAAGCGGCTGGCGCGTACATCCAAAACGCCGTCGGCACTCAATTCCGTGTAGATCGCTCCACCGAACGCCGGCGAACTGCCGTCGGCTGGCGGTCGCTGCTCGCAGTCTGCGAACGTCACGTTGGTGATGGTGATGGCTGTGTCTCCCAGACCGGTGGCGCTTATGCATCCGCCACCGAATATGCCATCGGAGTTCCGAACGCCGAGATTCCGGAGAATAAAGGCGTTGGCCTGATTTCCGACCACGAATACCTGACCGCCCGAATTCGCATCGATGTTCAGGCGCGGCGCGTCACCACCGTCGATTTCAAGCGTATTGAACGTCACCTCCGGGAGAGTTCCCGTCAGCAGGATGGTCGCGTCGGCCAATGAGGGGTCAAAAACGATTCGATTGTCTCCACCCTGTGAGGAGTGTTGATCCATGGCCCAGCGCAGGGTTCCGGGATCAGCGGTATCGAGGGTCGATGTGACGGTGAATGTCGCCGCAGAAAGAAAGCTCGGACACAAAAACAGCAGCGCAAGGAATCGGAGCATCTGAATTCAACCGGTTGGTTAGGGATTTCTTCTGACTACGTAATTGCTGCCGGACGCAGGACAATCGCTCGAGCCCGTGGCGCCAGAATAAAAAGTTCCCCGGTCGGCATTACGACCCAGATCTCCGGGCGGAACAGGTGCCGAGTGAGCGAGCCGAAGGCCGCGAACAGGTCGTCGCAGGACTCGGTGCTAATCGCCGGGAGCGAGCGAGAACGGTCATCCTGCTTCTCGTGCCCTGACTTCCGGCACACGCAATGCCGGGCTAGCACCCGTAACGTCTTATCCCGAAACGTTTAAGGAGACTTCCATGCAAACCGAATCGGTGATCCTGCTGACTGCCGCCGCCGCAAGCATTGCACTACTTTTGCTGCTTCGGGCCGCGAAATCGAGACTCTACAATCGCTCTGCCGGAATCGGTCTTGTTCTAATCACATTTCCAACCGGCCTGGCCGTCTTCGGCGATGTCGATGGGTGGGTGGCGCTCCTGCTGGCCGTTGTCGGCGCGTGGCTCTGGGTGACGAATCCGTTCGGTAAAGCCTGAAGGCATGAAGGCACCTCAGCGACTGTGTCGTTGCTTGAACGAGCAGTTTCGACCCTGATACTATCCATGAAAACACTGCGCTAATCCCTTGGCACTTGCACCGCAACGTGCGCTTCCGGCAATCGACCGTCTTCAGCCGCCGAAGCGGCTGCGCGAAAGGCCGGCTCCGTCGACCATTAACCGAGAAGGCGCAGACTTTCTATTACGGATTCCGCCGAATGCCGGCGGCGATGTGGGAGTGCGATATGTCCGAACTGAACGACCATCTCCTCTGGATCGGTGGCCAATATGCAGCCTCCGAAGCGGAGGCCTTTTTCAATACCGTCAACCCCGCCACCGGCGAGGTAATCTGTCGAGTAGCCAGCGCTTCTGCTGCGGATGTCGACAAGGCGGTTGCGGCCGCGGAAACCGGCCAGGCGGAGTGGTCGGCCATGAGCGGCGCCGATCGCGGCCGCGTACTGAGCCGCACCGCCCGGTTGCTGCGCAAGCACTGCGACGAGGTGGCCAGGCTGGAATCGATGGACGGCGGCAAGCCAATCGCCGAAACCCCCGAGGCGGACGTGGGCTCCGCGGCGGATTGCCTGGAGTTTTTCGGCGGCCAGGCTGCCTCTTTGCAGGGGGAGTACCAGTCGGTGTCCGGGGGCTTCTTCTACACGCGGCCGGAACCCGTCGGCATCTGCGCCGGTATCGGCGCCTGGAACTATCCGCTGCAGATCGCCGCCTGGAAGTCGGCCCCGGCACTGGCAGCGGGCAACGCGATGATTTTCAAACCCTCGGAGTTGACACCGCTGACGGCGCTGCGGCTGGCAGAGCTGTTCAAGGACGCCGGCCTGCCGGACGGCGTGTTCAACGTGGTGCCGGGTTTTGTCGAAACCGGCCAGGCGCTCACCGGCCACCCTCGCATCGCCAAGGTTTCACTCACCGGCGCGGTGAGTACCGGCAAGGTGGTGATGCGCGCCGCCGCCGATTCCCTGAAATCCGTGACCCTGGAGCTGGGCGGCAAATCGCCGCTGATCGTATTCGACGACGCCGATCTGGACAATGCCGTGAGCGCGGCGCTTCTCGGAAATTTCTATACCCAGGGGCAGATCTGTACCAACAGCACGCGGGTCTTTTTGCAAGAGTCCATCAAGGATCGTTTCGTGGAAAAGCTGCTGGCGAGGGTCGAGAAGCTCAAGCTGGGCAATCCGCTGGATCCGGAGACGGATATGGGCCCCCTCGTGAGTGCCGAGCATATGCAGACGGTGCTCGACTATCTGGAAAAGGGAAAACAGGAAGGCGGTCGGGTGCTGATCGGCGGCAAGCGCGCCGAAGTGCCGGGCTTCGAGCGGGGTAATTTCGTCGAGCCTACGGTATTCGACCAGCTGCGTGACGACATGACCATCGTGCGCGAAGAAATTTTCGGCCCGGTGCTGTCACTGCTCAGCTTCCGCGACGAATCCGAGGTGCTGGCGAGAGCCAACGACACCGAATTCGGTCTTGCCGGGGGCATCTTCACCTGCGATCTCCAGCGCGCCCACCGGGTAGCCGAGCAGCTGGATGCGGGAATCGTGTGGATCAACCATTACAACATCACACCGGTCGAGATGCCCTTTGGCGGCTTCAAACATTCCGGCATCGGCAAGGAAAACAGCCGCCGCGCATTCGAACACTACACGCGCCTGAAGACAGTCTATGTGGCCCAGGGGGATGTGGACGCACCCTACTGAAGCCCAGATCACCCAATGGTGAAAGCTTGATGGCTCGGCGCGGGCGGGTCACTTTGTTCACAGCCCGCCCCGGGAACCGGGGGACGTTCGGAGACCCTCACTCCAGCCGCCTTTCCGGTTCTTCCTCCCGCTGCGAATTTTCCCAGTCCTTCGCCACGCCGACGGGTGCGGCGGAAGGCGCCAGCATGCCCTTGCCCAGCACATGGTCTGCACCCTTTTCGCCGATCATGATGGTGGGTCCATTCAAATTGCCGCTGGCAAGTGCAGGCATGATGGAGGAGTCGATCACGCGCAGATTCTGGACGCCGTGCACCCGGCACTCGGGATCCACCACCGCCATGTCGTCGGTGCCCATGCGGCAGCTGCCGCAGGGGTGGTATGCGGTCTCGCAGGATTCCGCCAGCCAGTTGTCGATCTCGTCGTCACTCTGCACCTCCGGGCCCGGCTCTATCTCACGTCCCCGATACGGATCCATCGCCGCCTGGGCGAAGATCTCACGCGTGAAGTGCACACCGGCACGGAAGACCTGCTTGTCCTCCTCGCGGGACAGATAGTTGAAAACCATTTCCGGTGCCGCTTCCGGGTCGGCGGATTTGAGCTTGACCCAGCCGCGGCTAAGCGGCTTGCTGGCGCCCAGGTGCGCCTGGAAACCGTGCCCCTTCACCGCACTGGAGCCGTCGTAGGCGATGGCGCCGGCGAGAAAATGATACTGGATATCCGGATACTGGAGTCCGGCGCGGCTGCGGATATATCCGTTGGACTCGAAATGATTGGAGGTCCCGAGACCGCGCTTGAACAGCAGCCAGTTGGCACCGATCCAGGCTTTTCCCAGCGGACCCAACCAGCCGTTGAGCGTGATCTTCTGAGTACACTCCTGTTGTACCCAGCACTCCAGGTGATCCTGCAGATTCTGGCCCACCCCGGGCAGGTCGTGCACGACCTCGATGCCGTGTTCCCTGAGGTGTTCTGCCGGACCGATCCCGGAGAGCATCAGCAGCTTGGGAGAGTTGAAGGCGCTGGCGGAAAGAATGACCTCCTTGTTGGCTTTTGCGCGGAACGTCTTGCCGCGCTGGCGGTACGCCACGCCCACCGCTTTTTTGTCCTCCATGATCACCCGGGTGGTGAGGGCATGCATCTTCAGTTCGAGATTGGGGCGCGCCCTTGCCGGCTTCAGATAAGCCAGCGCGGTGGAACAACGCACGCCGTCGCGCACGGTCATATCCATGCGCCCGAAGCCCTCCGCTCGATAGCCGTTGTAGTCCTCGGTATGCCCGTAGCCCGCCTGCCGGCCGGCCTCGATGAAGGCGCGGTAGAGGGGATTTTTCATGTTGTTACCGTTGCAAATGGTGAGCGGACCACCGCTGCCGCGATACTCGTCGCTGCCGTAGACACAGTGCTCGGCACGCTTGAAATAGGGCAGCACATCGGCATAGCCCCATCCCTTGGCACCTTTTTCCTCCCACTCGGCATAATCCCCCGCGTCGCCGCGCACATAGACCATACCGTTGATGGATGAGGAGCCGCCGATCACCTTGCCGCGCGCCTGGTGGATGCGCCGCCCTTTGAGCCCGGGTTCCGGCTCGGTGTAAAACTCCCAGTCGTACTTGGGCATATTGAGTGGAATGGAAAATGCCGTGGGCATCTTGATGAAGATCGAGTTGTCACGGCCACCGAATTCCAGCAGCAGTACGTTGTACTCTCCGCTCTCCGTCAGCCGGTTCGCCAGCACGGCGCCGGCGGAGCCGGCACCGACAACGATGTAGTCGTAGGTCTGATCGAATTTTTCCTCATGCATGGTCATACAGCTCCCGGTTGTCCTTCTTCACCCGGCGTTCGCGCTTGCTGCTCGCGCCGCATATGCAGATACTGAAGATGGGCCTCGAAGTGATCGACCACATCGCCGATCACCTGATCCTTCGTGTAGCCCATCAGGTCGTAGGTGAGGCCGCCCTCGCGCAGGCGCGGCTCGAGCCGGCAGTAATGGGCGCGCGATTTCTCCGTCCTCAGAGTGAACGCCGGCATGGCGCACCTGCGCGGCCAAACCTGGTAGTTGAAGTTCACTTCGTCGGTCAGCGTCACGTCCAGTGCAAGGTGCAGTTGGTCGCCGGTTACGCCGCTGATTTCCACCGAATAGCCCGCTTGTTCGAGCTGCTCCTTCACCGATTCGAATGCGGGTCCAATCGTTTGCTCGACAAAGCGCTCTACCTGTGCGCGCGTGGGAAAACTCACCGCCCGGCCCAGGCGCTGAGTCCAGTTACTGGCGGGATCGCGGGACAGCGTGCGCGCAGACAGGTGGCCGGAAAGAGAATCCTGCATGCTGTCTCTCTTGAGGCCCTCGAGGCGCAACGCGCGCAGCAGGCTCAGCATCACCATGATCAGAACTACGGCGAAGGGCAGTCCCATGATCACCACCGCCCCTTGCAACGCCACCAGGCCGCCGGCCATCAGCAGCGCAACGGTGAGGACACCGATGATCGCCGCCCAGACAATACGGATCCACGGCGGCGCATCGTGGTTCGGATCTTTGAGACGGCAGGTAAGATTTGACAACACCAGTGCACTCGAGTCGCCGGAGGTCACGAAGAAAACGATGGACAGAATGGTCACCAGAATCGTCGTCAACCAGGTCCAGGGCGCCTCCTCGAGGAACTTGTAGATGGCGGAGCCCGGATTCTGCACCGCGGCCTGACCGAACTCAGCGGCACCGCTCATTACCATGTCGATGGCGGAGTTGCCCATGATCGCCATCCAGGCCGCTATAAAGGTGAAGGGAAGTATCAGCGTACCGGCGACGAAGGAACGAATAGTACGTCCGCGCGAAATCCTCGCAAGAAACATGCCGACGAACGGACCCCAGGCGATCCACCAGGCCCAGAAAAACAGCGTCCAGGCGTTCAGCCAGCTGGAGGGACGATCGAAAGCATAGGTGTCGAGCGACAGGCCGATGAAATTCTGAAAATAATCGCCCACATTGGTGACGAAGGCGTCCAGCAGAAAGCGCGTCTGGCCGGTGAAGAGCACGAACAGCATCAAAAGCACGGCCAGCAGCATATTGAATTCGGATAGCCGGCGGATACCGCGCTCCACCCCGGTCGCTGCGGAGATGGCCGAGAAGACGACGATAAGCACTGCCAGCGCCGCCTGTATGGCAATGCTCTCGGGCACGCCGAACATGTAGGCGAGGCCGAAGTTCAGTTGAATGATGCCGATGCCCAGACTGACAGCCACCCCGAATACCGTTCCCAGTACCGCGGCAATATCCACAGTGTCTCCCAGCGGGCCATCTATGCGCTTGCCGAAAAGGGCATAAAGAGATGAGCGGATGGTCAGCGGCAAACCGTGGCGATAGCTGAAAAAGCCCAGCGCCATGCCCACCAGGGTGTAAACGCCCCAGCCGGAAATGCCCCAGTGCAGGAATGTCAATTCCATCGCATGGCGGGCGGCCTCCGCTGTGCCGCCCTCGCCGATCGGCGGCTGTGTGAACTGGGTGACCGGCTCGACGATGCAGTAGAAAATCAAGTCGATACCGATACCCGCGGCGAACAGCATTGCCGCCCAGCTGATCGTGTTGAATTCGGGCTCCGAGTGATCCGGACCCAGCTTGATATTGCCGAAGCGGGAGACCGCCACTACAATCACGAAAACCAGATAGATCACCACGGCAAGAAAGTAGAACCAGCCGAACCCCGAAGAAATCCAGGTCAGCGCGGCATTGATCAGGCGGTTCGCCGTTTCGGTGAAAAGCATCGTCCAAAGCGAGAACACAACGATGCCGATCACGGAGCCGTAGAAAATCAGCGGCTTGATATGGGCCTCTTCCGGCGTGGCCCTGGAGCCGCCTGCGGGGGAGTTCGCGTTGTGCATCCTGCACTCCTGGTTTGTTGTTATGCGCACGAGTTTGATGAAAAGCCGATATTTCCGGATCGTCCCGGATACTCGCGGCAGTTAGAAATCGAGACCTACAGCCAAAATCGCATTCGCGTTGCAATCAGAACCGCATTCGTCCCAGTTGGTATCAGCAAAGGCGGCGGTCACCGTGACTGGATCATGGGCGTAGCTGATGCCCAGCATCCAGTCGGTGGTATCGGGTTGACCGGCCAGCACGTTGTCGGAGAAATGCAGCCTGCCGATATGGGCTTCGACCGACCATGCCCTGGCTAGCGGTATCGAGCCAAATAGCTTGAAATAGGCCTGGCGGGTATCTTCGCCGAAATATTCGGGAGCGAATTCCACTCGCGCACCTACGCTCATGTTGTTCAGTTCCTGCGTTAGCCCGACGTAGACTTCGGCATAGTCAGCATCGGAAATTTCGTGACCGTGGTAGGTATAGTATTGGGCGGTCAGATTCAGCGTGGTGGCATGGGCAAGGCTAATGTCATAACCCGCGTAGAAATCCCACTCGACATCAGCAAAGCCGTCGACATTGGATGCCCATGTGCCGACATAAAAACCGGAATCAGTGGCCCACCCGAGATCGCCTTGCAGCGCGGGTTCACCCTGAGTTTGGCTAACACCACGAAAGAGGTAGTCGGAGGTTAGCGTGATATTGCCATACAAGTCGCCATCGGCATGGCTGTCCGTTGACACTAAGGATGTGAGCGTCACAGCCATGCCGATGGAAAGAATTTGCTTGTTCATTCTTTCCTGGAGACACCAGCCGGTTCATGATTTTTTCTGGTGCCCGCGTTCGATTCTGAAGACCCGGTGTCGATACCGGTCTGGCCGAAACAAAATGACTCGTCCGAAGAAGTTGACGATATTCTTTTCATAGATGAATTCCCCGCCGGGCCTTGGCTTGAACAGGAAAAAGTTCAGCTTGTACAGCCGGCCTTCGGCGACCATGTCCACATGGGGCTCGAACGCTTGTGTCGGAGAATAGCGGACGAGGTAGATGCTCAGGTGCCTGGGCCGGGAAAGTTCATGGTTTTTGACTTTTCCCGGCATTTTCATTCGACTGTCGCCTAAGCGGCAATCGTCGATCGTCAGTCACCAGGCCAGGCAGCCTCTGAATAGGCCCGAGCGGGCGCGACGACACCTTTGCGGAAGGCTCCTGCTTGGCTTGGGCGGGCGTGGTCTGATTGTTTCAAACAGGCGAGTCCAGACAAGTCGGGGCCGCAAAAGGCCGAAAGGGTTTCGTCGGAAAGAGCGCATCGCGCGCAACGTAGTCTATTGCTCGAAATCCTGCGGTGGCGGCCACGACGGCCCCCGAATACCAGGGCACGTCCTTGCCGGCAATCGGCGCGCCCAGACGTATGGTCGGAACGAGGTAGCTCACGTCGCCCACATCGGTCGATCCGCCGCTCGGTTCTTGCTTGGTCTCGCGCAACGGCCTGACCGTCGCACTCGACCAGAAAGTCGACCCGACTTCGTCATCGTGGCAGTCGGCGTCTTTATCGGCATCCAGGTCGTAAACTGGCACGATGCGCGCCAGCGCAATGCGCGATCCACGCGTGCATTCATCCAGAACCTTTCGCGCGACGCCGAAGCGCGGATCGCACGGGTCTGAGCACAAGTCATGCAGGCGGTCGAATGAGCCTGGACGCTTCGCAAAGTATGCCGTTTTGCCGATGATGCGCGCCGGCTGACTGTAATCCCCGGCGGAGAGAACTGCTGACCCGCCGCCGGGGCGCCGGACGGGTCAGGGCAGCGCGGCGATCCAGCTGCTGTTTTCCATCCACTTGGAACGCAGCGCCTGCAACAGCCCCGTGCGCTCCAGGGCCTCCAGATAGTTGTCCACGAGGTCGTGGAAGTGGGGATCGCCGCCACTCACGGCGATCCCGAGCGGCTCGATCGTGAGCGGTTCATCGAGGGTTACTAGATCCGCATCCGGGTTGCGCAGGACGGCCAGAATGCAGGTCGGCATGTCGGCGACCAGCCCGGCCACTTCGCCGGCCTTGATCATGGATATGGCGCTGGCATAGTCGTCCACTTCGACCAGTTCCGATTCCGGAGCCGCTTCGCGCACGAAGGTCGCACTGGTCGAGTTCCGCAGCGCGGCAAGTTTGACCGACTGATCCGCGAGTTCGTCACTGGCGAACTGATCGATGACGTCGCCGCGCGTCAGGATCGACTTGCCCGACAGCATGTAGGGACCGACGAAACGCGCCTTCACGGCGCGCTCCGGCGTGATCGCCATGCCCGAAATCACCAGGTCCACTTTGCCCTCGTCAAGGGCTTCCATGAGATCGCCGAACGGCATCTTCTGGATCTTCAGCGATACGCGCATCGCCTTTGCCAGAGATCGGGCAAGGTCGACGTCCAGACCCATGAAATTGCCCTCCCGGTTGATCGCATTCAGGGGCGGTTGATCGCCGGACATGCCGACCACCAGCGTGTCAGCTTCGAGGACGCGTTCGAGGGTTGACGAATCGGCGCGAGCGAGACTGGCGCCGAATCCGACCATGAGCAGCACTGCGGCAAGCAGCGAATGGCTAAAGGAACGAAACATGATTTTTCTCCTTTCTTGTCAGGATAGAGTCACTGTCATAGCTTCCAGGAAGCATGAATTGATGACCGCGGCCTGCAGCCGCAGTCGGTCTGCCGCTCGAACAATGAAGTTTCGAACAGAAGCAGTCGAGCCGGTTTGGCACGCCGATCCGGCGAGCGTCTCACCGAATCCGTCCGCCGAACGAAATGCTGCTGCGCATGCTGCCACCCCAGCCGCCACCCCCCCAGGAGCTGTAACCGCTGGATATTCCGATGCTCCCGTAGATCTGGGGATCATCGCAACCGGAAAGTGACAGGGCCACGACGGTGAGCGCTGCGAGACGCAAGATTTTCCAGGTCTTTTTCATGATTCTGTCTCCGCCATTGTCTGATCGGCATTCCAGGTCTGCAAGGCGATGCCGGCACCGGAAGGTCCGGCGATCAACGCAACCCGACCTCCCGCCGGACGATCGGTGGCGGGCACCAGAATCCGGCCACCGAGCCCTTCGACCCGGGAAAGGATATCATCGAGCTGATTCGCGTCCGCCACTCGAAGATAGCTCACCCAGGTCGGCGGAATATCCTCCCGGGGGCGTTCGCGCAGACCGGCGCGGGGTCGGCCGCCGGTACTCAGCACGTGATAATCGGCTTGTTGTTCGCTGCTGGCGAGCCGGCGCTCCTCCACGCTATAGCCGACCGCGGCGCGGTAGAAGTCCCGGGCCGCAATCGGATCGGCGGACCACAGCTCATCCCACAGGAAATCGCCGGGTCCGGCGGTGACGCCGGGGTCGGGCGGATCTCCATCACGAGTCTCCAGCAAAGCCATCGCGGCGCCCTGAGGGTCGACCACCACCGCAATATCCCCGCGCTCGCCCAGCGACGTGGGCGCGGTGATCACCTCACCGCCGGCGCCGGCCACCGCGGCCACCGCACGCTCGATATCCGCGACCGAAATCACGACCACCCACTGGGAAACGTCGGCCTCGGTGGGCAGGCGGTTCTGGTCCACCATGCCGCCAATGGGGCGGCCGCGGTGACGAATCAGGGTGTAGTTGGCACCGCTCAGCGGCAGCGTCTCGAATTCCCAGCCCAGCAATCCGCTGTAGAAGGCCTGGGTCTGTTCCGGCGTGTCGGTAATCAGGTCGTGCCAGATGATCTTTCCCGGCAATTGGCGACCATCCGGGTTCTGGGCCACGCTCGGCAGGCTGAACTTCATCGTACTGCAGCCCGCCAGCAGCCCGGCGATGGCGCAAAGAACTATCCACTGCGTTCTGGTCATATTTTCCAACTCCCGTGGGTCGATACTAGATTAGTGCATCCTGCCGCCAATGATTGGCCTTGCGTGAGGCCTAGAGGTCAAGTCTAGTTTAGCGGGCCTAGGGGTCACGGTCCTAGGGGTCACGGTCCTAGGGGTCACGGGCCTAGGGGTCACGGGCCTAGGGGTCACGGGCCTAGGGGTCGGCCTAGGGTCAGCCTAGGGGTCAAGTCTGGTTTAGCGTTATATCTTGCCCAATCCTTTTTTCCATGCGCCGAATATGCCTGCTCTGCCGGCACAAGAGATCTAGACGCCGAAAGAGGGGCCTAGGGGTCAAGGGGCCTAGGGGTCAAAGGGGCCTAGGGGTCAAGTCTGGTTTAGCGTTA
>Ga0209942_1001538_pt1 | contig 12427 bp, 11 predicted proteins | sample SalPonR1_A_D2_MG_FD_185695 | JGI IMG/M metagenome (GOLD analysis project Ga0209942, IMG submission 185695) | Salt pond soil microbial communities from South San Francisco under conditions of wetland restoration - Salt Pond MetaG R1_A_D2_MG... ... | reverse complement strand
TGTGTCGGTAGATTGGAGCGATACAAAAGATAGGGACAATAATTAAGATAATAAACTCTTAAAATGACAAGCCGCTAACCGAGGGGAGGTTTATTAATGGATAAATACTTATATAAAGAACATTCATTTGAGTGCACTATATAGTTAAGTAAAAAGACTTACAGATCTTTTTTTGATTTATCTCCTCCAATAATTTATTGTGATTTAATTCCCCGATTCTCCAGGTAGGAAAAGGATAGAAGCCCCTCTTCGTGAGGCTGTGAGAAAATAGATATCCAGAGAAATTGCGCCTAAACAAACTATGTATTGTGGCAAATACAGCCCCCAATCTTTTACCCGTTACCTTCCCTTGAAAACGGGCACGCTTCTATCGTGCCCTGGCGGGACATGACAGAGAGAGAAGCTTCGAAATAAATGTACGGTCTTAAAAAAGTCAGGTTTACCATTATGGGGAGATCGCATAAATGTTCAGCGAAGTGGGTGAGGGGGATGAGCCCGGATTCCTAATGGACCTGTATTCAGGTCAGATTTTGTATCCTGCAGCGGGCGCAACCCTCAGATGTTTGCTGTACGCTACCAGCATCTCTTCGTAAAACAACGAGCGGCCAGATAACCTCAAGCCTGTTACAGGAAGAATTTACGCGGCAGCAGATCCATTCAATTTATCAAGGGCTGAACAAATCTATTCTATTGGTTCACTGCATTACCAAGCATTCGGCCGGTGCCAACCATAATGTGAGCCCACGGTTTGCCGGGATCCATCAGCCACGGAGCTCCCTCACTTGCGGGTGATGCTGAAATCCCGGTGGACTCCACAGTTGCATATGGAACATAGACCACGTAAAGAGGCCGTGCAGACTGTAACGTGCCCGTTTCATAATCCCAGGCGTCAGCACTGCCGGTAAGTGAGTAGAGCGACATCGGTTTTTCCGGCATAGATAACGTGCCGTCCTCAATTTCCTGCTGACGAATCTCCCGCACCTCTGCGGATGAATAACCCTCTGCTGATAATTCGCGGCCACGTTCCATAAACGGTTCCAGGTCGTTGTGATAGCAGGCTACGTGAAAGCGGTCATCCCCCGGGGTGTCGGCCAGGCAGGTCATTTCATTTGTACCCTCACGTAATATCATGATCTCCATCTGGTCGGAATAACCAAGAACGGTAGCACCATCGCGCATTGGCTGAGGAGCCGCTTCAACCGCCGCAGTGACCTGCTGTGCACCTGTAGGAATCTCTGTAGAAGTTTGTGCAGTTACATTATTAACAGCTATGAGGCTGAAAATTAGGCCGGTGAGCAATATGATTTTTTTCATTTAAATAAGTGGTTTGTATGAATTAAAATGTTCGCCTTACGGCACTTTATTTTGAGAATGAATGACAGAAGTAATAAAAACAGATGCTTAACTAAAGTTGGAATTTATTTAATAGAACTCAAATGCTATTTATTGACAGCTGTATTTAAGGACTGATAAAATGTAAATATAGTCTGCAAACAGTAATCAATAACGTTTAAAAACAATATTACCTGCATGTAAGAGATTTGCTTACGTCAATCTAATCCATTTCTTATTATAGTAAAGAAGAGATTCAGGACTTTCATTATGCATTAAATCGTCCTGTTTTTATTTATGGTTTTTTGCTTCAATAAACGGTTAACGACTTTGCTGAGTAAAAATACACACCTGATCAAGGAGCAAAGATGAGCAAAGGTGATGCTAAAGATTCGCATCCCGGGAAAAGAGGCCTGCTTGTATTAGGGCTCACCGCAATCGGTGTAGTTTATGGCGATATCGGCACAAGCCCTATTTATGCTATTCGTGAATCTTTCCATGCCTCGTATGGGCTTACCGGTTCGCCCGAAAATGTTTTTGGGATTCTATCGCTGATCTTCTGGTCACTTATTCTGGTGATATCAATCAAATATCTTGTATTGGTACTGCGTGCAGACAACAATGGTGAGGGTGGGATTATCGCTCTTACTGCACTTGTCAGCCAATCTGCTGAAAAAGGCAAAACCCGCAGAATGATACTGGTGCTTGCCGGACTTTTTGGAGCGGCGCTTCTATATGGCGACAGCATGATTACTCCCGCCATTTCGGTATTAAGTGCCATTGAAGGGCTGAAAATAGCAACTCCGGTTTTTGAGCCTTATATCATTCCAATTACTATAGGTATACTTATCGCGTTATTTGTGGTACAATCATACGGAACCGCAGGAATAGGTTTTATTTTCGGGCCCATTACACTCACATGGTTTTTGACTCTGGGGATATTGGGAGCTATACAGATTATACAGTTCCCGGAGGTTCTGGCGGCCATGGATCCTTTGCAGGGAGTAGATTTTTTTCTGAGGAATGGGTGGGCAGGTTTCTTTGTGCTTGGGTCGGTCTTCCTGGTTGTTACGGGTGGTGAGGCACTCTATGCAGATATCGGTCACTTTGGCCTTCGCCCCATCCGTTTTACCTGGTTTGTGGTTGTACTTCCCTGCCTGTTGCTGAACTATTTTGGGCAGGGAGCCCTCATTATCAGTCACCCGGAGACTATTGAGCACCCATTTTTTTACATGGTACCGGACTGGGGTCTGTATCCTCTTGTCATTTTAGCAACGATCGCCACGATTATTGCATCGCAGGCCGTGATTTCAGGAGCGTTTTCACTTACAAGGCAAGCTGTACAGCTTGGGTACCTTCCACGCCTAAAAGTTGAACAGACTTCAGAAACTCAGTTTGGCCAAATATACATGCCGGCAATAAACTGGATACTTATGATCGCATGTATCGGGTTGGTTCTTGGATTTCGTAGTTCGAGCAGTCTTGCCTCTGCCTATGGAGTAGCAGTTACAACAGATATGGTGTTTACCACCATTCTTTTCGCCGTAGTAGCCCGCACGCGATGGGCGTGGAGTAAATGGATTGTGGGTCTTATGGGAGCTGGGCTTCTTTTTATAGATCTTGGTTTCTGGGGAGCCAACCTTTCCAAAATACCAACCGGAGGATGGTTTCCGCTCGTAATAGCAGGCATCATGTTCGTTATCCTTACAACCTGGAAGACCGGCCGCAAAATACTGAGTAAGCGTTTGAGTGAAAAAATCATACCCGAGGAAAAGTTTTTAGAGATTGTTGAAAAGAATGATCCCAAGCGTATTCCCGGCACGGCTGTATTTATGGATTCAAATCCAAAGGGTACACCTCAGGCCCTGCTACATAACCTTGAACACAATAAGGTACTTCACGAGCAAACGATATTGTTTACCCTGATTACCAGTAATAAACCGTATGTGTCCGATGAGGAGCGGTTTGAGATTTGGGAAATTGGTGAAAACATTTATCGCATTAATGCTAATATTGGATTTGCCGAAGATGCTGATGTGCCCAAACTTCTTGATAAATGCAAAGAAGAAGGCATAGAGTTTGATCTTGAGGATACAACTTTCTTCCTGGGCCGCGAAACCCTGCTGGCCACTCAAAAACCCGGCATGTCAATCTGGCGAGAAAAACTGTTTGCCAGAATGTCTCGAAATGCGCAGCGGGCTGCATCTTACTTTAACATCCCATCGGAGCGGGTTATCGAAATTGGAACCCAAATTGAATTATAAATGCATCTGTTTCGAATTTTAAAAGCTTAGAAAATGACACTCCACTAAAGCAAGTCGGATGAAAATCTGTTTTATAAAATCTCACTTGTTTGCTGGCAAATTAACGCTGGCATATGAAAGCAGATTGCTATGCATTTCGCAACGACCTCTTCCGAAATTAAAGCACGAAGTGGGGTCCAAAACGGCAGGCAGCTTTTTGATTTAATGATTGTGTAACATTGTGCTCTTGCAGTCCAAATAAAAATTCTGTATTTAAGTTTGGAAAAAGATATCAGCCGTCTGTCAGATGGTTTTTTTCTTGTGCATATCATTTATCAATCTTTAAACACAGAACTACTTATGGACCTGAAACTAAACGATAAAAACTGTGTTGTTTTGGGCGGGAGTCGTGGTATCGGGCGGTCTATTGCTCTTGGTCTAGCTGCTGAAGGTGCAAACGTTGCAATATGTGCTCGCGGGGAAGAGGCACTTAAAAAAACTGAAAGCGAACTGCTTGATGCCGGAATAGAAGCATATGCCGCATCCTGCGATATCTCGGATGCTGATGCACTTAAATCATTTCTTGAGGCTGTAAAAGATACGTTCGGCAGTGTGGATGTGCTTGTTCATAACGCCTCGGCGCTTGCAGTTGGGCCGAGTATTGATGACTGGAAAGCCAGCCTGGATGTGGATCTTATGGGGGCTGTTCATGCGTGTGAGACAGTAATTCCATGGATGACTGAAGCAGGTAGTGGATCGATTTTGCTGGTTTCGTCTACATCCGGGCTGGAGAGTGATCCAATGCCGGATTATGGGTACACCGCTGCAAAAGCAGCCCTTATCGCGTACGCAAAGAAACTGGCCGTTATGCTGGCTCCCCAGGGGATTCGAGCCAATGCGATTGCGCCGGGCTCAATCGAATTTCCAGGCGGGGTGTGGGCAAATATCAAAGAGAATCAGCCAGATATGTATGAGATGGCGCGAACATCCATTCCATCAGGACGTCTCGGAACTCCAGAAGAGGTAGCAGATGCTGCGGTATTTTTGTCTTCGCCCCGGGCAAAATGGATTACCGGAGAGTGTGTCTCAGTAGATGGCTCCCAGCATCGTGGCATGCGCTAACGGAACTGTGAATCAGGTTTTAACTCTAATGATTTCCTTCTCTATTACTTGATTCTATCAAAGTCATCATTTTAACCGAATACCGAATACCGAATACCGAATACCGAATACCGAATACCGAATACCGAATACCGAATACCGAATACCGAATACCGAATCACTCTCCCGCAAAGTCCCGAATAAACGTCAATGTGCTCTTTGGCTCGCGCCCAAGCAGCTTTTCGAGATCGCCGGTCGTTAAATTGAGTGCACCATCTGCCACTGTTATAGCCGATAATTTACTCACGGTGATAATATCATCGGGCTGCCCGGCTGACTCCAGACCATCCACATATTCTTGAACAGAAATGTCCTTGTATATTATTTCCTTACCGGACGCCTCACTTAGGATTGTAGCATATTCATCAAGTGTACGGGAAATGGATGAAGTGAGTTCATATACTTGGTTAGTATGCTTATCAGGGCCAGTGATAATGTTGGCCAGTGCCTCAGCCATATCCGTTCGATATGCAAAGTTTACTTTTTCACCGTTGGATGGAAAGGCCCAGGTTCCTGTTTCAAGTGCCTGGCCCAGGAACATCGGGAAGAACTCAGTATAGAATGTTTGCCGGTTGATCGAATAGTTGAGACCGGAATTTTTTATGAACTTTTCCGTGGCATGGTGATCGGCCGTAAGTGGGCTCAGCTCTTTATCAGCCTGAAGCATGCTGGTGTAGATTATATGCTTTACACCAGCCTGTTTGGCCGCGTTGATAACGTTTTTGTGTTGCTCGATACGATCTTCAAGACTGCTGGACGAGATCAATAGAAGGATTTCAACACCCTTTAATGCATTATCAATGGATGGTTTGTCATGATAGTCCCCAATACGCATCTCAGCGCCCAGTTCTGCAATTTCTTCACCTTTCTTCTCACTTCTAACAAGCCCGGCGATACTCATATTTGGGTTTTTGGATATCAGTTGTTCTATTGTTGCCGTTCCAAGCTCTCCATTTGCTCCTGTGATAAGTATCATAGTTAGACAGGTAAGGTTCAGTAGTTGTTAGTCAGGTTGGTGCATATAAAAAATGTTTTATACCTGTAAAGATGTGTAAAGTATACCGATTTCTGTAGATAAATAGCTGAATGCTGAACTTATAATTAGTTTCGTCTCTTGCGCTGTATTTGTCTATTTTAAAGGTATAAGTAAATGATTATTAAAAGGTGCAGAAAGATGGATTTTGCAGCTCATATCGAATTAAAAATGTTGGCGGCACTTGCCATCGGACTTCTTTTTGGTATAGAAAGAGGATGGAGCGAGCGGGATGTAGATGAAGGTGAGCGCATAGCGGGCATACGCACGTTTAGTATTATTGGTCTTCTTGGCGGATCCTGGGCACTTCTGGCAGATAAGCTCAACTCCTGGGTTCTTGCAGTAGCTTTTATCGCAGTATCAGCATTGATCATTGCCGCCCACATAATTGGTGTACGGCATGATGAGGACATAGGAGCAACTACCGCGTTTACAATGATGCTGGCATTCGTTCTGGCAGCACTGGCAGTTTTAGGTAACCCCGTTCTTGCACTGGCAGTTACTATTGTCGCCATCAGCCTTTTGGGCTATAAGCCAATGTTACACGACTGGCTTCGCGTTATCGAGAAGAAGGAGCTTTACGCTGGAATAAAGCTCCTCATTATTTCAGTGGCTCTTCTCCCGTTTTTACCAAACCAGGGTTATGGTCCCTATGACGCTCTCAATCCCTATTGGATATGGTGGATGGTTGTGTTGATAAGTGGCATTTCGTTTGCTGGATATTTTGCAATTAATCTGACCGGAGAACGCATGGGGACGCTATTGACCGCAGTTACCGGCGGTCTCGCATCTTCCACCGCAGTTACATTCAGTATGGCGCAATTTGCAAGTCTCAGTAAAGAGAAGCTTTACTTTATGGGTGGAGTTTTAGTTGCTTCCTCCATCATGTTTGTACGTGTAATTATTGAAGTTTTTGTAGTAAATAAGACGCTCCTGGAATACTTATGGATTCCTATAGGTTTGATGTTCGTAGGTATACTGATTGGCGGGTATTGGTTTTTGGTTTATGGCAACAGGGGTGAAGATGAAAAAGACCAGCAGATAGAAATAAAGAACCCCTTTCAATTGGGACTTGCGCTTCGCTTCGGGGCTCTTTTAGTTTTGATTCTTATTCTTTCTGAAGGAGTGAAGTCGTGGTTTGGGGATCAGGGAATTTATATGCTATCTGTCGCCTCAGGGCTAATGGATGTAGATGCTATTACAGTATCACTCTCTAAAATGGCGCTTGAGGATCTGAATGCAACCGTGGCTTCGTTAGGAATTGTTCTGGCATCAGCGACGAACACAATTGTCAAGGGATTTATCTTTGCTGTTATTGTTGGCTGGAAAGAGAGCCTGAAGCTCATATTGTTTTTATTGGCAGCTGTTTTACCCGGTGTGTTGGCTGGCTTATATCTGATAGTTTAATAAAATCAGCCGGTTAGAAGTGATTACAGGCCAGCTCGGTATATTTAAGACAACTTTATCTTAAATTCACATTTAACCCCTAATATTATGTTCAGACGCGGATAATAAAACTATAAACTATAAATCAGACAAAAGAGTCTTTTGTATTATATTAACAAATATCAACTATTATGAAAGCTATATATCAATTATCTACACTGGTTATGATCCTCATCGTATTGCTGGGCGCAGGCCAGGCAACGGCACAATCTCAGGAATTTATGATTGACGGAATGACATTCGGCATGCCTGAAGCAGTCGTTTTTACCGAAGATTATGATGGGCCGCCGGTAGTGGGCGACCATTTCACAATGCTTCCTAATCTTGCACCGCTTGATTACGAAGGAAATAAACATCATGAAGTTCGCCTCGACGCCATGGTACAACAGATTGAAGTTGCCAGTGGCGTTCGCTACAACGCCTGGACATTTGGAGGAGTCGTACCGGGTCCAACACTGCACGTTCGTGAAGGTGACCGAATCACGTTTACCATGAAAAATCGCTCTGATGAAGAGGTTATGATCACCGAGCCGGGAAGTGAAGCCAGTCCGTTTATGCAGCAAATTGCAGGAAACAACTATATGGACGCGAAACCGGCCATGATGCCGATGCCTCACTCCATGGACTTTCACGCCGGAACGGTAGCCAAAGATGATAAATGGCGAACAATTGCTCCCGGCGAAACTATTCAGTTCGACTGGGTGGCAAACTACGCCGGTACCTATATCTACCACTGCGGGACGCCAAGTGTACTTATGCATACATCCATGGGGCAGCACGGGGTTGTGGTAGTATCACCTAAAGAAGGCTACCCCACTGATTACGAAGTAGATCGCGAGTATGTAGTGGTACAGTCTGAATACTACCTCAAGAAAGGTGCCGGTGATCTTTACCAGTATGATTTCGAAGCTGCACAAAACCGGAATCCATCACACGTGGTTTTCAACGGCCATCAGACAGTTCTCCACGATCAGCCTCTTGAGGCCAATGCAGGCGAACGAGTGAGAATTCACTTTTCAAATAACGGACCAAGCGGAACATCAAGCTTTCACATCATCGGTGCCATCTTTGATCGTGTATGGCTCGAAGGTCACCCGCAGAATGAAATGCGCGGTATGCAGACGGTACTTCTTGGAGCGTCAGGTTCAGCTACGGTTGATTTAATCGTGCCAGAAGAAGGTAAATACATCCTGATCGACCATGAGTTTGCGGATGCTGAAAAAGGAGCAACCGGCACTCTCAAAGCCGGGCCGCGTCAGCGATAAAACAAACCTGTAACATAATGCCATCCTGTTTGAAGGATGGCATTATTGCATACCAGATATTCATACCATTTATATCCAGAACCGATGAGACCTAGAACGATAAACCTCCTTTTTCTTATGCCGCTTCTACTCTGGCTGCTGTCAGAGTCAGTAGTCATGGCTCAGTCCGGTGCGATTGAAATACCGGCAGGGAGTTTTCATTCGGTACTGCCCGAAGTTTTGGGCGAACCTCACCGGGTTGATTCATTTATCCTGGATGAAACAGCAGTGACCAATCGTGAATTCAGTCGTTTTCTGACGGAAAACCCGCGATGGACACCATCGGAGATTCCGGCGCTTTATGCCGGAAAACGGTATCTGCAGGAGTGGAGCAATGAAGACGGCTATGGCGATGAAGCGAAAGCTGATGTGCCTGTCACCCGCGTCTCTTGGTATGCAGCGAACGCGTACTGCGGCTGGAAAGGCGGGCGCCTTCCTACGCTAAATGAGTGGGAGTATGCGGCTCAGCTGATGGATTTCAATTCCCCGGAGGAAGCAGACAGGTTCAGTTCAGAGTTAATCGGATGGTATTCAGCCGTGGATGCCAATCAAAGAAAACCGGTTGGCAGCACAGGCATTGAAAACAGGGTGGGTGTAAAAGATCTGTTTGGACTGGTCATGGAATGGGTGGAGGATTTCAAGCCGCCCGTTGCCAATGATCTGTCTCTCGACTGCGGAACAGTGGGCAGAATGCAGGGAAGCAGATCCATGTATGGCTACGCCATGTCCATTCGCTACATCACGCGCATGAGTTTTAAACCAACCAGCACCACGGGTATGCTGGGCTTCAGGTGCGCTTATGATCTGCCGCCAGAGAAGGAAATCAACAGCAGGCAGTCATCAGCACAAACGCCGGATGCATCTGATAAAAAAATCTCCCATTAACGGAGGACCAATCATGAAAACAATGAAACGTATATTTTTACTATCAAGCCTGTTTTTTCTGCCTCTGCTTGCATCGTCCCAGCACTCTGTGACGATGAGTAATACAGGCCTGGAAGCGTCTGACGCCTATCATGCCGAGTCACTCTACCACATGAATGCAAAATGGACAAACCAGGACGGCGAATCCATTCAGCTTTCTGATTACCAGGGACAGCCGCTGATTCTGGTGATGTTCTACGGAAGGTGCACGGGAACCTGTCCCGTGCTTATGCAGAGAACATGGAAACTCTACAGTGAAATAGATGAGGAGATCCGTGACCGCGTACAGATACTGGCGGTAAGTTTTGATTATAAAAACGATACACCGGAAGCTCTGAAAGCATATGCAGACTATGAACAGCTTGATATACCAGGCTGGAATTTTGTCACGGCCGGGCATTCTGATATCCGTGAGCTTGCCATGCTTCTTGGCGTGCAGTATCGCGAACGAAGTGACGGGCATTTTGAACATTCAAACCTGATTACAGCACTGGATTCCAGCGGAAAAATTGCGGTGCGATCAGAAGGTATTACAGGTGACCTGACCGGTACGGCTTCAGAAATCGAAGAGTTATTCACAACTGAATTACAATGACATCTAACCGATTCCATATCGTCATCATTGCGGTGCTGTTTCTTGTGATAGCACCTGCAACAGGACTTGGATACGAGATTCCTCTTGAAACCGAGCCTGATACGGTAACGGTGAAAGTACTTGGAACAAATGCAGATTCCCGATTCGAGCCACAGGTAGTTCGCGTGAAGCCGGGGGATATCATTCGCTTTGAGGTGGAAGAAGGGATGCACACCGTAACAGCCTACCATCCCGATAACAGGCGGAACTTACGAATTCCGGAAAAAGCAGAATCATTTGATTCAGGCATTTTAACGGCCGGTGACACCTGGCTTCTGACTATCACCCGGCCCGGTGAGTATAACTATTTTTGCATGCCTCATGAGCGCATGGGACATGTTGGTACGATCATATCAGATAAAACTTTTTCAAATAAAAGAGCACCCATTTTTTAACAAATAAATATTGAAACCAATGAAATCACTTATCAAAACAGCAACGTTATTACTTATTGCATGCACATTTGCACTGCCGGTATTTTCCACCGGTCTGCAGGACGATGTCCGGACCGTTGAGGTGACCGGCATGGATAATCTGAAATACGATAAAACACTGATTGAAGCGAGTCCCGGGGAAACGATCAGGCTTGTATTCAAAGTAGAAAGTAACGTGCCGCCGGCAGCAATGTCTCACAACATCGCCATCCTTCCCCAGGATATGGATACCGACGCATTCGCAATGGCATCGATGGGCGCAAGAGAAAATGAATACATCGCACCTGATTATGAAGATAAGCTGATCGCCTATACTGAAATGATTGGCGGCGGAGAAACATCAACCGTTGAGTTCACCGTACCGGAAACGGCCGGCGACTACGACTTTATCTGCACCTTTCCCGGACACTATCAAGGGGGAATGGTTGGTATTCTCCGCGTAAAATAGAATACGAGTCATACCGGGATACAGGTGAGGCTGTGTTCCGGATTTTTACCGGTTGTGTCTTGAATAAAAAAACAGATTCGGCCAAATAAATAAATTTTTTCTAAAAATGAGTTCATGCTTTGACAGATCCTTCCACTTCACCCTGGAAAACACAGGGCTTGTGTCATGTCTATGGTGAGATGCCGTTAGCGAGTCATCGGATGAGTCATCCATGAATGATGTATTGATCCGATACGACTCGATTTTTCGAAAAACTCATCCGATGACTACACGACATTTCATCGATGACACTACACTAGTGTCAGGATGCCAATTGGCCTGTAGCGTGTGGCAAAGAAACTGAAGAAGTAATAAGCCAACCACAAATTTGAAAATAAAATGTTGTAAGAAACCTGTCAGCACCCACTGGATCTGACAGCGTTGGTTTTTGACGCTGATCCCGAAGCACCGGGAATGCTGTCAAATCATTTTCCGACAATAATTTAAAACGTTCACAATAACCAATTAAAAAAACGAATAATGCATACCATAAAAGAAAACCAGTCACCCATCTCAAAGCAGAAAATTGGAGATATCGTCAGCGAAAATTATCATGCCGCCGGTGTTTTCAAAGCTCATGGCATCGATTTTTGCTGTGGCGGAGGTCGTCCGCTTGATATCGTTTGTGAAAAACAGGGGATCGAGCTTTCCGCAATAACAGAAGCCCTGGAAAACATCGCGTGGAAAAATCAGGAATCCGGAGATAACTACAGCGACTGGTCTCCCTCATTCCTGATTGATTATATCATTAATACGCATCATAACTTTGTCCGGCAAAAGACGGAAGAGATTCCAATTTATGCGGCGAAAGTGGCACGTGTTCACGGGGAACGGTATCCAGAAAATGTAGAGATTTTTAAGCAGTTTGTGTCACTTGCAAACGAACTCACCGAACATTTAAAAGAGGAGGAAGAGACGGTGTTTCCGATGATAAAACGGTTATCAGGGAAGCGTGAGGCCGGAATAGTACTGAGTGACGAAGAGAAAGAGTCTCTGAAAAAAGAGCTTGAAAAAATGGTGGATGACCATACAGGGGCCGGGAATCTAATGGCGAACATCAGGAAGCTTAGCGGAAATTTCACTCCGCCTGAAGACGCCTGTAAAACGTATCAGGTACTGTACAGAAACCTCGCTGGGTTTGAGGCGGACCTGCACAAGCACGTTCATCTCGAAAACAACATCCTGTTTAAAAAAGCTGAGCAGCTGATTGCAGTGTGATGGATACACCTGAGCGATTCAAGTGCAAAGTTCATAAGAGATAAGTAAGAGCTTATATGCCGCAAATTACACGATGGCTCATAAAATCCGGAATGATCTGGTTCTGCCTTGGCGTGGTTTTGGCACTCGTAGCGGAGCTGCCATCTGGGGTTCGCTGGTTCAGTTTGTGATGGGGACGACGGCCTACTGGATGTTTCCAGGATATCTGAAA